>Ga0105103_10001224_pt1 | contig 14380 bp, 8 predicted proteins | sample PPLLaktember2015_2_FD_79107 | JGI IMG/M metagenome (GOLD analysis project Ga0105103, IMG submission 79107) | Freshwater sediment microbial communities from Prairie Pothole Lake near Jamestown, North Dakota, USA - PPLs Lake P7 Core (6) Depth... | ecosystem: Environmental > Aquatic > Freshwater >...
CACGCAGATCAAGGCCGGGGTCGTGCGCATCAAGGTGCCGGGCAAGACGGAAGAGGAAATGGTGTACGTGCAGGGCGGCTTCCTCGAAGTGCAGCCCGACCACATCAACGTGCTGTCGGACACTGCCATCCGCGCCGCCGACCTCGACGAGGCCAAGGTGCTGGAAGCGAAGCGGCTGGCCGAGGAGGCGCTCCGCGCCCGCAGCGAGAAGCAGGAAATCGCCAGCGTCGAAGCCGAGCTTGCCGCCATCAGCGCGCAGCTGCAGGCGATCCAGAAGCTGCGCAAGCAACGCTGAGAAGGAACGGGCGGAGAAGGCTGAAGGGCCCCCCACGCGCCGCCCGTACGCGCTTCGCTTCCGGTCGCATCGCTGGCAGGGCGGAAGAACGCAGCGCCCTGCCTGCCGCGTCAAGCTCGTTCGGCGGGTGCCAAGTAACCGAGGCCGCCGAACCGTCGCAAGGCGGAGTCGTCCAGCCGTTGCAGCGGGCCATCAAGGCGCCCGGCCAGACTTTCCAGGTGCATCTCTGCCCGCGAAAACACCTTCTTGTACAGGTCGCGACAGACGACGCGCGCCGCTGACCCAACCCAGTCGTCGGGCAGAAGTTCCACCGGCAGCAGTGGGTCACGCAGGAGAATTCTACGGTACTCGTGAATGAGCAGGGTCCGGATGACAAACGCCGAGACCGGATCGGGTGGCGGGCCGAGCACGATCGGCTCGAACTGGCGGACGAATCGCCGGTAGCGACCTGCCAGCTCACCGAGGTCCCAGCACCTCTCGGCGAGTTCGCGGTCGGTGGCCGGACTGCCGGTCGAGGCACGCATGACCATCACGTGATCGCCCAGTGGCATGGTGCGCAGTGCGAAACGCACGGTGTCGACCGAGCACGTGGGGTGAGCCAGCAACCCCGGCTCCACCTGCCCGAACCCCAACCAGGTCAATGGTTCCCGCAACGTTGCCCTGCGGGAGGCGGGAGCAGGGGGCAGCAGCGCGAATGTCCAGTCACCGGTCCACTGCCTGTCGACGTTGCCGTAGATTCGATTCGTGGCTTCCACAAAGCGGGCATGACCCTGCGGCGACAACCGGTACTCGCTGCGGCCCCGCTCCCTGCGACTGACCAGCCACCCGTCCATGGCGAGGCGGCCGACCGAGGTTCGCACGAGCCTCTCGCGCACGCCGAAAGGCGCCGCCAGCGCGATCAGGCTGGCCAGACTCACGGCCCCACCGCGTGGTGCAATGGCATCGCCGAAGATCGTCACGAGCAGCGAACCGGCGCGCAGCGGCCGTCGACGACGGAACTTCGCCACCAGGGTCCGGGCGGCAACGGACGATTGCGGGTCCATGAAAAATCCAGTCTACTGGATGCGGGCGACTTCACGCCGTTTTATCGAACTTCGACAGCGCAAGGGGTGGTGTCCTGCAACCGCCCGAGGCACGGCGGGGCAGGTGATCGCGGCCTGCAGGCTCATACAAGCCTTCGTGCGCTTTTCACCAAGCCGGGCCTCGCCACGACGCACAGAATCCTGCGACAGTCGTTCAACGCGGCGCGCGCCGCAGGTACCCGGGGAGACTGGTGATGAAGCACCCGATGGAGCTTGCCCTCGTCGGGCTATTAGCCCTCCTGGCTCCCGTGTTGCCGACCGTCGCGGAGCAAGCCGCAGCGGAGCTGATCCTGACCGGCGGCAGGATCCGCTCCACGGTAGGTGTGGCCGAGGCCATGGCGATCGACGGGCGTGGGGTGATTATGGCCGTCGGCAGCGCGGAAGAGGTCGCCGCCCTGCGCCGGGACGGGACGCGTGTCGTCGCACTGTCGGGACGGACGGTGCTGCCCGGCCTGCACGACATGCACGTGCATCCGCTCTTCGCGGGCCTCCGCCGTAAGGAGTGCGAGATCGCACAAGGCTCGGACGTCAAGACGCTGCAGAGCCGGGTTGCGGACTGCGTCACGCGGGCATCACCCGGGCAGTGGATCACCGGGGGGCAATGGGACGCCTCGACGATGGGCCGGATCCCGAATCGCTGGATGATCGACAAGGTCGCACCCGCGCACCCGGTGCTGCTGTCCGATACGAGCGGTCACAGCGCACTCGCCAACTCGCGGGCGCTCCAGATCGCGGGCGTCACGGCCGACACCCCCGACCCGGAGGGCGGCATCATCGAGCGGGACGGCGACGGACGCCCGACCGGGGTGCTGCGCGAGTCCGCGATCGATCTCGTCCGCGGCCATGTGCCGATGCCGGACGTCAACGAGGTTCGGGCCGCGCTGAAGTGGGCCGTCGACGAGATGCTTGCTTTCGGCATCACTTCGTACACGGAAGCCTCGATGGGATTCGCCGCGGGGGCCGCCAGTGAACTTGCGGCGTACGTCGAGCTTGCCGATAGCGGCCTGCTCAAACAGCGGGTACGCCTGTGCCTGAACTGGGTTCCAGGCAGCCAGGAATCGGAGGCGGTGATCGCGTCTCGCAATCGATTCGCCCGTGATCGCATCTCACCTGACTGCATAAAGATCTTTCTGGACGGCGTCCCCACGGACAGCCATACGGCTGCAATGCTCGAGCCCTACAGCGATCGGATGGAAGGGCGCGACGACCACGCGAGTCGCTTTGGCATGCTGCTGGTGGAGCAACCTGTCCTCGACCAGGCCTTGGTCCGGTTCGACCGTGAAGGTCTCGCCGTCAAGTTCCACGCCGCCGGTGATGCAGCCGTGCGCGCGGGACTCCAGGCCATATCGGCTGCCCGCAAGGCAAATGGCCTCTATGGGCCCCGGCATGACGTAGGCCACAGCACGTTCGTCGCCGAGGGCGACCTCGCGCTGGCCCGTGCCGTCGGCGCGACATTCGAGGTCTCGCCGTACCTCTGGGGGCCGACGCCAATCAACGCGGACATCGCCAAGGCCGTGGGCGCGGAACGCATCCGTCGCGTCTGGCCGGTGCGAGGAATGATAGATGCGGGCGCGCTGGTCGTGCCTGGTTCCGACTGGGCCGTGGTTCCGTCGGTGAATCCCTGGCCGGCCATCGAGACTCTGGTGACCCGCGAGCGGGCCGGCGGGAGCGCCGAGGCATTCGGCAAGGCCGAAGCGATCACGATTGCGGAGGCCATCGACCTGTTCACCGTCAATTCGGCACGGCACCTCGGCACGTCGAATCGACTGGGCCGAATCCAGCAAGGCATGTTCGCCGACCTCATCGTCGTCGACCGGGATCCTTACGAAGTTCCCGCGACGAGCCTGCACGAAACGAAGGTGATGATGACGATCGTCAACGGCGAAGTCGTGTTCGAAAGGTGAACGCCTCGTTCGGCGGCCCCGGTCGCGGAGCGCGCGATGCGGTGTCCTGCGCGGCGACGAAAGCGCCATGCTGAGGACGTACCGCTCTCCGAGGTACGAATACCGTACCCCGCCTGAACTGCACGAACGAGCCAACGTCCGCTACCCGGTCGTCGTGGTCGGCGCGGGTCCGGTCGGGCTCGTCGCGGCGATCGACCTTGCGCAGTCAGGTACCCCGGTCGTTCTGGTCGACGAAGACGACACGGTCTCGACCGGATCGCGCGGGATCTGCTACGCGAAGCGCACGCTCGAGATTCTGGACCGCCTGGGTGTCGGGGACGATTGCATCGCGAAGGGTGTCAGCTGGAACGTCGGTCGGACCTTCCTCGGGCGGGACGAGGTCTACAGCTTCGATCTGCAACGGCAGTCCGGCCACAAGCGTCCGGGTATGGTCAACCTGCAGCAGTACTACCTCGAGGAGTACCTGATCCGCCGCGCGCTTGCGCTGCAGTGCCTGGACCTGAGGTTCAAGAGCAGAGTAGTCGGCGTGGCGCCCGAAGCCGACGGAATGGTCCTGAAGATCCAGACACCGGATGGCGAGTACTCGCTGCGCGCGAGCTGGCTGGTCGCTGCCGACGGAGCGCGCAGTGGCATTCGCCGGAAGCTGGGTCTCGACATCGACGGGCAGGTCTTCCCGGACCGGTTTCTCATCGCCGACGTAACGATGAAAGGAACGTTGCCTCCTGAGCGCAGGTTCTGGTTCGACCCGCCGTTCCATCGCAACAAGTCAGTCTTGCTGCACCGGCAGGCGGACGACGTCTGGCGCATCGACTTCCAGCTCGACCCGGAGGCGGATGCAGATACCGAGAAGAAACCGGACCGCGTGATGCGGCGCATCCGGGCAATGTTCGGCGATGAACGAGAGTTCGAACTGGAGTGGGTGAGCGTCTATACGTTCCAGAGCCGGCGGATGCCGTGCTTCCGGCATGGCCGGGTCGTGTTCGTCGGGGACGCCGCCCATCAGGTTTCGCCGTTCGGGGCGCGCGGGGCAAATTCCGGCATCCAGGACGCCGACAACCTGTGCTGGAAGCTGAGACTGGTGCTGGAAGGCCGGGCGCCGGAAGCGCTTCTCGACACCTACTCGGAGGAGCGGGTGCTGGCTGCCGACGAGAACATAAGGCATTCGAATCGCTCGATGGACTTCATCGCGCCGCGGCCGGGCGCAGCCTTGACCTTGCGCAATGCCGTCCTCGAACTCGCGCGCGACCATGAATTCGCGCGCCCTTTGGTCAATTCCGGCCGCCTCTCGGTCCCAACCATCCTGTCCGAGTCGAGGCTCAACACGGCGGATGGAGGGGCCTTCGCCGGCGCCATGGTGCCGGGTGCGCCGCTCGACGATGCCCCGGTAAGCGTCTCCGGGCGTGCGGGCTGGCTGCTCGACCACGTTCAGGGACGCTTCACGGTCCTCTACTACGTGGACGACGAGCCTGCCGACGGCGATGTTCAGCAAGCAGCGATGGTGCAGGCACTGGCGGGCGCCGTGGTGCCGCTGGAGGTAGTTCCCATCGCGCGCCGTGGTCACCCAGGCGCCGGGGCTTCGTCCGTTCTCGAGGACTCGGAAGGCCGCTTCGCCGAGCGCTACGACGCGCTCCACGGGACGACCTACCTGGTGCGGCCGGACCAGCACGCGTGCGGTCGCTGGCGCACCTTCCGGCCCGAGTCGCTGCTGGCGGCGCTGGCCCGAGCCACCTGCAATGCACCTGCGACGGGGTCGCCATGATGCTCGAGCTGCAGCCCAACTTTCACGAACCGGGGCGTCAACACCGTTGCGCATTCCCGCCCGGTGACGATTTCTTTAATCTGCTGCTCGAAGCGCATCGCGACCTGACCGTCGAGCAAAGCGCGATGGTCAATGCGCGACTCATCCTCCTGCTGGCTAATCACATCGGCAACCTGGCGGTGTTGCGCGAGGCCATGGAGATCGCGCGCGACGGGCGCTGACGCGGCCGACTGCGCTCGGGTACAAGCGACCTGCGCCTAGCGCCAATCAACGACTCGCCCGGAATCGTAGAGTCGCGGCACCGGCTGGCCGTGCGCGTCGAACTCGCCGACGTGCCGGGGCGACCGAAATCATTCACGGGGGAGCAAAGAATGGCTGACGGGAAAAAGCTGCTGCGACTCGGGGTCTGTGCTGCTCTCTACCCGCTCGGGGCGGTCGGGGCGACGTCCGCGCTCGAGGAGATCATCGTCACCGCGACGGCGCGCAAGGTCTCCGCGCTTGAGGTTCCGTCGAACCTGTCGGTCCTGAACGGGGACGACATCGCGGCGGAGGGCATCCGGGACCAGGCCGAGCTGCTGAGGAACGTCGCTGGCGTCGCAGTGCTGGATCGGGGATACCGAAACTCCGGCACGGTCAACAACATCATCGTCCGTGGCCTGAACGTCGACAGCGGGACCGGCGGCGACAATGCTCCCAATGCGGTCTCCACCGTGGCGACCTATGTCGACAATACGCCGATCTACGCCAACTTCGTCCTGAAGGACCTGCAGCGGGTGGAGGTCCTGCGAGGCCCGCAGGGCACTCTGTACGGCTCGGGCTCGCTGGGCGGAACGGTACGCTACATCACCAATCAGCCCGACCCGGGGTCCTTCGCAGGTCGGGCGTCCGTGGACTTCGGGCAGTCCGACGGCTCCGACGGGTACAACGCCAATTACGATCTCATGCTGAACGTCCCGCTGGGGTCGAAGGCGGCTATCCGAGGTCACGTCGGCCGCATCGACAACGACGGTGTCATCGACTACGTCAACGCCTACAGGCTGAGCCGCAATCGCGAGCCGCTGATCGACACGGGATCAGGCTGCGTGGATCCCAGGGACGCGACCGACCAGCAGGTGATCCACAACAATGCATGCTTCCGCAAGGTCAAGGACGCGGACTACGCAACCCTCGACTATGGCCGGCTCGCGTTGCGGGTCGAGCCGATGGACACGCTGACGTTCTCGCTTTCCTACCAGACGCAAAGCGACGACGTCGGGGCGAGGCGCTCGGTGACGCTCGGCGACAACGGCCAGCCGCAAGGCTCCCCGCTGCGGTTTCAGTACGGCGAGTACGACAGCGGCCAGGTGCTGCTCGAGCCGTCCACCCGCGACGTCGACCTGTACGCCCTGGACGTCGAGTGGGACGTCGGCTTCGCGACGCTGACCTCGAACAGCTCGTACTACGAGCACGAGGGCGTCGGCGAGCGCGACAACGGCGGGTTCTGGGTCAGCGGCGGCGAACTTGACCCGGACGAGAGCCGCGACTTCGTCGACATGCTCTACACGGGCTGGATCCGGCCGGCGCAGCGGACCGAGGCGGGCTTCGAGGACACTACTTTCGTGCAGGAGTTCCGCATCGTGTCCAGCGCCACGGATGCCCGCGTGGACTGGCTCGCGGGTGCCTTCTACATGGACCAGGAAATGCTGGCCTACTCGAACAGCTGGAATCCGGGCATGAACAACTTCGCCCAGGCATGCGCGGCCACGAACGACCCCGCATGCGCCGGATTCTGGCCCTACCTGTTCTTTCCGGGGCAGACGCTCACGGAGAACGACTTCGAGTACAAGCGGAACGTCGACTTCCGTGAGATCGCGCTCTACGGCGAAGTCACCTGGAACGTGTCGCAGCAGTTGCACCTAACCGCGGGCCTGCGCTGGTTCGACAACGAGACTGTCAACGACGGCGTCATGGGCTTCCCTCTTATCGAGGGTTGGGAATCCCCGAAGGTTCCCAGGTCGGTGGACGAGGACGATGATTTCCTGTTCAAGCTGAACGTCGCGTACGACGTCAACGATCGTACACTCGCGTACGCGACGGTGTCCGAGGGCTACCGTCGCGGTGGCGCCAACGCCGTGCCCAGCCAGGAGAACGGGGATCCCTTCGGCGAGCCGAATGCGGCGGCGATCCAGACGTTCCAGAAGGACTCGGTGCTGAATTACGAGTTGGGCGTGAAGGGCCGGACGGATCGCTTGACATACGCGGGTTCCATCTTCTATCTGGACTGGGACGACCCGCAGCTGAACACGGCGACGCTGGTGAACGGGTTTCTCATCGCGGACAACGGCAGTTCAGCATTCACCACCGGGGTCGAGCTGGAGCTCACGGGCCAGCTGACGTCCAGCCTGCAGTTCCGCCTCGGGTACACGTGGACCCAGGCAGAGCTTGACGAAGATTTCTACAGCTCGCAGAACCCTAGCGTGCTGGTGGCCCCCGACGGCGCGACGCTGCCAGGCACGCCTGAACACACCCTCAGTGTCGGCCTGGACAACACCTGGTCGCTTGCGGGCGACCTGACGCTGGTGGGCAGGGTCGGAGGCTATTACCAGTCGGAGACGGAGAACTTCCTCGACCAGGGCCGTTCGATCAATGAGACCCATGACTCCTTCTTACTCGTTGCTGCATCGCTGACACTCGGCAGCGAGAGCTGGGATGTCTCGCTGTACGGCAAGAACCTCGGCAACGAAGAGGCGGTGACATCCTCGTTTCCCCAAGCCTATTGGAGTTACGATACCGGGGTGTTCGAGGGTTGGTACGGCAACGGCAATCGGCAGATGATCACGCAGCCACGAACGATCGGCATTGCCGCGAGCTATCGCTTCTGATGCACGACATCGTCAGCAGCCCAGACCAGGTCCGACCTCCCGGCATCCCGCCCGATACGGACGGGTAGCCCATCGGCCGCCGCATGGAAACTGTTGCTGCGGCCGGGGCTAACGCGGGCGCCGGAGTGGCCGGGCCAGCAGGCGCTTTGCTGGCCAGGGCCTGGCGCTGCGTCGAGTCAGGCCGGTTGGCGGAGGCGAAGCGACTCAGCACCCAGCTCACGGTGAGGTTTCCCGCCTATCCGGCTGGCTGGTACGCGGCAAGCGAAATCGCACTGAGGCAAGGGGACAACGACGCCGCGCGCGCGGCCATCCAGCGCGCCATAGATCTCGACGCCGACGAGGCGGAGTGGCGGATCCAGCTGGCCCGCTGTCTCGTCCGGTCGGGAGACATCTGCTCGGCTCTGGCCACGGCCATTCCGCTGGTCGATGATTCGAGGCTCGGACCGGGCGCATGCTCGGCGCTCGCATCGGTGCTCCTGAACCTCGGCCGCGGCGAACCGGCGATATCTCTGTATCGACGCGCTGCAGCCCTGCGCCCGGAACTGGCGACGCATCACTACAATCTCGGTGTTGCACTGCGCGCGGTGGGGCGGATCGACGAGGCCGAGGCGTCAATCGGGGTCGCGATACGCATCGACCCGGAGGACGCCGGAGCGTACTACGTGCGTTCTCAATTGCGGCACCAGACGCCTGAGCAGAACCACGTGGCCGAACTGCAAGCGCTGCTGCCGCGTCTGGCCGGTCACACGCCGGCGATCGTCAAGGCCCACTACGCGCTTGCCAAGGAGCTGGAGGACCTCGGGCGCTACGACGAAGCGTTTATGCAGATGCAGCGCGGCGCGGATCTACGGCGCCGAACCCTGCGATACGAAGTCGACACTGATCTCGCCGCGATGCTGGAGATCGAGCGCGTGTTCGACGCCGAACAGCTCGCGTCGCGTGACGACGGCGACGATTCGACCGCTCCGATCTTCGTGCTCGGAATGCCTCGGACGGGATCGACGCTCGTCGATCGGATCATCGGATCGCACCCTTCAGTCCGCTCCGCTGGCGAAGTCGGAAATTTCCCGCGCGAGGTGGTTCGCCTCGTCCAGGCCATCCGTCCGTCGGGCCGCCTCGCGCGCTCCGACCTCATCCGGCTGTCTGCCGGCATCGACCGCCGCGAACTTGCCCGTTCCTATGCCCGCGGTCTGCACGCCCTGGTTGGTGACGACTGCCACTTCATCGACAAACTGCCGCTCAACTTCCTCTACGTGGGGCTGATAGCACTCGCACTGCCGCGCGCGACGATCATTCACGTCCGGCGCGACCCGATCGACACGTGCTACGCGGCCTTCAAGACTCTCTTCGCCGATGCCTATCCCTATTCGTACCGGCTCGACGAACTGGGACGGTACTATCTGGGCTATCGCCGGCTGATGGCGCACTGGGACCGCGCGCTGCCGGGCCGGATCCATCATGTCGAGTACGAACGGCTCGTGGCGGACCCGGAGGCGGAGTCCAGGGCCTTGCTGGAGGCGTGCGGAGTCCAGTGGGATCCCCGATGCCTCCGGTTCCACGAGGACAGGCAAGTCGTGGCCACGGCGAGCGCCACGCAGGTGCGTGCCCCCGTGTACAGGTCCTCCGTGGGCATGTGGCGCAACTACGCAGAGCAGCTGCAGCCGCTGATCCGGACTCTCGAGCGAGACGATCCGAGTCGCGCGGGCCCATAGGCGGCACAGGTCGACGGCGCGACGCGGCACGCGTGTTCGAAGCCGTGCGCAGTGCCGAGTGCACTGTCGTACCGAGTAAATGCGCGAATCGCCAATACCCCCGTTTCAGGCGCATGCGATAGATCCTCCCGACGATCGGGCATCGCATCACCCGGGAGCCCGCAGCTCCTGTGTCATGACGACCACCGATGCCGGATCGGATAGCGCCGAAAAAAACCGAACACGCGGGGGAGCGTCATGGTTTCCATTGCAAGGTCTGGATTCGCCGCCTTCGTGGTGGCTGGTGGACTGCTAGGGGGCAAGGCTGCGCTGGCTGGTGAGCAGGACTGCTCCGCAGCCCACATCGACACGAACAAGATCAACGCGGCGGTCAACTGGATCAATTCGTACCAGGGGCAGTACATCGACAGCATGATTATCCGCCACTGCGGAACCACGCTGGCCGAGCGCTATTACAACGGCTACACGAGCACGCAGCGGCATGAGTTGCAGTCGGCCACGAAGACCATCTCTGCACTGCTGGTTGGAATCGCGCTCGACCGGGGGGACCTGGGACCGGGGGTCACCGTCGATACGAAGCTGAAGGACATCCTGCCCTCGCGATACGCCTCCTATTTCACGGGCGCGAAAGCCAACATCACCCTCAGGCATGTCCTGAACATGACCTCGGGCCTGCACTGGGAGGACTACCCTGGTACGTCCTTTGACGAGATCCAGGCCGCGACCGACACGGTCGCGTGGTTCCTCTCGCAACCGCTCGATACGACTCCGGGTTCCACCTTCAAGTACAACACCGGCAACAGTCACATGCTGTCGGCGATCATCCATCACATGCGCGGCGGAGCGGCGGGCGCTACGGCCGCGTACGCGGAACAGTATGTGTTCGGTCCCCTCGGCATCACCGACTACGTCTGGAACCGGACGCGGGACGGCGTGAACAAGGGTGGCTGGGACTCGTTCATGAGGCCGAGTGACTTTTCCAAGCTCGGCCAGCTCATGCTCGACGATGGCAAGTGGGACGGGCAGCAGATCGTCAGCACGGCATACATAAATGCGATGACCAGCCAGCAGGCGGACAGCTCGCCCGTATACGCCAACACGAAGTACGGCTACCAGATGTGGATCAACACCGACTATGGCGTCGCGGACATCGCCGCGGCCCGTGGCTACGGCGGGCAGGACACGTTCGTCCTGGAAGACCTCGAGATGACGGTGACCTTCACCGGCAACATCAACCACCCGACGGACATGTCCGAGGACGTCGCCACCCTGATGAAGAGCTACATCATTCCCGCGCACGTCGGCGGCGGCGCGCCCCCACCGCCGCCTCCGTCGAGCAATTGCGCCACGAGCAAGAACAGCGAGCACGTTTCGGCGGGCCGCGCGACGAACTACTACGGCTATTACTACGCGACGGGATCCTGGTCCTACATCGGCTTCAATGGTCTCGCGGTCACCACGCTCTACCGCTATCTCCCGGGCTACTGGGTCATCCCGTACTACGGCGAGTGCGCCTGACCCCGACCGGGTCGGCCTTGCGCCTCCAGGCGCCCCTCTTCATTCAGTTTGTGGAGTTCGACCAGCATGCGCACGTACAATCCGCCAGGCTCAATGCAGATCGTGTTCGTCCTAGCCATGATCTGTGGCGCCCCTTCGACGGCTCAGGACCGGGGCGACCCTCCGAAGACGCTGGAGGAGATCACGGTTACCGCGGCGAAGCGCGAGCTATCGCTGCAGGACTCATCGATCAGCGTCACTGCGCTGTCGGGCGAACTGCTTGACAGGTTGCACGTCGTCGAGTTCAACGACTACATCGAGTTGGTGCCAACGCTTACGGCGGCGGAGCGTACTGCCGAAACCAACGGCCCCCGGACGATCGGGCTTCGCGGCGTCCAGTCGATCAACGGAACCTTCAGCGTCGGCCAGAACGCGGTGGGGTTCTACATCGACGACGCAGTGGTGCCGTTCAGCAACCCTCGCCTGGTCGATCTCGAGCGCGTCGAGGTGTTGCGCGGGCCGCAAGGAACATTGTACGGCTCGTCCGCCATGGCCGGCGTCGTGAAGCTGGTGACTGCGAAACCAGATCCGGGGTCGTGGAGCGGAATGATTCGTGTGGACGGCAGCGACATGACGGACGGCGGGACCGGTTACACCGCCGAGGGCATGATCAACGTGCCCGTCCGCGACGACCTGGCGCTCAGGTTGTCCGGCTACTACGACCAGACGCCCGGGTACATCGATGTCCTGCTGGTGGACCTTCCCACGCAGCCCACTGGCAGGGTCATCCGGGACGGCAACGAGGTCGAATCTACCGGGTTCCGGCTTGCCGGCGCGTGGTATGCGGCCGACGATCTGACCTTCAACGCGTCATACGTGTACGGCAAGATCGAAGTGGCGAACCTTAGCGTGCTGACCAGGCCCACTCCGGACGGGCTGCCCGCGGCGCCGTGCACCGCCTTCAACTTCACGTTGTGCCCCGACCCCTCGGCTCCGATCCCTGCCTTGACGGGCCACGCGAAGGACCTCGATGACCCGAGGGCCTTGGCGAGGTTCCAGACCCCGTCGGAGACGTCGTTTGGACTGGCAAGCATCGGACTCACCTGGTCCTTTGCAGGTGCCGATCTCGTTTCCACCCTCTCGTACTATGAGGACGAGGGGCTTTACCAGACCGAGATCACGGACATCGTCGGCGGCGCCTGGGGCCGGGACCCGATCGTACTGATCCCGGAGGAGCCGTTCTTCGAGTTCGCGCCGACGGCCGTCGCCTTCACGCGGGACCTCCAGAACAGCGAGGTGACCAGCGAAACGCGGCTGGTATCGACGTGGGACAGGAAGTGGCAGTACGCAGTCGGCATCTTTTATACCGACCGCGACGAGGATTTAGTCACTGAGGCACCACTGGGTGAAGGGACGTTTCTCTTCGGCAGCCCGAACCTGAGCCCGGGCGGGAGTTTCCTCGCCACGGTCGGCTACCGCGGCCGCAAGGAGCTGTCCGGTTTCGGCGAACTGTCGGTCGACCTGACCGACAGTTTGCGCGGGACTGTTGGCGGGCGCCTCTACCGGCATGAGTTCGAACTCGCGGACACATTCACCGGCAATCCGCTGATCGTCGGCAACCCGACCGGCACCAGCAAGGTCCGCGACTCGGACGAGCAGGACGGCGTCCTCGGGTCGGCGAAGCTCGAATACCGAGTCGAGGACGGCACGCTGCTCTACGGCAGCGTGGCCGAGGGTTTCAGGATGGGCGGCGCCTTGTTCCGCGTGAACGAGCAAGAGCCGTCCTGCCGGCAGGACCTGCTCGACACCCTTGGAACCACGACCGCACCGACCAAGTTCGAGCCGGATGATCTGATCAGTTATGAACTCGGCGTGAAGAAGGCCTGGGGCCGAGGGCGCGCGACTACGAACCTCGCGGCCTTCCAGATCGACTGGGACAATACCCAGGTCAACATCGGCGCACTGTGCGAGATCTTGGGCTTCGTGGCCAACGCGGGAGCAGTCCGGTCGCGCGGGGTCGAGTTCGAGTCCCAAGTGCTGGCGCTCGACAACCTGGTGCTAGGGCTCGCACTTTCCTACATCGACTCCCAAGTGGAGGATGACGTGCTGGTGAACCCGAATGGCATCCCGATCGCCGTGGCGGGTGATCGCATGCCGAACATTCCCCGCTTTGCCGGCTCGCTCACCTGGGACCTGAGCTTTCCCGCCCCCTCCGGGTTCGGCGGCTACTTCCGCGGAATGTACGCATATCGTGACGAAACCACGGTGTTGCTGGGCGACAACCGGAACTTCGCCGACGACTACTCGATGCTGAACCTTCGGGTAGGACTCGCCAAGGGCGCCTGGGACTTCTCGGCCTATGTGGCGAACGCGCTGGACGAGCGGCCGTCACTGGCCGGGCAGCCGTCCGTGCTCGGATTCAACGCGTTTCGCGAAATCGACACGACCCTGCCGCCGCGTGTCATAGGCCTGAGCATCGGACGGCACTTCCGATGACGTCGGCCGCATGGTAGGCGTCCGTCAGAAGTGTGCCCGGAAGTGCATCTCATCCGGGCGCGACATCGGCAGCACTGCGGATCTAGGGTCGAGCCGACCGAAGTCGAGAACAGGACGCTAGAGGTTTCTCAGGTCATCGGTCTGCCGGCGCAGGCTGTCGATGAACGACTGCAGCTCTGCGCGTCGCGCGTCGACCCGTGACCGGCCGGCGGGCGTCAGGACGCGCGGCGGGACGCGTGCAAGATTGGCCTCGAGCATCGCGATGGCCGCTGGTCCGTCGGGCGGCCCGCCATTCGCGTCCACGAGGGATAGGATTCGTGCGGCGCCGATCGAACCCAGCCAGTCGAGCGCATCGGCGTCGTGGAGATAACGTGCCTCGGGGCCGACCGGGTCGCGGTCATACATGTGAGTGCGTATCGCGCTACCAACCTCTTCGATCTGCTCCATCGGGAAGCCAGTGCCGGCCAGCAGTCCCTCGACGATTCGCGCGGCCTCGTCTGCGTGGTCGAGCTTCGGATCGGCCCAAGGTGGAAAAGCAGCGACGTCGTGCAGGAACGCGGCGGCAAACATCACGTCCTGATCCAGGTCCACGCCGTCCTCCGCAGCGAGCTCCAGCGCGAGCGCGTGGATGCGAGCCGAGTGCGAGTAGCCCCAGGCCGGGTGGCGGAAATGCTGTCTGGCGAACTCCCGGACGCTGACGCGCCAATCCGGACCAGGCTGGGGCCGTGGCATCGCCCCCGATCCGGGCGAACTGTCTGCATGCGCCGGGGAGCC
>Ga0105103_10001225_pt1 | contig 14380 bp, 10 predicted proteins | sample PPLLaktember2015_2_FD_79107 | JGI IMG/M metagenome (GOLD analysis project Ga0105103, IMG submission 79107) | Freshwater sediment microbial communities from Prairie Pothole Lake near Jamestown, North Dakota, USA - PPLs Lake P7 Core (6) Depth... | ecosystem: Environmental > Aquatic > Freshwater >...
AGGTGACGCGTGGCATCAAGGTTCACAAGGAAATCGCTAGAAGCACCTTCCGGGAAATCAATCAAAAGGGCGCCCTGAGTTTTTTGATGCTGCTCATCAGCGCGGATCTGACCTTTTTTCTCTTCCATCTTTTATTAAAATACACACCCCGGCTTGCCGGTGTCCGCATGGCGATCGAGAGCGATCGCGGATATGCTGAAGTCTTTCAGTATATCAAGGAATTTTGGATAGCCGGTCTGCTGGTTCTCCTTTTTGTCCGCACCCGCAGAGGAGCTTTCCTTGTTTGGTCCTTTTTGTTCATTTATCTATTAGGGGACGATTCTTTCATGCTGCATGAAACATGGGGGGCGGCGATCGCCTCATCGTTGGGTGAGGGATCGTTTCTGCATCTGCGCATGCAGGATTATGGTGAATTGATCGTTTCTTCCGGTGTTCTGTTGATCTTCCTGATCTTCTTATTGCCTGCCTTGCGCAAATGTTCTCGTCTCACCAAACAGATTACCATGGATTTGTGTCTCCTGATAGCCATGATGGCCTTTTTCGGCGTTTTGATCGATATGCTGCATATTGTTCTGTTTTTTATCTCGGGCAGTGATATTTTATCACTTTTGAAGATGGAGGCGAGATGATTATCATGAGTGTCACTTGTTCCTATGTCTTTTATGTCTGGCATTTCAAGGGAGATATTCCGATTTCATTTTGGTTTCTGATGCGCAAATGGCTTTGCAAATGACAAAATGAATAAAACACCAGAAGGATAGGTATAATCCATATTGATTATTGTTTACAATTTGCCAACGAAACGTTTTGTGTGAACGAGCGATATTTATTGAATTTCGAATTTTTATAAAAATTCAGTAAACTTGAAAAAATCTCTTTATTGTTTTCATTATTTTATTATCTTTCACTATTGTCCAATTGAATCCCAATTAACCTTCTATAAAGGAGAGAGTAATGAATAAACTTTTGTTACAAGTTTGCATGATTGCACTGCTTGGATTGCTGTTTGTTTCAGCATCCCAGGCTCAAATGACGATCACCATCACCAGTCCCAAGAATGGGGATGTTGTTTCCCCCTGCAATGATTTGGTGATTCCGTTTGAGATCACCACCACCACTGAGACGATCAAAGAGGTGCGGTTTTACAGCAATGGCGCCTATAAAGGCCTGGTGAGGAAAGCACCGTGGGAATACACCTTTAAAAATATTCAGCGGGGACGCTATGAATTTCAGGCCTTGTTGAAGAGCGTGGAAGGCACCGAAGCATGGTCGGAAGCAATCATCGTCAAGGCCGGATCAGTTTCAGCCGGAGAAAAAATCTCCAATGGCAGTTTCGACTGTGCCGCCCTCGCTCCCTGGACTCTGAATGTCAATTCCGGGTCAGGCGCCGCAGCCACGGCCAGCATCATCGAAGATACCTATTTCGATGACCTGAACTATCTCATGGTGGAAATTACATCCGGCGGATCAGCCAACTGGCATGTGCAATTTCAGCAACCCGTTCCCGTCGACTCGGGCCATGTGTACCTCATTTCCTTTCTGGCTGATTCGGATGTCCAGAAAACGATCGACGTTTCCATGCAGGAGAATCAGGATCCTTGGACGGTTCAGTTCGGTACAGAGGTTCCGATTGACGGCGCCGATTTGTACGGGCCTTTTGAATTCGTCGCTTCACGGACGGATCCGACGAATTATATCCGCTTCAATATCGGCAACAACACCACGACCTATTATATCGATGATATTCGCATCATCGACACATCGGCCAGTTCGGTCAAAGCCAAAGAAATTGATTTCAGCGGCGTCGTCAAGGAATTTGAGCTTCTGGATGCCTATCCGAATCCCTTCAACATGAGCACCACCATCCCCATCAGCCTGTCGCATGAAGCCGAGATTCGACTGGACGTTTATAACATGCAGGGCCAATTGATCAACACCTTGGCGCAAGGATCTTTTCAGCCGGGAGTGCACAAGATCATGTGGGACGGAATGAACGCCCAACAGCACATTGTACCCAGCGGGATCTATTTTTATCGCCTGCAGATTCTCAACAACAGCGATCACCCGATTCAGCTGAGCCGGAAAATTGTGCTCGTCAAATGATGTCTTGTGCAAGGTCAGACTTTGCGTTCTTTGCGTCTTTGCGTGAGTCAGAAATAAGTAATTCCACGCAAAGACGCAAAGACGCAAAGAAAAAAAGCTTGCATTTTTTTCAAAAAAGTTTATTTTTGTTGACGCACTATCAGGCGGGAGTAGTTCAGTGGTAGAACACAACCTTGCCAAGGTTGGGGTCGCGAGTTCAAGTCTCGTCTCCCGCTCGATCATCAAGCCTCAATTCGTTGAGGCTTTTTTATGATTTATTGATCCATATCCCACGCGTCGGCGATTCGTATTTTAGAAAACGGGGTTCCTGCAGGATTTGTCTGCGCGAAAGATTTTTCATCATCCGCTCTTATTCTGTAAACGCTTTGGCAATTTTCGCGGCAATTTGCTCGATCTCTGCTTCATCAGAGTGAATGTTGATCCCGAATCCGGCTCCCAATCCGGCATCGACGACGCCGACGCTGAGATTGATCGCGCGGCTGAGTGTGTCATCGGTGCGCGGAAAGGCGCCCTTGCCGTGAGGCATGCCCTGTTCTTTCAACCAACGATTGAAATGTTCCATATTGGCGTACACATGCCAGCCGCTGTTGTCGACAGTCGTGGTGGCGAGCTGTTGCGCAACCCCGGCAGCTTGGGCGGCCGAGGAGAGCAGCAGGGTGCACAGTGTCGCGCAATCACCGGCAGGATCGTTCAATCGGCGAAAGCCGATGGCCGGGATTCCCTGCAGCAGGGATTTCAGCTGCGCTTTCTTCTGCCTGAGTATCTGAATGATGCCGTCGAGCCTGCGCAACTGTGCCAGAGCCACAGCGCCGGTCAGTTCGTTCATGCGGAAATTCATGCCGAGGATGCTGCGGCTGCCGACCTCGACGCCGGTGCGGTTGGGCAGGTGTCCCTGATCATGAACGGCAAAGGCTCGGGTGTAGATATCCTCTTCGTCGGTGATCAAGATGCCGCCGTCGCCTGAGGTAATGGTTTTAAAGATATTGAGTGAAAAAGTACCGATATCCCCGATAGCGCCGAGCTTTTGCCCTTTGTAGGAACCGCCGTTCGCCTGACAGGCGTCTTCAATGACAATCAGTCCATGTCGTTTGGCAATTTCCATAATCGCATCCATATCGCAGGCGTTGCCCAGCATATGCACCGGCATGATAGCCCTGGTTTTGGCTGTGATGCGTTTTTCAATGTCCTCCGGATCGATGGTCAGACTGTCATCGATCTCGGCCAATACCGGGGTGCCGCCGCAAAAGATGATCGCGCTGTAGGAGGCAATAAAAGTATAGGCCGGTACGATGATTTCGTCCCCGGGCTGAATGTCAAGTGCTTTCAGCGCCACGATCAAGGCGGCGCTTCCCGATGTCAGCGCCAATGCATGATTGGCACCGCTGTAGGCCTCGAATTCGCGTTCGAGTGAATAGACTTTTCGTTTGAAGGCCTGGTCGTGAAGGCTTCCGTAACGAAAAAGATACCCCGAGTTCATCACGTCCAAAAGCTCGGCCAGTTCTTCTTTGCCGATCATCTCATGTCCGGGTCCCGGCATCTCATACCTCCTTGGGCAATGTTGATTCGGTGAATGCACCCTGTTCGAGCAGGGGCAGAATTTCCCAAAGGGATTCCACCTGACCATCCGCTGCTGAAAAATCGATATGTCGGTTATAGGGATGGCGCAATCCGACGCACCGGCATCCCGCCGACTTGGCGGATTGAATTCCGGAAATTGAGTCTTCGATCACCAGGCACTGGTGAGTGGGGAGGGCAAGTTTTTCGGCGATAGCCAGATAGGGTTCCGGATGCGGTTTTTTGTGCCTGACTTGATCGCCGCTGATGATCGCATCAAATGCTGCATACGGATCCGGCAATCCGCCTGCATGAATCCGCCTGAAAACGGCCTGAACATGATGGCGGGTGGAAGTGGTGCATAATCCGAATTTCATGTGATGTTGCCGCCCAAATGTGATGATCTCTAAAATTCCAGATTGCGGATCGAGTCGGCTGTTTTCCAGCGTCTCTTCATAATCGCGGTCAAAGGTCTGCCGGATGAGGTCGTCATCAAAATCGATCCCCCAGTCGGTGCGAATGTCCTGCAGGTTGCGACTGAACGGGATGCCGATGAATTTGTATTGATACTCATCGGACAGTGAAATCCCCAGGGGATCGAACACCCGACGGAACACAGTGAAAACCAGGGGCTCGGTATTGACAAAGACGCCATCCATGTCAAAAATGATTGCCTGAATGTTATTGATCATGATTCACTCTTATTATTGGCTCTTGGTTCGTCGATAGAGCAGGGTATAGGTTGAATTCCACTCGGGATGCCCTTCAACCTCGAGCAACAGCTGAAAACGGTCGCTCTGCCATCCGGGGAGCTTCCACTGCAATGTCGGACCAACGACATTGCTGTTCGCCTCAGCAGCGCTTAAGGTGCATTCCTGAGATTCAACTATTGTGTCGCCGACCAACCGCACCACCACTTTGGCGTCTGTGACCGGTTCATGAGAGTCATTCAAAAGCCAGATATCGGTGGTGAAATTTTCTCCTTCGTGCCAGATAAATTTATCGAAACGGGCGCTGGCCAGGATCGGTCTGCAGGATGATTGGACGGCGTAAAAGGCCGGCTTGGGATCGTGCGGCCAGTTGATCAGGCTGTTGTTGGCCGCCGTCGGCCACGGCTCGTTATAGCACCAATTCAAGGCCATGGAACAATAGGGTTTCTGTCGCCGGGCTGATTCGTAAATGCATTTATAACCCTCCGATTGCAGCAGCTGGCCGTTGGCGACCAACTGTTCCAGCGTCTCCTGTTTGCCGAAATAATGTTCAATGGTTGAAGGAACAAGCCAGGTCTCTCCCTTCCAGGCGGCGAAGGCATGATGACTTTGCCAGACAGTGTCGGGCCGGGGCGGCCAGCGATGTTCCGGGGGAATGAAGGTTTTCAAGAGCGCGACGGGTGACGGACTGGGAACGCCGAATTCGGTATACGCCGTCTGACGGGCGCGTTTCATCAGCTGAAACACCTCTTCACCGCTGTCGAGATCGCGGAAAACATAATTCCCGTGACCTATGCCCATCTGCGGCGAGGTCATGATAAAGGGCCGTTGCGGATCGAGGTGATAACAGAGAGCATTGAGCAGGCGCAGCGCCGACGATTGATCGGTCATGCCGGACCAGGCGTTGAACAACTCATTGCCGCCGCACCACAACACCAGCGAGGGATGCGGTTTGAGTTTGCGGATGATGGATCCCGCTTCCTGTTCGAGCACGCTGAGATAGTGGGGTGTGCCTCGGTAATCGTTGCATGCCAGGGGAAAGTCCTGCCACAGTAACACTCCTTTCTCATCGCAGAGATCGAAAAAGGCCTGTTTATTGACGATGCCGCCGCCCCAGAGACGCAGGATGTTGAAATGAGCCTCGACCGCCAGGTTCAGCAGGGTCTCATAATGGTTGCGGGTGATGATGCCCGGGAAAATCTCCGGCGGCACCCAATTGCTGCCTTTGGCGAAAATGTGCCGACCGTTGATCTCGATCTGAATGGGAGGAACGCTTCGGGTCATGGGGAAGGAGCGCGGTTCATCCCAGGCGCCTGCATTCATCACCAGTCTGACGCTTCGAAAACCGATGCGCTGACGATATTCTGCGAGACGCTCTTGCGCACGGTAAATCGTGAAAACCGAGGTATAGAGCGCCGGTGTTCCCTGATCATGCGGCCACCACAATGAAACGGGCGTCACTTTATGTTTCAGGCAAAGATGTGACTGCTCGATGGAGCTGCTCTGCTCAAAAACCTGATCACCATCAGGATGGTAGAGCTGCCATTGATAATGGGTTGCATTTGAAGGTGGCAAATCCATCTCCAGGGTCAGGTCCGCGGCTGTGAGATCGTCGTTCAACTCATAGTCGATTTGGATATTTTGATATTGTATTGATCGCCCAATTTCGATGCCAGTATCGTCCCATATGCCCAGCGGAATGAGTCGCGGGTGCCAGTCCCAACCGTAGGAGACCGCTGGTTTGACGCTCTGATCCGCCTGCGAGCGGTCAACGGGCGTCTGCCGTGACTTGGGCGCCGGGAAAATAGTCACCTGCAGGGTATTGTCGGATTGAAGCCAGGCCGTGAGGTCGAGCCGCACCGGCGTGAACATCCCTTCCTGCTCCAGCATCTGGTGGCCGTTGAAGGTGATGATAAACTGATAATCAATGCCCTGGGAGAAGAAATAGAGCCGTTCGCCCTCATCGATTTGCGGCGCGGCAAAGGAGCAGCGGTAACTCCAGTAGACATTTTCCATCCATTCATAATCGCGCCAGTGATCGCCGTACCAATAGGGGGCGAGTTGGTTGAAAGCGGCATAGTCCAACTGCACAGCGCCCGGCACGGTTGCCGGCATCCACTCGCGCGGCGAATCATTGAGCGTCTGATGATGCCCCACCTGCCATTCAAGCCGCATCGCGGTCACTCCTTTCGCCGGTAATACCTGGCCAATGACCAGAAAAATCAAGAATATGTGTTTCATCGCTCCTCCTCGAGGGGACGTCCTTAATGCACGATTGGTTGAACGTTATCAATTGACAATGGGTTCGATTGTGCAACAACAAACTCCATGGGAAAATCGTGATATCTGTTTGCAGAATGTTTCTGCTCAAAATCTGCAGCCTACCACCAGACAGCATAGATGACGGCAAAAGTCAGCACCAGGGCGGCAAACCAGAATTCGATGCTCTTCCACCAGGGGAAGCGTCCGACTCGCTCTGCTGCGGGCAACTTGAGCAGATCGGGATGCCACAAGGTGTTGCTATCGATGTTGTTTTCTGGATCGGGTCTGAGCAGGCTCATGCAGACGGCCAATAAAAGCGAGATCAGGAAAATCAGCGCCGAGAGGTTAAAGATGTTGATGTGCGCCATAATGCCGGTGAACTGCCTCAAAAATACAATCAGCAGCATCGGAAAGGCGAAAAAGAGAACCGAGATGGCTGCGCGTCGACTCATCCTTTTCCAAAAGATCGCCAGAACAAAAACAGCCATCACCGGCGCCAGCATCAGCGCCCAGCACTCCTGCGCATAGGCAAAAATGGAGCTGAATCGGCCGACCATGGGCGCCCACAAAGCGCTGAACAGCAGTATGAATCCGCCGCTGATTTGCGCAAAGATGACCAGATGACGGTCGGAAGCCTGCTTGTTGATATGTCCTTTATAAATATCCAGGGTGAGCAGGGAGGAGGTTGAATTGACCAGCGAATCGAGAGTGGACATGATGGCGCCGATCAACATGGCGAAAACCAATCCGCGGAATCCGACGGGAATGAGGGTGCTGATCAAATAGGGATAGGCCGTATCTGCTTCGGCCAGGTGAGGATTCAAGGCATAGGCGATCATCCCCGGCCAGGTGACGCTCAAGGCGAGGGGAATCGCCAGAAATCCCGCGAGGATGACGCCCATTTTGCCGTCCCAGACCGATCTGGCGCTCAGACAGCGCTGGGTCATGAATTGGTTGGTGGAATAATAATAACCGCTCATCACCAGGGCGACCGCCAACATGCCCGTCCACGGCAGTTCGGGATGATCGGCCGGCAGCATCAGGTGCGCTCGTTCGCCGCTGCCGATTACGGCCGGAAGACCGCCGTCGACGGCGAAAACGCCGATGATAAAGACGGCGAGACCGCCGATGATGAGAATGAGGCCGTTGAGCAGATCCACCCAGGCCACGGCGCTCATGCCGCCGAAGATGGTGTAGGAACCGGCGGCGAGCACCAATATCCAGATTGCCAGAACCATATTCATGTTAAAGATTTTATTGAGCACAAAAGCGCCGGAATAGAGGACGAGCGGCAGGTTGATGACCAGGTATTGCGCCATGCAGACGAGCGCAAAGGTGCTGCCGGCGAGGCGGCCGAAGCGGCGGGTGAGATATTCGGGGATGGTGAAAATCTTGTTGTGCAGATAGACCGGCAGGAAAAAGAACAGCAATAATCCCTGCGCCGGCCACACCAGCCACTCCCAATTGCTGACCGCCATGCCGTAACGATAAGCCCAACCGACTTCACCGATGAATTGCTCGGAGCTGATGCTCGAAGCAATGAGCGAAAAGCCGATGACGAACCAGGGCAGGCGGCGTCCGGCCAGGAAAAAGTCGGAGGTGCTCTGCTTGCCCTTGCGTCCGGCGCTAAAGCCGACGAAAATCACCGCGGCCAAATAGAGGATAAAGGTGCCGATTTCCAGCAGGTTTAGTTTCATACTCTTTCCGATATGATGGACGGTATAAAAATCACTCTCACGGGTTTTGACTCCGTTCAGCCTACAGGCTTTGACTCCGCTCAACCATCTCGTTCCCTGAGCGAAGTCGAAGGGAGCCAAGCAACAGGCTCTTACTACTTTCAACCATCTCGTTCCCTGAGCGAAGTCGAAGGGAGCCAAGCAACAGGCTCTTACTACTTTCATTCATCTCGTTCCCTGAGCGAAGTCGAAGGGGGCGATGCAGGATGAGTTTCCACGCTATAATCAAACAGCTTTTTGCCTTGTATATTTTAGTCTATTGAACAAAAAAATGATCGTAGAGCCGGATATCAGCGCTGGAAGCGCCGATTTTGATCTTGAATTCGCCGGGTTCGACCACCCGTTCCATGTTGCGGTCGTAGATCGCCAAATGTTCCGCTTTGAGGGTGAAAGTGACGGTTTTCTTCTCGCCCGGAGCGAGCTCGATTTTCTCAAATCCCCGCAGCTCCAACACCGGCGTGCTGACAGAGGCGAGGACATCCTCAATATAGAGCTGCACCGTCTCCTGTCCCGGCCGCTTGCCGAGGTTCTCGATGTCCACACTCACAATCATCGAACCGGCGTGGCCGATGCGCTCGCTGCTTTTGGTCAGACGGCTATAATGAAACGTTGTGTATGACAGGCCGTGGCCAAAGGGGAAAAGCGGCGTCTTGTCCATGTCGACATAGCGAATTCCCCATCCGTGATCCAGCCAATATTGCTTTGATTTCGGATGGTTATAATACACCGGCAATTGACCCGTGTGTCGGGGAACGGTCACCGGCAATTTACCGCTGGGATTGACCAGGCCGAACAACACCTCGGCAATGGCGACTCCGCCTTTTTCGCCGGGAATCCAGGCTTCGATAACCGCCGGAATATGTTCGGCGATCCAGCGAATGGCCAATGGTCGGCCGTTGATCAGCACCACGACGGTGGGTTTTTGCGTGGATGCCACCGCCTGCACCAGTTCTTCCTGCATGCCGGTCAATTCCAGGGTGGCGGCATCAAACGCCTCGCCCACGGTTCCGGTTCTCTTGCCCTCTGCATCGTACGCCCGCCATTCGTTTTCTCCGAGAACGACGATGGCCGCATCCGCCTGCTGTGCCGCTTCGCGTGCCCGCGCGATCTCATCCCGTTGCTGACCGGTGACCTCGCAGCCTTGAACATAAATCACTCGATCCTCACCGACGAGGCGATTCAACGCTTCTTTCACCGTGATCACCGGCTGTAGGACATTGATGGCGGTATAGTCGCCCAGTTGATTTTTGGCATCATCGGCATTGGGACCAATCACGGCGATGGTTTTCAATTGATCCAGCTGCAGCGGCAGGAGATTTCCTTCATTTTTCAACAGCACGATACCCTCGCGCGCCGCCTGCAGTGCCAAGTCCTGATGTTCAAGTCGATGAACTATACCGATGGCGCGGTCAAGGTCGACATAGGGCTTTTCGAACAATCCCAATTTGAATTTTTGAGTGAGAATCCGGCGCACCGCGCGATCGATCAGCTTTTCTTCAACGGCGCCTTCCTGCACCGATGCGATCAAATCGAGCATATATCCCGATTCGTAGGAAATGCCGACATCGACGCCGGCTTTCAACGCCAGTTGTCCCGCCTGTTTCATGTCCGTCGCCAAACCATTATAGATGATCGTGGAGATGCCGCCGCCTTCGCTCAGCACCAGGCCTTCGAAACCGAGCTCGCCCCGCAGCAGCGTGGTCAGAATCCACGGCGAAGCGTGCGTCGGCACGCCGTCGATGGTCGGATAGGTAGCCATGACGCCGAGAGCGCCGGCAGCATGGATGCCCGCTTCCCAGGGAGGCAGAAAGACTTGGCGCAGCTTGCGTTCGGAAATCTCCATGGCGCCGCGCTCCAGTCCGCTCAGCGGTTCGCTCTGACCCGGATAATGGCACAATCCGGCCACGCACTTGTCGGCTGCGGAGATGTCCTGTCCCTGAATGGCATTGACGATGGTCTCGGCGTAGCGGGCGCATAAAAAGGGATCTTCGCTGTAGGCTTCCTGGTTGCGTCCCAGGCGGGGATCGCGAATGGGCTCGACGACCAGAGTGAAGAGCTGATGAATGCCGATGGCGCGCGCTTCCCGCGCCGTCGCGCTGTAAATACGGCGGATGAGATCGAGATTCCAGGTGCTGCCCAAGGCCGGGCCTTCGGGGAAAATCGTGCCGCCGGAACACATCAGTCCATGAGTTCCCTCTTCGGTCATCAACAGCGGGATGCCCAGACGCGTCTTTTCAATGGCCATTTTCTGCAGTTCATTGATGAATGTGACCTGCTGTTCGGTGCCGTGGTGGAGGATGGTGTTGGGCAAGGTGAAGAAACCGCCGCCGGGTCCGAGTCCCGATAGTTGGGCGCCGCGAACGAATTCGCGCACACCCTGCATTTTCTCTTCGTCGGTTTCGCCCAAGCCCCCTTCGTAGACGCAGGGCATGTTCATCTGACCGATTTTTTCGGCGAGGGTCATGCGTTGGATCAGGTCATTGACGCGGGCGGGAATGGGCAGGTCGGGATTTTTATAGTCCGGCTCTGCGGCATGGAGGGAAAAGAGGGAGAAGAGCAATGCGAGCAACAAACAACAGCCGCATAATTTCATAACTGCCTCGTATTCGTTAAGTTTTGATGGGTCAGCGATTCATTGAAATGTACTCGGCCGCTTCTTTCACCGTGGTCACCCAAATATACTGGCCCGAACTTGAAAAATAGCGGCATAATTCCTCAAGTGCATCGATCCGCGTCGTCTGAGTGCCGGATTCATTCATCTCATGTCCGGCGAGAATAAGCCAGCGACCCTCGGCCGCGGCTTGATCAACAAGGGTCTGCAACTGTACGAACGATTTGCCGTCGCTTTCGATGGCGAGCAGCTGCGCCATGTCGCAGAGATAGGGATCATTGGCGGCTTCGCCCAGCCAGCCGCGACCGGTGGTGAAATATTTGGCAATCAACGGCACGTAACTCTTGACCTTTTTGCCCCTGCCGACATATTTTTGCCCGCAGGGATAGGCGAATGAGGTCGGCTTAATTCCCAGCAGGTTGTGAATGAAATCGTTGGCCTGCCGTATTTCCTGTTTGATATCGGAGAGGGAATAATCCTCCAGGGCGTTTTGTCGTGAAAAGGCATAGTTGCCCGTGCACGGATGCGTCATGGTATGATTGCCGATCTCGTGGCCGTTCACTGCTGCGCTGCGCCATTGTTCCACCCGCTGCTGGAGATTGTCCGGCGAAATATAAAAAGTGGCTTTGATTCCGTAACGGTCGAGCAGCGGGATGCCGACGTCGGTTTGACTCAGTCGGGCGTCGTCGAAGGTCAGGCTGACCGCGCATTTTTTACCGTCCGGCCAGAGAAACGGCGTTTGTTTTTCGGGTGTCGACATATATTGTCCCCATGAATTCGTCATATGCAATATTTGAAATGCAAGCAGTACGAAAAGTGCGAACAAAATCCGGTTTTGTTTTTTCATATTCATCAGATCCATTTGATTTCAGGTTGATTCTCGTTCCACCAATTGCAGACTCAATGCGGTTTTCTGCACCGATTCATCGTCGGGATGAGTCAGACGATGGATGAGGCGCTGCGCACTGGACTGTCCCATCTCGACTTTGGGGTAATGGATGGTGGTCAGGGCGGGATGGAGGTAGGGGGTGATTTTGATGTCGTCAAAGCCGATGATCGCGACCTGATCCGGAATCGAAAGATGCAGCTCATGGATGGCGCGGCAGCAGCCGATGGCCATTTCATCGTCCCAGATAAAGAGGCCGATTTTGCGGCCGGTGAAATGGAGCTGTTCTTTGGTCATGAGGTAGAACAGCTCCAGGTCGCGCTGCGGACACTCGATCAGGTGGAGATGGGAGCGGGGCTTTTTCAGTTCCTCAAACGCCTTGATGCATCCCTGAATGCTGGCTTGCGATTGTTCCATGTGCGGGAAGGTATAAAAGAAATAGACCTCCTGGCAACCCTTTTTCAACAGATGAGTGACAGACAGAAATGCGCCGTAGCCTCGGTCGACATAGATCGAGTCGCAAGCGAGTCGTGCCGAATAGCAATTAATCAAGATGTAGGGGATGGTGAGCCTGCTCAGCCAGGCGATATATTCCTGATCTTTCTCCGTCGGTGCGATGATCAGTCCGTCGACGCGTTTTTCCGTCAGCGTCTGCAGCGCCTTCTCTTCCAGCCTGGGGTCATTGTCCGAGTCAGCGAGCAGAATGTTGTAGTATTGCTTGCGGCAGACCGATTCGATTCCCCGCAGAATTTCAGCGTAAAAAGGTTCGGATATATCGGGAAAGACCACGCCGATGGTCTGCGTCCTCTTCTGCGCCAGGTTGCGCGCCTGCACGTTGACGGTATAGTTCATCTCCGCCGCGGTTTTCTCCACCCGTTCACGCATTTTGGCGCTGATGTCCGGATGTCCCTTTAACGCTTTCGAGACCGTCATTACCGAGACGTTCAGTTTTTGCGCGATTTGTTTTTGGGTGACGGGCATGGATTGGATTCGGCTTGATAAAAAGAACTTTCGGCTGAAAGCTTTCTGGTTAAAGTTAACGTTAAAGTAAAGAGGGCAGGATAAAAAGTCAAGTCATATTTGGAGGAAAATAAGAATTCAGCAGCCAAAAGCGGTGGTTTAGAGTGTGGTGACAGGCATGAATATGAATATCGTAAACGAAAAGATATGTGGCCAAAATTTTATTAATCATCAATGATCGAGCGGGCTCTTGACCCCCAATCCACCCCGATTCATGACATGGGTATAAATCATGGTCGTCTGAACGTTTTTATGACCCATCACGCAGCCGTAATCCAGCGCCGTAAAGGAGAGATACGGCGAGATGATCACGTCCGGTTAAATGAGCAAGTATTTTATTCACTTCATCTTTTGAAATATTTCCATATATTCTGAGTAATCATAATACTTTGTAACAATATTTTTACAATTCATATTCAGAAAAAGGTAGAAACTAATAAGTAATATGTTAGCATTTTCGAAATTAGTCTTGCTTTTGATAATCCAAAATCGTATCATCTTACTGGTAAGATAGCGATTATGGAGGTTTTATGTCGTTGGTTGAAACAACAAAAATGTCATCAAAGGGACAAGTTGTTATTCCGGAAAATATTCGAAAACGACTGGGTCTAAAAACCGGCTCACAATTCGTGGTTGTCGGAGATAAAGATGTCGTTATTCTCAAATCAATCTCTGCACCGTCTATTTCTGATTTCGACAACTTGCTTAATAAAGCCCAAGAACAGGCTAAAAAGGTTGGATTAAAAGAATCCCATCTTAAAGAGGCCATTGCTCTGGCCAGGAAAAGTAGTTGAGAATCGTTCTTGATACAAATGTGCTTATATCAGGGATTTTTTTCCGAGGTCCTTCCCACCGTATCCTGCAAGCTTGGAAAAAACAAAAAAATTCAATTCATCATCTCACCGGAAATTTATGACGAATATTCTCGCGTTGCAGAAGTAATCTCAAAAAGTATCCTGGAGTTGACATATCGGAGATCCTAAAACTGATTGCAATATATTCGGAATTCTCACAATCATATGTTTTACCTGAACAAGTTTGCGAAGACCCAGATGATGACAAATTTATTGCTTGTGCAACCTCTAACCAAGTAAGATATATAGTACGTGGTGATAAACATCTGCTGAAATTATCTGGTTATCAGGGAATTCGAGTGGTTAAGCCGCAAGAATTCTGCAGTGAATTCCTTGATTAAAATGCTAACCCGTGGTTGGTGCGGATGACTGCTGGGTTTGTTCACTATTTGAAGTTTGGGTTTCGCTTTACCGCGGCCACCGCACAACCACTTCGTTATGGTCCGATCCAAAAAGGATATTGAAAAATTCATAAATTTCCTCTCAACATAATTTCTTGTATTTTCAAACAAATTTGCGAAATTTAAAATAGTCGATAGATTGTTGAATTATGTAGAATATAAAAAGCAAATAGTCTATATGATCGAATAGACAACATATTTTTAGTAATATTGTATAACATCGTGCTTCACCGGATTGGAACA
>Ga0105103_10001227_pt1 | contig 14367 bp, 22 predicted proteins | sample PPLLaktember2015_2_FD_79107 | JGI IMG/M metagenome (GOLD analysis project Ga0105103, IMG submission 79107) | Freshwater sediment microbial communities from Prairie Pothole Lake near Jamestown, North Dakota, USA - PPLs Lake P7 Core (6) Depth... | ecosystem: Environmental > Aquatic > Freshwater >...
AAAAATACTTATAAAAGAGAGGTAACACGATGATAATCTTAGACTGTGGTTCGGGTAATAGTTGTTTAAACAATATCGATAAAGCGTGTGCAATGGTTAAAGCTGTATATGACTTAGCGATACCAGACAGCTATATTAAATGGCAGCTATTCAAGAAAGCAGGAAATAATATCTCGCTAAGCCATGAAGTATTTGAAAGGGCTGTGAGATATGCAGAAGTTCTACATGTTAAAACAGGCGTGTCGGTATTCGACAAAGAATCGCTTGACTTTGCTTTAAAATATGGTATGTATTTCATTAAGCTGGCAAACAATAAAGATAGTCAGGCACTATTAAAAGACGTTCCTGATTACATGAGAGTTATTTATTCAACTAACGATCCTGATTTTAAAACAGACCGGAAGAATACTGATGTTATTTATTGCGTTAGTAAGTACCCGGCATCGGACAAAGATTATGACAAGTTCGGTGACAAACTTAAACAAGGGATAAGCGATCATACAACATCGTTTGCACTTTATAAGAAATATAATCCTAAAATTTACGAAGTTCATATGTGCCTCGAAAGAGTAAAGACTAATCCGGATTCTGGCACGTTTTCAAGATTGCCAGAACAATTAAAGGAGCTTGTATGAGTTATGATAATCCATTCACAAGCTTAACAGGAGTTCTTAATCCTGCAAGTCCAATGTATATTCTAAATAATAATGATAATAGAAAAATGTTTGAAGATGAATACGAAGCACATAAAGAACTATCTAAAAAAAGGAAAAGAAAAAACAGGGGAGTTAAAAAATAAGATAAATGAAAACAGTATGCATGATTCCGGCTCGCAGCGGCTCAAAAAGAATACCGAATAAGAACATTAAAGACTTTCTCGGAAAACCTATAATAACTTATCCAATAGAGACAGCAAAGGCAAGCGGGATATTTGATGATATTATTGTTTATACTGATAGTGATGACATTAAAAAGTTAGTATTAAATATAAATGGGATTCATTATAAACATAGAAATAATGCAACAGATAATGAAACACTTACAGAGACATTACTTAACTTTTTAAATTTTGAAACATGGAACAATATAGATTATCTCTGCATATTACTTCCAACGGCTGTATTTGTAAAATCAGAGCATATAAATTTAATAAATGCTATTGGTGGGAATGATGCCATAATTACTTTCTGTAAATATTCTCATCCTATACAAAGAGCTTTCATTCATAATTTTAATACAATGAAAATGATACAGCCTGAAAATGAATTTGTAAGGACTCAGGATTTACCGATAACATGTTACGATGCTGGACAAATGTATTTTCTTAACGTTAAATCATTCCTTGAACAAAAAAGAATCTTCATGGATAACATCTATCCTATAATCATAGACGCAGTAGACATAGATAATCCGGAAGACTGGAAGAAAGCAGAGGCGTATTATAAAGCATTAAAGGAGAAATAAAATGTTTTGCAAAGATTGTAAATTTATATCGTGTTTTAAGCAATGTAACCATTCAAATAATATTGAATATGACGCATTTGGTGAATGGCATTATAAAGATGATTTAACTGGAAGAAATTACAATCAAAGATGTTTAGATGGGATACAAAACAATTCTAAGCCTTCTAAATTATGGAAAAATTTCTGGGCAACGCAACAGTATTAAATTAAGTAGAAGCATTTTATAAGGTGATACATGAATAGTGTATTGAATAATTATATTTCACCATCTAAATCTAAAATACAGATGAAAGTTTTTGATAAAGAATTAAATCATTATATAATACCCTGGGAAGGAGAAAACTATGAGGATATTGATTTGATGTATGCTGATGGAGTATGGTATATAGCTGGTGGGAATTGGCTTGATCCTAAACGTTATAAAATGGAGATTATTATAAATGAATAATTCTGAGGAACAATTTTGGCAAGGAGATTTTGGCAACGATTACACAGCAAGAAACATAAATCTTGTTGAGAATAATTATCAGATGTTTAGCAAGATATTTCAATATGATTTATTGGGCAATACTGATAGTTTAAAGGGTGTTAAATATCCATACAGTAATATTGAATCAATAATCGAGTTCGGCTCAGGCAGCGGCCAGAATATACAGGCATTACAAAGAATATTCCCTGATGCCGAATTAAGCGCAGTTGAAATAAATGAAACTGCTATAATGGAATTAACAAAAGTAATAAAATATGGTGATAATATTTATCAGATGTCCATATTGGATTACAAAAAAGAATATCATACGTATGATTTAGTTTTATCTAAAGGCTTACTAATTCATATCCATCCCGATAATATCCAGAAAGCCTATGAGGTTCTTTATAACGCAAGCAACAAATATATTCTATTGGCTGAATACTACTCTCCCGCACGCAGGGAAATACTTTACAGAGGTGAGCATAATAAACTATGGGCGTTCAATTTTTGGGGAGAGTTCCAAAAGAAATATCCTGATTTAAAAGTTGTTGATTATATGTTTATATCTAAATATGATAAATACCCGCAAGACGACCTAACGGCAGTATTATTTTCTAAATAATTATGGAGGTAAAATAATGGAAAAGAAAATAGAAGTCAGAACATTTATTCAGATTTATACGTGTCCTAAATGTGAAAAGCCTATGCAATGGAATGGCGTTATATTGAAGGACACTGAGAAGCCGTTTCCGCATCATTGTAAATGTAGTTATACAGAGGACTTATCAAAGACCTATCCACAGACTATTTACGAAACCATAAGGCCTGAAATTTTACCTGAAAGCAATATTGCAGAAGAAAACTGATAGAAAATAAAATGTCATATAATATCATAAAGGCAAAATTTAATTACAGGAGATTTATATGAGTTTTCCGATAAGACATTGCAGAAAATGCGGTTTTATTCTGGGCACACGACCGGAAATGTTAGATAGGGAAGGCGTGTGTCAAGCGTGCATTAACGTCGAGAATAAAAAGAACATTGATTTTAAAGCACGTCAGGTATGGTTGACACAGTTTATTCAAGAGCAGTATTCACAACAGGACAACAAACAGTACGATTGTTTAGTAGCCGTGTCAGGCGGAAAGGATAGTCATGCTATTGTACGCCGGTTAATTGAAAATCATGGTATCAAGAATCCTTTATTAGTTAGCGTTACTGATGAATTTACACACACAAAAGCAGGGCAGCATAATATCAATAATCTTGTGACAAGATATAATCTTGATCACATTACTTTTCGTTGTGAGCCGGAGACATTCAAACGGGAAACATTAAAAGATTTTGAAAATACACTGCATCCGTTAAAGTGGATTGAAGAAAAGATTTACTCTGTACCGCTTAACATAGCCAGAAAGCAAGGCATAAGACTTGTATTTTTTGGCGAAAATTCAGCTTATGAATACGGAACTTCAGAGACGCTGGACATATTCAGAATTGACGAGCCTGATATTAAAGTAATTTACATGGGAGCTATCTATCCTTATTCAATTACAGATTCACTCGCACAGGCGCGCGAGATAGGCTTTAAAGACCTAAAAGACTTTGACGAATGGTATAGGCAAGGCAGCATAGAACAGTTTACGCAGATCGACAGCGTTGCATATATCATCCAGCTCTGGACTAAATTTCCAAAATATGCCTTTCAACGTGTCTCTGATATTGCCTGCCGTTTTGTCCGGGAAGGATTATTGACCAAAGAACAGGCAGAACAATATATCAAAGAACGTGATTATATTTGTGATCCGCAAGCGAAAGCGGATTTCTGCAAAACAATCGGCATAACAGAAGATTACTTTGACAAAGTAGTTGACAAGCACGCTAATAAAGATTTAGTTTATAAAGACGTTAATGGGAATTGGAGACTTAAAGATTGACCGAACAACAGATACAATCTAAAATAGACAAGATAATATCAGACGCAGAAAGACGGCTTGCGATAGAGTATAAAAAAGCGTCTGATACTATCAAGTCACAGTTAGCAAAGATGTATGAGAAGTACGCTGATAATAAAGGCGTACTTACCTATGCGGAAATGGCTAAGTATAATAGATTGACTGCACTCGAAAAGACAATAGCCGATGAGCTTAATGATTCATGGAGAATAATTGTTAAAGATACTCAAAGACTTATTGCCGATGCCTACGGGGAAGGCTATTACAGGCACGCCTACGAGATCAACAGCGCAATAGATACTAATATCAACTGGGGACTTATCTCGAAGAATACCATTAAAACATTGATTGAAGAACCTAACGCATCAGGTTTGTCGCTCCGTGAATTACTCACAGAAACACGTTATAATCTATTGCTTAAAGAACGACAGGCAATGATTCAGGGCTTTATTCAGGGCGAAGGCTACGTCAAGATGGCAAAACGTTTAACGGGTGTATTTGATAAGTCTTTTAATGATTTACTAAGAATAGTCAGAACAGAAGGCACACGTACAGCAAATGAAGCCAATAACGATCTTATAAACGATGCTCAGGATATGGGAATTGAGATAAAGAAGATATGGCAGTCTGCAAACGATAGCAGGACAAGAGACGCACATGCTGAACTTGATGGACAGGTTGCTGATAAAGATGGGCTATTCCATTATAATGGAATGACTGCTGAATATCCGGGTGGATGGGGAGTTCCAGAAATGGACATTAATTGTTTTACTGGAGAAAATCATATATATTCTAAATCCAAAATATTAAAATTATATAAACGAAAATATAAAGGTTTAATTTATAGAATCAAGACATCCAGTGGAATACAATTCTCCGTCACGCCTAATCACAAAATATTTACTCCTGTTGGATGGATTCCTATTAATTCCCTTAATAAAGGAAGTGAAATATTCAAGATTGGATTCAGAAAACCATTCTTTAGGCTTAAACCAAAAATATATAACAATCCAATTATATTTGAGAAGATGTTTAATTTTTTTAATATCATGTTTTCTTTTCAAAGGACTCGTTCCATTAAAGAGGATTTCCACGGCGATGGAATTATCAATAGCAATGTCGATATTATAATTATCAAAAGCCTGTTGTTGAATAGCATTAAGATTATTCTTGATAAAATAATCAAAAAATTCATTCTCGCCTTGTCCAATATAACATTTAGTTCGTTGTTTTCCAATTGCGCGTCGAGACAAATCTTCAATAGTTCGAGTAGAACCCCTAACTGCATCATGCGCTGCTTTAGTTTGATTAAATCGTTGCTCTGGAGTCATTTTCTGCCATTTAAGAATTTCTGTTTCATGTTGATTTCTCCATTGAAAGCCGTATTTTTCAAACCAACGGTTAATAGTGACTCTGGCAATTCCAAAAGTCTTAGAAAGTTCATTAACAGAAATTCCAGATTTATGTCTCTCGATAAGATCATTGACGTTAAAATTATTAATTTTAATGGTCATGTTTATAACCTCGAAAATAAAGATAATGTATATATGGTTAATGCGAATGGAAATGTCAATCAAAATTTTGCAGTTGTGCATAATTGTCGCTGTACGATTTTAACAGAAGTTGGAGACTTTAAATTAAAGAAGCATTTAGAACGTGATAAGAGTATGATTGATTATGATGACTATAAACAATGGCAGAAAGATCAAGGTAAATGAAAATAATTCTTGACATTAAATTATGCTTCAATTAAACTTACTATTAGATATAGAGTCAACTTTCTCCGGTGAAATCGTCCTGATTGCTAATACAGGCGGTGTTTGCGGAGTAAAGATTGATAATCGATATTTGAAAATTTTAAGGGATGATTCTTATAAGAACGGCAAGATGTATGTTAGCCAGAGTCTTGTAAGCCTTCCAAAGTCAGAATAGAATGTAGATTCTTTTTAATACTTATATAGATTATTAGAAAGCCTATGGTTCAAAAAAGAGCCATAGGCTTTTTTCATTTTATATACTATTTAGGCAAGTACTAAGTAGGCAAAAGCGAGGTTTTATGACGTTACAAGAAGTAAAACAGTTTTTAAAAGAAAACGCTGAAAAGGATGCAGAAGTAAAAGCATACTTAACAGAACTATCAAAAGTCAGTCAGGAACAAGAAAGTGCAATAATTGAGAATTATAAAAAGAGTCAGGATTACAAAAGCGAACAGGACAGATTTGCTACTCGTGCGATAACAACTTTTAAGGAAAAGACATTACCCGGTATTATAGAAGATCAGGTTAAAGCAACAGAGCAGAAAGTCAGGGATGAAATAAACCCTCCTAAGAATCCTGAAGTAGTTCAGCTTACAAAGAAGATGCAGGAATATGAACAAAGGGATGCGGAAAAGACTAAAAAGCTAATCTCAAAAGAATTGAAAAATGCAATTCAAACGCACTTGGGGTCAAAGAAAATTCCAATTGAATATTCAGATTTAATTCAGATAGGAATTGATAATTTAAAACTTGAAGACATCGAGAATGAAGAAAAGTTGAATGAATTGATATTGCCAAAAGTTGAAAAACTACTTGCGTTTGGTGAATCAGTAAAAACAGCGACAGCGACAGAGATGCTTTCAAGAGGTGGTGGAAGACCTCAGGGATCAAGTTCTCCGACGGCTAATCAATTAACAAAAGAACAGTATGAAGCTCTTCCGAGAGCGGAGCGAGTTAAAGCTACCAATGAAGGAAGAACAGACAAAATTTTAGGACGGCAATAGTGAGGTAAAATATGTCAGTCAATAATTTTATACCTACTATCTGGTCAGACCAGATTTTAGATAAAATCGATAAGATACACGTTTTCGGTAATCTTTTAAATAAAGATTACGAAGGCGAGATAAAAGGATTCGGTGATACTGTAAAGATAAATGAAATTAGTGATATTACAATTAACACTTATACTAAAAACAGTACAACCGATCTTACAATTCAGGAACTTACAGACGCACAGCAGATATTAACAATATCACGTTCAAGGTATTTCGGATTCAAAATTGACTCCGTAGACAACGCGCAGACAAAACCGAAGCTCATGGAAAAGGCTACTCAAAGAGCGGCTTATGCCATGAAGGATGACATGGATATTTGGATCGCACAGACCATGTCGAGTGGCGGGTTTTTCTTAGGAACTAATTCGACTCAGCTTGGTTCTACAGTTACAGCTCTGTCAGTAACAAGTACGCTTGTTATTACAGCAATGGACTGGGCATCAAGAATTCACGATCAGAATAACATACCGCAAGACGGCAGATGGGTTGTAGTTTCTCCAGCAGTTCATCATCAGATGATCATAGCAAGAATAGTTCAGGATACTGATAATACAAAATACATCAGTGACGGCCCGGGGGCAGTTGGAAGATTCGCGGGATATACGATTTACGTATCCAATAACGTTTATCTTGGTTCTGCTGCATCGAGTCAGTATCATTGTATATTTGGTCATTCTATGGGGGCTACATTTGCGCAACAGTTAGCAGAAATAGAAGCTTATAGGCAGACTAAAGAAGGTTTCGGGGATGCCGTTAAAGGTCTTAACCTCTACGGTATGAAAATAACACGGCCTGCGGCTATTCTACGCGGCGTATTCACACCATAAGAGGAGGATTATTTATGGGATCAACAGCACAAAGCACACAAATTATACCGTCTACATGGACAGGTTTTGCAGCGGGTTCAGTTACTCCGCTTGCAATGGTTCAGGTTACAAGTTCAGGGGCATATTTCAATTGTGGCGATGCGAGCAAAGTAATGATTTTTGTTGCTAACGCTTCGTCATCCGCTGATGGTTGTCTTTGGCTTGAACCGGGCGCACGATGGGCAGGATCAAGAGGACTTGATCCTTCAACTGGATCAACTGTTTACAGTACAGCTACTGCTCCAATCGTATGTCCTACGACTTTGGCAGTAAGTACAACAGTTACTACTTTTGTAGCAAGTACTACAGGTCAATTCGTAGCATGGGGGCCGTTTGAATCAGCTACTATTAAATCATCTGATCAAACCGTATATATAGTTAACAGTACGGTTTCAACGAGGATGTATGTCGGAGTTATGACATGGGGTTCAACTAACTAAAGCAATTAAACTGCCCTCTACGGAGGGCATTTTAAAATAAATTAAACTAAAAGGAGATTTATGAGTCTTAAAATCGTTAAAACAGAAGGAGAAACTGTTAGGAGAAAAAAGGTAGCTATACTTGGCACAGTGCCGCATAAGTTGAAAGCGCCTTTTAACGATAATGAATTTGAAATATGGGCGATAGCTCATGCGTGTCTTGGTGATCCGCTTCCGCGAGTGGATAGGATATTCGAGATACACAAATGGGATGAAGTTGTAAAGTGGGGTTCTCCGCAGGCGTGGGCTAAACATCCTGATATTCCGGTTTATTTAATAGAACCGCGAGAAGACGTTCCGAATTCAGTCAAGTTTCCATTTGAAGAACTTGAAAAAAAATATCAGATATTTGAACATCGGCAGGAATGCTATTTCACAAATTCTATCAGCGAAATGGTAGCACTTGCACTTGATGAAGGATTTGAAGAAATACACATTTACGGTGTAAACATGAGCCACAGTTCAGAATATTGCATTCATCCTGAAACTATGGTATTAATGAAGGATTTAACTTATAGAAAAGCTTATGAAGTTAATATTGGTGATGAAGTTATTGCCTTCGATGAAAATCATGCAGATTCTAAAAATGAAAGAAAGTTTAGAAATGCAAAAGTACAAAAGGTCGACTGGTTGACAAGACCTTGTTATAAATTAACTTTTGAAGATGGTTCGGAAGTAATTTGTTCAGCAGAACATAGATGGTTAGTTCATGGTGGTGATAAAATTCATTGGATTGAAACTGAAAGAATGAGAGCAAAAGGGGATCATAAAAATGATAGTTGCACACGAGTAATAAAACCTTTTGAAAAGTGGGAAACACTAAATACTTATGAATCTGGTTATCTTGCGGCAGCAGTTGACGGCGAAGGACACATTTGTCAAACTGATAAAAATAATGGATATAATAATACGACTTGTGCATTAGGATTTTCACAAAGAGATAACGAGATGTTAGGTGAATTTTTAAAATATTCTGATCAATATAATTTTTCATTTAATGGGAATACGCATAAAGATAATTGTTATAAAAAAACTTTAACAACACGAAGTGAGGTTGTTAGATTTCTTGGTTCAGTAAGACCAAAAAGATTATTATCAAAATTTAATGCAGATTTACTTGGAAGGTTTACTGGTAAAAATGTTGCTTTAATTAAAAAAGAATTTATTGGAGATCAGAAAGTAATTGGATTTAAAACAACTACTGGAACTTTTATAGCAGAGGGATTTGCTTCTCATAATTCTTTTCAGAAGCCTAGCGTAGAATATTGGCTAGGCCTTGCAAAAGGACTTGGTAAAAAAATATATGTTCCCTCTGAATCTGATCTTTGTAAATCATATTTTATTTACGGTAGAGACGAAGAAAAACAGACAGAGACTTTAAAGAAACTTGAAGATAGAAGGGGATTTCTATCGAATATGCAAGCGCAGTATTCAAATAATCAAGCAGTATCAAGGGATATGATGAATAAATTCGCAGGTGCAATTGAACAGTGGGAATTCATCAAGAAAAATGAAGTTTCTAAATTTGAATCCGGGTCAATACCGGAAGAACATAAACCTTTGATTACTAAAGTAATCGAAGACATCGACAAGAAACTTAAAGAATTAACAGAAGAATATAACAAGCATCGCATAACATACGAACAATCAAGAGACGCCATAAATCAGCATATAGGCGCGCTTGAAGAAACGAAATATATGGAAATGCTTATGAAACAATAAATATATTGATATTCCTGTGACAATATCACAGGAATATTTAAAAATGGTATAAATAATAATGGCAATATTAAGCACTACCGAAGCTAAACTTTATTTGGGAATCGCAAGTACTGATACGACTTATGATACACTGATTAGCGCTTATATTCCAATGGTTATAAATGAATTTTTTGATTATACGAATAACTGGTTTGATAATAATACAGTAAGACTTGTTACCAATGCGGTAACTGCTTCGAGTTCAGCAAGAACTATTATAGTTTCAAATACTAATTTCTCCACTTATAGTTTTTTAAGTGGTGATGAAATCCGTGTCAGAGATTCGGCTCGTAATGACGGTTTTTATACTGCTGCAACAGTATCAAGCGCGACAATCACTGTTTCCGGTTCTTCTGACTATATCGCCACTTCTATTTTAAGAAATGAATCAGAACAAGAAGCCTGTTGGATCATCACTAAAATTGACGTACCGATAAATATTAAACCGTTATTAGCATCAATGATAAAATTTAAAATAGATAATCCTTATGGCACGCCGCAAAGCGAAAGTCTTGGTGACTACTCGGTAAATTATGGTAATTCAGGGAATGGGAGTTTATATCCTTCCGGAATAACAAACGGAATGAATCAATATAGGTTAGCAAAATTTATATGAATATAGTTAGCTTATTAAATAACACGGTAACAATTTATACAGTAGCGGAAAGCGTTTCAACAACAACCGGAGAGAACGTAAAGACTGAAACATCAATAGGAACTTTTAAAGTAAGGATAAGCCCATTAAGTCAAAGCGAACAATATTATGCTAACAAGAACAATCTTGGAACGACACATCGAATGTATTTATCTTATTCAACAGCCTTTGACGCAGGCGACAGAGTGATTGTAGGAACGTCAACATTTGAAATTGTAGGAATTACGAATCCGAGTTTATGGAATAAATTTTTACAGGTGGATTTAAAAAATGTCTCTTGAATGGAATGAATCAGCGGTCGGGAAAATTGAGAAAGCTATTACGGCCGGATTAACTGAATGTGCTCGGCAAGTGCAAAGTCAAGCGAAAGCATTGATAAGAGAAAAAGATATAATAGATCAAAGTAGACTCGTTAATTCGATAGAATATCAGGTAAAGGGAAACGAAGCCTATATTGGAACTAATGTTGAATATGCAATGTATATAGAATATGGAACTGGTATTTATGCGACAGGCAAAGGCGGAAGTAGAGCAAAGAAAATTCCTTGGGTTTATTATAACGAAAAATTAGAAAAGTTTATAACTACAAAAGGTCAAAGGCCACGTTCATTTTTACGCGAAGGATTAGATTTAGTTAAGCCTGATTTACAAGGTATTTTTGATTATGCATGGAATAAGGTGATCGGACGTGATTGAAACACAGTTAAGAAGTTTAATAATTCCGTCAAGCTCATCGATACCGGATATTAGTACAAGACTTTATATTGGTGAATTACCCGATACTGTGACTTATCCATGTGCGGTTATGTATTCGATATCAAGATATTTTGAAGTGCCTGAAGCGGATGTCAGATCGGAGAGAATACAATTTAGTTGCTATGCGACATATTTAAGTTCTGCTACTGACATAGCGGATGCCATTAAAGATAAAGTTATACGTTATAAAGGACAAGAAAGCACAGCGGACACTTATATAATTTTAGATAGTAGATTTGATAATATGAATTTTATTTATGAAAGTGAAATTCAGAAATACGTCCGGGTTTTGGATGTAATAGTAACTTATAGGAGGGTTTAAAATGGGATATCAAACAGTTGCAAATAGTAATGCGTTTGTTATCGGGTCTTGCAGAGTGTCAATTCCTTCGAGTTCTGGAGGATATGTTGACTTAGGAGCTGCAAGAGGAGTTAAGCTCACGGAATCATGGGACGTATATCGTGTAGAAATCGACAATACACCGCCCGTGATTGTGGGAGCTAAAAATCAGGTTGTAGAAGTTGAAGGAAATTTGATAGAATTAGATTTTCATAAACTTGCTACATTAAGAGCTGGTATTGGAGCTTGGAGTTCGGCTACTTATACTTTTGATACCGGCGGTCAAATGACTGTCACGCCGCAGGCGTTTTATCTTACGCATACGGGAGCGAGTTCATCGCAGACAATTGTGACAACTATTTATTACGCTACAATTCAGGAAGGATTGTCTTTGCCTTTTCCGTCTGATAATGGAACGGATGTCGCGGAGATACCTTTTAAGATAAAAGGCGTTTGTCAGAGCACAAGAACTAATTTACAACAGTTGTACAATATAGTTGATTTACGGTCGAGTGTATATTCAACGACTTACATATCAACGTCAATATAGGAGGCTACTATGGGATTTCAAACAACATCGAATCAAAGTGCTTTTATCATGGGATCGTGCATCGTATATGTTTCCGGTTCAACCGATAAAAGCACAACTACGGGTTTATTCGTAAACTTGGGATCAGCAAGAGGAGTTAAAGTTACTGAATCTTGGGATACAATGGAAGTTGAAACAGACAATACGCCTCCTGTGTTAATGGGAATTAAAAATCAAAAAGTAACAATCGAAGGTAATCTGCTTGAATTGAATTTTGAAAAACTTAATTACATCAGAGGCGGATTGAGTTCTTATTCGACTACAACTTTTACGCTTAATACCGGCGGTGGAATGACAATCACTCCGCAGGCTGTTTATCTCAAACATACAGCAGCCGCAAGTTCATCCGATACCGTGATTGTAACGGTTTACTACGCTACACCCACGCAGGGATTGGAAATACCTTTCCCATCGGATAACGCGACAGACGTCGCGGAAATACCTTTTAAATTCGAAGGCGAATGCCAGTCAACAAGAACAGCAGGAAGCCAGCTTTATAATATTGTAGACGGCAGGGCAAATGTTTACGCAGTAGATTATTCTAGAACAACACCATAACGGAGGATTATGTCAGTAGTATTAGATTTAGATATTTTTAAACCGGAAGAAAAAAGTATTAAGTTAGGCAATAAGGAATTTGATATAACGGAAATTCCTTATGAATTCTCATTGATGGTTTATGAATCAATGCCTATTCTTAAAAAACTTGAAGCAGGAGAAATATTGTCTCCCGAAGAATATGAAAGATTCTTTAATATAATTTATGGAATATTTCATAATTGCGACGAGACGGTAGATCGTAAATGGCTGAAAAATAAAATTACATGGGAAAGATTCGGACAACTTATGCCGGTTTTGTATTCAGCCATTTTTTCCAGTTCAAAAAAAAACGAGACGGAAAACGCGGAAGACTCCCAAAAATCTACTTAGGGAAAATTTTATCTTGTCTCGGTAGAGTTTACGGATTTAAAAAAGAATATGTAATGAAAAAGCTAACATGGAGACAGGTTAATTCTTATTACGAACATGCGATAGCTTTTCAGGAAAATAAACAAGTTGTATATGATGAAGAACCGGACATGCTTGATATGGAAGGCATTAAAATAGACGAGAACGGATGCAGGGTTTACAGTAAATGACATTAGCTGAATTAAATGTAAAAATATCCGCTGATATGGGCAAACTTCAAACCGAATTAGGTGAAGTTAAAAAACATTTAAAAACTACTGATAATCAGGCGTCTAAATTTTCGTCTACTTTTAAAAAAGCATTAGCGGCTATCAGTGTTGGAGCTATTATTGTCGGTATTAAAAGATTATCCGGTGAAATGATTAAATTAGCTTCCGATGCAGAGGAAACCCGGAATAAATTTAATGTAGTTTTTTCGGGGATAAAAGATCAGGCAGATGCAGCCGCTAAAAATTTAAATAAAAATTTTGGACTATCAAGACAAGCCTCAGAAGATTTATTGTCCGGTGTAGGCGATTTGCTTACGGGTTTTGGATTATCGCAACAGGAAGCATTAAAACTTTCCGATGCCGCCGCGCAGTTAGGAACAGACTTAGCGTCTTTTACGAATTATGCCGGAGGTGCAAAAGGAGCAACGGAAGCATTGGCCGCCGCGATGTTGGGGGAACGCGAACGGGTAAAAATGTTAGGCATCGCCATAACAGAAACCGATTTAAAAAAATTCGCTGAAGATCAGGGCAAAGCGTGGGATCAAATGACGCGTGGCGAAAGAGCCAGTTTAACGCTGGCAATGGCCATGAAACAATCTAAAAATGCTATTGGAGATTTTAACCGTTCTCAATATTCTTTTGCAAATCAAATGAGAATCGCGGAAGCTAATATAATTGATGTTAAGACAAGTCTTGGGAATGCTTTATTGCCAATTGTTACATTGGGAGTAAGATCATTTAATGAATTTAGTGTATCTTTGAAAGACACGGCGGATAAAGTTTCTAATTTTGTGAAATCAGCGGAAGGCGCAGCCGAAATCGGGGAAATATTTGGAGTGATCGCAGGCACATTTGCGGGATTAAAAGTTGTATTAGAACCGATTGGGAACGCATTAAAAAAAGTATTCGGAGATACGGCATCATTATTTAGTAATTTAGGCACAGAAGGTTTAACTGCGTCATTTGTTTTTGAAAAATTATCTCAAGTTATGGTTCTTCTTGGAGCGGCTGTTCAAATTGGTGGCATATTATTTGTAGG
>Ga0105103_10001229_pt1 | contig 14351 bp, 12 predicted proteins | sample PPLLaktember2015_2_FD_79107 | JGI IMG/M metagenome (GOLD analysis project Ga0105103, IMG submission 79107) | Freshwater sediment microbial communities from Prairie Pothole Lake near Jamestown, North Dakota, USA - PPLs Lake P7 Core (6) Depth... | ecosystem: Environmental > Aquatic > Freshwater >...
ATATGAGCTAAAATGGAATACAATAGTATCGACAAATAATGTTGTTAAAAAATCACATTTTGGCAAAATGGGCTATACATTAAAGCTTTAATTACTATTAAAGATTAACTATCTTAATGTATAAAGTATCAAATATTTATTTATTTTTGTGGGACAAATAGAACATCGATACATTGTTATAGTTGAATAAATACTTACAGTAAGATAATAATTTCAAACATGATGTCTGTATTAAACCCAAATGTAATTAAGGTTAGTATTTTATTATTTCTTACAGGAGGGATAATACTTGCCACAATAAAAGATCTAAAAACAACACTATTCCGCAGTAAAAAAGTTTTCTTTTTGTATATCCTTGGCCTGGTGGTTGCTTTTGGACTAGGGGGATATTTCACTTCAGGAGATGTTTTTGGCAGTTCAATGCTTGTAAATAATGTTGCTGTTCAGGTTTGGTTTATAATCATTGGATCATTGCATGTGTGGCTGGGGAATAAATATTTTCAATGGAAAGAAGAAAATCATATTCTCATGTTCTTACTCTTCACTTGCATAGCTATTTTTATTGGCTCAATAAGTTTTCTATTTGTGGCCAAATATCTGGGATTAGGCGATTTATATTTTTTCTTCTGGACAAACGTTTTATTGTTCTTTACTCCTTTTGTTGTAGTTCTTTTATATTTATCGGTTTTCGATATTCCTTCACCCGTTTATCAAAAGTGGTATTGCCCGGAAATTAAAAAATTAAACTTACCTGATAAAGAAGAACTTAGAAATCCTGTTTTAGTAACATTACAAATAATAAAAAAGCCTGGCGGTCCTATTTCATTAATTAAGGCAAAAGCTCCTGAAAATATGAGCTTCAGTCGTTTTTTCTTTCATTTTGTAAGTGATTATAATCTTCATAACCCGGAAAAACCCATCCTTGTTAAGGATAAGAATGACGAACCATTTGGATGGATCTTTTTCACTAAGAAAAATTTCCTTACGGGCTGGCGTTATATTAATACTGAATTAACGATTAACCATAACAGACTCGATGAAAATCAGGTTGTTCTTTGTAAGCGGACCGAATCATAATTGGTGTCAGCAAGAAAACACCAATTTCTTCGTTACGCTCGTCAGAAAAATGCTCATCCCGAAAATATTTGTCGGGACTCCGCTTTTTCTGAATTCGCAAGCCTTGAACTTGGCATTTTCTTATCTGACACAGAGTTTTCTTGCAAGCACTAATTAACTTTTCAATTATTATATTCTGCTTTATTTATAATCACCATTTCATATCCAATACAGATAATTCAAAAATAAAAGCCCTGTCTTTTGGATAAAAAGCAGGGCTATTCAAATTGTAAATATTTTAAGTTATTGTTGTTCGTATTCGCTATCCCATTCTGCGCCCTCATCTCCTTTTTGCCCTTCCATTTTAATCAGGAAATTTTTAGCCGGAAAATAAGGTTTCATATTTATATCAAGGTGTACCTTATCTTTTTGAATAGGATCCTGTTCGAAACGTTTAATAGTAAAATTCTCAATGAGTTTATTTGGGCCGGTAATACTATCGAGAAACCTGATTATCTGCCCCATAAGCTCTTTACGGGTTGTAGCATTGAAGTTTTCAAATGCACGCCTGTTAAGAAAGTCCATGAGAACTTTTGTTACATAATCGAAAACCCTTACTACTGAATAGGTTTGCAAACCCAGGTTATCGCCATTAAACAGGGTTTTAGCTGAAAATGCCATCACTTTTCCATATTCGTTAACCATAGGAATAAGGCCCATTTTCTCGAGATTGGCAATTTCACTTTTTTTCAGGTCGAACCTTACTCCCTGAACTTCATTAATACCACCAAATTTTTTACCAGCTGTAACCTGCGACATTAAAGTATTATAAACTTTACCAGCAAGAGCCCCAGCGGGTGGTATAAATAAATCTTCATCTTCATTTATTTCATTAATCTTGGGTCGTCCTACAAGCCAGTTACAAGTCATCATAACATTTGAACGAAAAGCATCACCCCCGGTTAAATGGGCAGCTTCAAACATTTCCATTACATCATCAGGCTCATCAAGATGCTCGAAATCAGTAACCAGCATTACTTTATTTTCATAGGCTATTTTAGCCCATTTTTCAATAACAGCATTTGAACCCAGGTAACCAGGTATAACAAGCATACTGTAATTGTCGCTTAAGTCTAACCTGTCGAAATTACTGCGTAGTTCTTCTGCCACTGCATCAATATAACGTGTATTATCAAGGTCTTTTAGCTGATCGAGTTCAGCATTCATGATATACACATTCTTAAGTTTATCTGATTCAGTATTTTTATAGAAAAGAGCAACAGCACGAAATGAACGCTCCAGTTCTTTGGAAGCTTCAATAGCTTTTCCTATATTTTTAGAGAATGTTTCCTGAGCAAGCAGGGCTTTTTCTTCACATACATCAATCATTTTACCAACATCATCAGTACTTTCAAGAACAGATGCCCAAATTTCAAGGGTTTTTTTGAGCATTTCACGTTCATCCTTCTTCGATGCTTCACTTAGGAATATTTTCTTACGGGCTTTTCTTTCAGGGTTAAGATTTTGTACCCCATCAATAGAGGCTTCAATTAGTTCAAAACCACCGTATTTTGCCAATTTATCGAAACTCTCCTGTAATGGTAGTTCTTTCGAAACTTCCTGTTTTGCTTTCGGATTTGTCTGAGTCATGATCTGTTATTTATTGGGCTTCTTCGTTAAGTTCATTAATTAATCCTTTAATTGCGCTTATCAACGCAACTTTAGCATCACTGTCGGACATTGCAGTTTTAAGAATTTTGTTTGATTTTAACTGTTTGATCAATTTCTTATACTGATCAGATTCAGCTGTAAGTTCCTGAAGAAATTTACTTTTATTAGTAATTCCTTTAAGACCAAAATCACCTAGATTTTCAAATTTGATCTCTTCATTGATACTACCACCTTCGCTATCTTCGTATTCAACTTCAATTTTTGGTTTAAATTTCTGAAATACTTCCTCAACCGTTTTTAATCCCTCTATAATTTCGGGTTTAACAGGCGTGCTATCTGTCAGTTTTTGAATAATTAGGGTCTTGTTTTGTGAAATCTCATGAATGGCTTCACTTGTATCCTGCCTGACTTCAGTACCACCAATACCGTATGTATTATTCATATCCATGGTAAATTATTTTTCTTTGTTAATTATAAGCATATTATACCTTGATACATATACTTTTACTCATTAGTTTCAATTATAATAAATTAATAGCATATAAAAAAAATTTTTTACTAACCATTAATTTTATCAAGGTATCTTAATATTACAAATTTAGCATAATTAATCGGTCTCAACCTTTTTTTATATCAAACTTAAGCTCATTATCCTTCCCCTTTTGTAATGTAACTATTGATCCATTGGTCAGCTGTCCTGAAATAATCATTCTTGAAAGAGGAGTCCTGAGCCTTGAGCGTATAACACTTCGTAATGGCCGCGCACCATATTCAGGTGTAAAACCTTCGTAAGCCAGCATTTCAGTAATCTCGTTATTCATTTCAAGAGAAATTCCCTGGGCGGCCAACGAATTTAAAAGTTCTTTCATCTGCAAATTAAAAATCCTGATAATATTTTCTTTAGTAATTGGAGCAAAAGGAACAATTCCGGTTAACCTGCCTAAAAATTCAGGACGAAAATGTTTGGCCATAATTTCCATCAGGGTATTCGATTCAGGCAATACCCCTTTGCTATTGAAGCTATCGACAACATATTTGCTTCCTATATTTGATGTAAATAGAACAACAGCATTTGAAAAATCGCCTTCTTTACCAAGTCTGTCATGAAGCTTACCTTCATCTAAGATCTGCAAGAAAATATCAAAAACAGAATTATGTGCTTTTTCAATTTCGTCGAACAATACAACAGCATAAGGTTGCTGACGTATTTTATTAACAAGCATTCCTCCTTCTTCATATCCAACATAACCGGGAGGCGCTCCATATAAAAGGGCAGCCGAATGTTCTTCCTTAAATTCAGACATATCGAAACGAATCATTGCTGAAACATCTTGAAAAAGGTATAAAGCCAGCTGTTTTGCAAGTTCAGTTTTACCTGTTCCTGTAGGCCCTAAAAAGAAAAAGGAGCCTATAGGTTGTCCTGGTCTGGTTAGGCCGGAACGGGATTCCAGAATTGATTCTGCAACTGTTTTTACTGCCAGGTCCTGCCCAATAACCAGGTTACGAAGATTTTCTTCCATAGTTAATAACCGTTCCTGTTCACTGGCCATCAGTTTTCCAACTGGAATTCCTGTTGAACGTGCTAAAATAGAAGCTAAATCTGGTAATTCAACTTCAGTTTTTCTGTCTATACATGCTTTTGCTGCATCGCTCAGCCATTTCCTGATTATATCTGTAGAAGGAGGTGTAGCATTCTCTTGCTCAGTTAAAACTGTATCATCGACACTGTTGAAAATTAAACTACTAAAAGCTCCTTTGATTTGAATAATTAATTCTTTAAGAGATTTTTCAGCCACTTCTTTATCGGACACATCAATTTTTTCAATTTGATCGAGTTTACGTTCAATTTGCAAAGGCGTAGTATCAATCATAATCCTGATGGCTGCCATGGTCCGGTCAAGCAAATTAATTGCCGAATCGGGTAACCTGCGTTCTTTAATGTATCTTTTTGATAATTTAATCGATTCATTAATTATTTCCGGAGAAATAGCAATATTATGATGGGCTGAATAAGGGCCCATAGCTATTTGGATCATTTCAGCTGCCTGTGAAGCTGAAGGCTCATCGATGTCAAAAACTTCGGTACGGCGTTTAAGCCCAGGATCATTGTCGATATATTTTCTGTAATCATCACGTGAGGTTGCCCCGATGAGGGTAAAACCACCTCTAGACAATTCAGAAACTAACAAGTTCACCAAGCCTTGAAAGCCACTATTTTTATCGAGCAAAACCTGAATATCGTCAATAAATATAAGCGCTTTAGAAAACTCCCTTAACTCTTCAAGGATGTTTTTAAACCTGTCTTCCAATTCGCCTTTATAAGTTGCACCGGCTATCAGATCACTTGTGTTAAGTTCAAACAAAGATGCTTCATGCAATTGCACCGGCAAATGTTTGTTAACAATGGCCAATGCCAAGCTATGTATAATTGAAGTTTTTCCAACTCCCGGATCTCCTGTAATTATTACATTACCTTTACTACGACGGCAAATTATTTCAGCTATCGACATTAACTCTTTTTCTCGTCCAACAACCGAATCGAACATATTTTGCCGTGCATTTGCTGTCAGATCAATACAATAAGAAAATAAAGCCCCTTTTGAACCTTTTGAAATGGTTTTGCCAGGATCCTTCTTTTTATTATCTGCCACAGCAAGAATACCTCCCTGCAACCGCTCGATAATTACTTGTCCGTTTAAGGGAAATGTTTTTAACTGGTCGTATGAAAAACCAACACCCGGCAAACAAACAGCCGCCAATACACAATCGGGGTCAAGATTGTCGCGATTAAGTTTAGCTGCAATATTTTCTGCTTCGTATAAAACATTATCAACTGCTTTATCACCAATAATTTCCTGAGGTACTTTGGTTGTTTTTGGTGTTTCTTCTATCCTAACTTCAGCCCAATCATCAATGTAATAAATATCCTCGCCCCATTCTTTTAATAAGCTTACCAGACCAGTCTCTTTGTGAATAAGTCCTTTAAGAAGATGTGCCGGAGTATAGAATTCATTGTTGTATTCATGGGCAAGAGACCTGGCAACATGAATGGCATTTTTTAACCCTTCAGATACCTTAATTGTAAGATTTGAAGACATTGGGTTTAATATTAGTTAATAATTATATGGAGATACTTTTTGTTGCTGTATCGGAAATAGTTGTAGCTACATTATTAAAGGAATTCATTATATTAACTCAATAAATTAAAGCCTAGAAATTAATTTTAAGGTTAAGACCATAATTATAAAACTGGTGCCCAATTTCAGAATTAAGCTGAAAATATTGATATACAAATGGTTCAATACAGATGGTATTGCTTAAAAATATTTCGGTGGTCAACCCAACGTTAGCACCAGCACAAAAAGATGTTTTTTTGCTGTCATTATTTGATATTTTACTGTTAACTTTTTCAATGCCTCCTGAAAAACCTCCGGCAGCATTAAAAAACAATGTGTTCCCTACTTGAAAGAGTGTATAATTGGCATTTAACCGTAAATAAAAAGCTCTCACGTCAGTGTTTTGAATGATACCTGTTTCAAAATTGATACTGGCATCAATAAAAAGTTTCTTTGATAAATAATAATTATAACCTAAAATAGTAGTATAAGTCTTTTTGTTTTGCCCAAACGAAAATGCCTCTCCTATTTTAATAGACTGGATACCATCGACATGTCGGAGTATATATTTGGAATCCTGGGCAAAAGAATATGCGTTCGAAATAGCAATAAGGGTCAGTAAAACTAAAATTCTTTTCATTGGTTGTGTATTTGATATATTAATGTTTTAATTATTACTTCGTATTATTCAATATAAAATGGTAATACCATTATTAAAAAGATCCGACATTTAAAAACTCTTTTCCTAATATCTCTATATCGACATTACGGTTCCCATCTTTTTCAAGTACCTGGATAATCATTTTGCCATTCCCTTCAGCTGAAAATACAGGCAATACAAAGCCCAATTTGCCTGACGAGTTTGCTATAACCTTATTATCTTTTGGATAAACTGAATGCTTTACATCAATATATTCCGAAGTTATTACATCTTTACTTTGGAAAGCACCCGCAACCTCCATAATCTTAATAAAGGAAATATTGTCGATCTGATAATCTTTTTTCGATTCGTTAACAATCATCAATTTAAGATAAGTATTCTCGTTGTCGTTTTTAATATTGGTAACGATAAAATATACTTTTGATTTTACTTCAACATAGCTATAAATATTTTTATCCTCAAGTAACCTTTGTAAACGTTGTTCGGGACTTAATTTTTCAACTTTAGGTATTCCCGGTTTATTGTCTTGTTTTATGGGAACCACATTCTGTCCGGAAGTATAAGAATAATAATATTTTGAAGGTTCTTCCTTGTAACGGATAATCCCGGAATATGTAGTATTATCATTAAGAATTACAGTAACTGTAGTCTGTGGGGTATTCATAGCTGAAGCATGAATAACTAAAACTTTTCCGGCAATAGTATAATTATAATACTCAAATTTTTCAGCGGTATTAGGCCCATTTGAATTTGAAGCATCTTTTATTGCCGGATTGTATCCAAATATTACCTTTGAAATATACTTGTTAAATTCAAGAGTAGCCGAATATTTCAAAGAAATTTCTATTACACCAAGATCTACAGCCTTTGCATTCATACTAAACAGTATAAATGAAAGTAAAATTCCTTTCTTTATCCAGTCAATAATTACCATTTTTCTCTTTCCCATAAATCCTTTTATTCTTTATTAAGGATTTTCAAAATCCAATTCACATCAAAAAATATAAGTTAAAAGCTAATATCATAGCTGTTTTATTAAGAGATAATTTTCATAAATAGTTTATTCTAATGTATAATCATTACTTAACTCGTTTCCTAAAACCCCGTTATTATCCCTCACTTTTAAAGTATAGTAGTACTTTCCTCCATTAACTATTGTATCGACAAATATAGCACTTGATTGTTTTTTATCAATTAAGGTACCAAATATCAATTGATATTCGATAATTTTTCCACCTAAACCAGCATCCTGATCGAATGATGTACTAGCATCAAAAGTAACTATATATCCCTTTCCCGCTTCAAATTTATGACTAATCTGGATTTTAGGAATAGGTAATAAATTAGCATTATTTGACATATACATTTTTACATCCTTCTTTTCTCCTTTCGGAGTAATAATATCAATTGAAACTAATGAGCTTTCGCTATTATATCCATTATAAGTAATGGTCTGAGAAGCAGGTGAAATGCCAAAATCTTCTTTATCACTATCAGAGGTAAGTTTAAATTGACAACTGTCTTCATCAAAGCTGTATTTAAATTTATTTTCAATTCCGGCTTTTACAGTAATATAGTACTCGTATTGACTATTCCGCTCTAATAAAGTGCCTTCAGCTTTTCTTAATACAAATGAGGTAAATACATCAATGGCAGGTTTTTCAGTAACTTTAATACAATTGGTTATTGTTGTATCATTTTTGCCATACTTATTTTCAACAGTAAGGGTAACATTGTAAGTTCCTACTGTATTATAAATATGTTTTGGGTTTGAGTCAGCACTGGTAGTTTTATCGCCAAAATCCCACTGCCATTTAGAAGGTTTGTTTGTTGATTTGTCGGTAAATTGTACACTCTGACCAACAATAGTACTTGTAGGTTTAGCAGTAAAATTGGCTATTGGGGCTTTACCTAACGGATTATTTGGATTTGTATCGTTTGGAATAGTATCGGGAATATATGGAACAGTTGTGAATCCAAAAGCATCTTCCCTATCGTCGCATGCAACAAGATAAAAACTGATTATGGTAAAAATAACTAATACACTTTTTAATGAATTCATTTATAATACTTTAAAAATAATAACTAAATGGTTATTTAAGGAGCCAAATTAACAAATTAATAGCTAAAAGCAAAGGTATGCCATAATCGACAGACTAAAATTGATAATAAAACAATAAAAATGTTTTTTCCATGAACAAAAATTTTATTTAAATAGTAAAAAGCTTATAATCATATAAATTACAGTTTATATGATAACTGTTTATATTTTTTTATACCGCAAGTAAGTTATTTTTACTAATATAATTTTTTTTTTTTGTTGAAAGGGTCTCTTCTTTTGATAAAAGACATGATATTAAGATTAAAAAACAAGGGAAGGCATAATTGGTTGTAGTGATATGTTAATTATAAATAAACAAAATCCAAACGATAATCACCCCCAGACTACGCGATAGCTATAGGCTAAGCAGTCAGGGGGTGATTATCACTGCGCCAATATAAGCTAAACATAACACTACATTAAAGTAATGCTTCGCCTATTCAAGAAGCAGCAAAAGATAAAGTAATTTTGATCCTTTCAAAGATTTTTCGCAGTCAAATGCATTTATAAAAAAAGCATGAGATTATATCTTATTCCAGTTTTTGGTAAGTTCAGCCATACCACTCTTTACAGTTTGAGCCGAAATAACTATTTTCAGTATCATAGGGCTATTACCTTGTGCATTAAAATCCTCATCAAATTCGATACAATAACCATCAGTAAACTCGTATCTAAGAAGTGATGTATCATTATCACGCCGCTGAAAAAAAATTGTACCACTTTTGGTCATGTCGGGACTTACTACCCAATCAAGAAAATCATTGCTTTCAGTCGATTCGATTGACATTGTTATAAAACCGCCACTCGGATTGGCATTTGGCCGACCGGTTTCATCAACTTTTTGAGTGATATGGATATTCCAATTTAGTATCCGGTGTCTTTTATTATCGATTTCTAATATACCGTTAAATGACATATCATCTTGTTTTAATTAGTTTGAAAATATATTTATACTAATAGCTTAACCGGCGGCACAAATCGAGGTCGCGTTGCGATTGTGCCAGGTCAGTTTTGTACTGTTCAATCAGTTGGCTATATTCATCAAGTTCAGTTTGTACATCGTTAAGCTGTATTAATGCCGCTTTCGCATTTTTCAACTCTAAATATGACTGAATAATATTGTTATACATCATTCGCCTGAAAGTTGAGTCGGGAGGCATAGTTGTCTGCATTTCGGCCAGACGTGTTGATATAAGTTGTGAAATATAATCACTGTTAACTCCCGGGGCATCCATTGAATCGATAAGCGATTTTATCCTTTCCATTTTCAAAGCAAAATCATTTTCCATACTGACAAGATATTCAGTGTTCTTCATCTTCGATCGCAGATAAGCATTTTCTTTTAAAGGAACCTTGTGATCGAAAAAAACAGCCATAATTACAATACAAATTGTTATCAGCAGAAGTATTGTAAATTGAAAAATAGCTTTATTGCGGTCTTTTGAATTTATTGGTTTCACTATGTATTGTATATTTAGTGTTGACTAATCTATTTATTTTTTAATTATCTGCCAAACAATCCCTTTTTAGGCTTAATAGTTTCTTCTTCATAGCCACCCGAGCTTGATCTATTATCAATTATATCTTCTTTTACAAACATATTAGTATCTATCTTCTTTCCAATATAATCAAGGTCGGAAAGTATTTTAAACGCTGGGGCAAGTGTTTTCAGTAAAGTTTCAGAAGATTTCATTACTTGCCTGATGTCGTAATGATTATATTGAAGGTCAATCAGGTCATTGAGCGATTTTTCAAAAGCTCCCTGGTTTAATTCGCACCACTCCGAAAGATAACTTAACGTCTCTTCTTTTCCATTTCCCTGCCAAGTATCAATGCTGTTTTTAATAATCCGGGCCAAGGTAACAATTCTCTCGATTAAATAAAGTGGTGATTGCCATTGTGCATTAAGGTTTAGTTCTGAGATAACTTTAGCAGAATAAATAAATATCTGTTCGGCCATATAACTAATAGCCCGGGCCAATAAATTCTCCTGATGTTTGCTACGGACCTTCTGTACTATTTTAATTGAATCGGTTTCGAGTGAACGCAAGTTCTTTAATACAAGAAAAAGAAAATTATTTAAAACTTTATTTGCGCCAACAGTCATGCACGGAGGAACATAATTCTGATCGAATTGAACCTGCCCGCTTTTAAGACTAAAAACATGTAATGGAATTGTAAATGGACCAGGTCCCTGGCTGGCCATATCCTTTTCAGAGAAAATTGAAAAATTGTATGAAGGATGGGCAAAAGGTTTGCGTGGGGGTTCTTCATTTGGGTCAATTACACCCCAGTTATCAGTTTTAAAAGGATTGACAGTAAGAATAACATAATAGTCGCCAATTGCAGAATCGTCGGCAAACCCCGGAAAATCATTTAACTTAATATTTATTTCAGGCAATGTCCATTCTTTTCCAGGAATATTAATACGAACTCCTCCAGAAGTAATTGCAGTACACCTTTTCAGGTTTATCTTTATCACTTTCTGATTATCGATATCGGCATTCATATCAAGACCTTCAAGGTTATTACCCGGAGGTACAATTCCATATCTTAATGGCGATAGGTTTAACTGTCCTAAATCATTAAGCCTTTCTGTTAAATAAAGGTCCTGTCCGATGAAATGATCCTTGTTTATGCTCATGCCATCGACCCAGTTTACAGGCCAGTATTCAAATTCAACTGGTTTAATCATATTTTGTCCTATTTAATCTTCTTGGTTTTTATATCAATACGGTTAATTTTTTCTTCCTTATCGCGATAAGTAATAAGATTAGTAATAATCAATGTTCTTCCTTTGATTGATTTTAAGAAATCAGAGAATTTCATAATTTCAGAATTCACATTAATTACCACATTATTTTTGTGACTGCTTAAGTAATAAGTAACCTGTTCTTCAGTAACTTTTCCTTGTGAATAGCCTATTAGTAAATTACCAAACGATTCATTGTCGATGGGTTGAAATGGAGCTGGCTTTGGTTTTTCAGGTTCTTTGGGTTTTTCAGGTTCTTTCTTTGGAGGAGGAGGCGCAACATATACCGGCGGTGTTGGTGCAGGCGCTGCTTGTGCCGGGGCTTGTCTTTTAGCAGGTTTTGGCATAACAGTTAATGTGCGTGAAGCAACAAATTTTGGATTTCCATCGACAATTAGTGTAATTTTCTTCTGACCTAATTTGGTAAACATATAAACCGGGTTTCTTTGTTTTGAATCGACCCCGTAATTTTCGCCAAAATTCCATTCAAAAGAAACAGCATCATCGTTAGTGCAATTAAAACGAACAGGTTCACCAATAATTACTTTTGCCGGACAAATAAATTTAGGGATTATAGTTGTTTCGCGGACAATAGGCTTCTCGGTTACAATAATTTCTTTTTGTTTAAAACAAGAACCATTCACTACAAGTTCGACATTATATTTTCCGGGCTTTTTATAAATATGTGCAGGTGAAGGTTCATGGTTACGGGAAGAACCATCGCCAAAATCCCATCTAAATGTTTTTGCTTCAGAGGTTTTTGCCATAAAGCTAATTAGCTCTCCAGCATAAAGATTCTGTTGTTCAATTGAAAAATTAACTTCCGGACAATCTTCATAGTTATACCACCGATATATAAAAATTGCTGCCGCAATTAATATTATTAAACCCGTTATGCGTATTACAGTCGGATCAATAGTATATTCTTTTTCTTGTTTTTGAGAGGCCATTTTATCAATCTATTAACTTATTGTTCATAAATATACGATAAGGAAACGTATTATTTGATTTCTTTCCAACCTGAAATAAAAAATCCTTACACCACATTTTCGTTTCTTCATTTATATTATATGTGTCGAACATTGAAAGGTAAATATCGATACATCGTAATAATCCTTTATTAAATTCGTCGGGTACCATTGTCCCTTTCTTAATATCAACATCTTTAATACTTTTTCCGAACCAGGAAAAGGCAAATGCTTTTAAATCCTCGTTTGTAACAATTCTGCCCCGTGATAATAAAGACTGACGGTATTCATTTATCTGATCTTCCTGACTAAGCTTGTCCTGTCCTCCACGCGTATTTGTAATAAATGCAGAAGAACCTGGTTTTAATGCACTGCCTTCAAAAACTTCAAGCTTTGAATCGGGAGTGATACCATTAGTAATACCACCGTATGTTGTCCAAAATTCTATAAAAATATGGTCATTTGTAGAAGTGCCTTCGAGATATAAAAATACAGGCCTTTTAAGCTCAGGACTTTTGTTCATATTCATCTCAAGCTTTGAAACAACCTGATGAAGTGTACGAAGATCATCGCTGACAGAAGGGAGATTAAGAAAGCGGAAAGAAGCATTTTCATCTTTTACTTTTTCGAGAGCCGTTTGTAAAAGTTCCCGGGCGCTACGTTTATCGAAACTCTGTACACCATCGGTACGGATAATATAGGTTTTCGTCCGTTCATCGGTACCGGTATATGAGCGATTTTCGAAATATTGGTCTCCAAAACTATCTTCAACCTTTTTCAGATCAAAGAAATAATCATTTTCGGTATTAAGAGGAATAAGGTTTAAATGTTCTTTTGTCCGTACAACCATACGACGAGATACGAGATTGGCAACAGGAAATGCGTTGATTTGGCAAACAAGATTCTCAATAATCTGGAAATTAACAGGGGTTTGAAACTTAATCTTAATCCATACCATCTCATTTTTCAATTGGTTTAAACCGCCGACATCTTTTGAAAATAATGGCCCAGACGATTCCTTATCTCTGTTAAGCTTTGGAGAACCAATAATTTGCCAGAAATATGATTTATAGTTATCAGATATATTATTTAAACATTCTTCAAACCTTGTGCTTTTACCTTCAAGTACATTATCAATCAGCCATTTGTCGTCTTTATTATGCTCCAGTCCTTCTTTAACAATAAGTGGCTGGCCATTTACCGACCATTCAGCGACCATAATATGTCGAATAAACGATTTTCTCAATTCTGAACCACCAATGTCGAAATAGAAATTCATTCCTTCAATTGATTCAATGTCAGTATCTAATAAAACACCAAACCAAAGTGCAGATTGTTCGTTTGCTGAAGTATGGCCCAATTGAAAAATTTTTCGTTCTTTACTACTTTTATTTACATATAACTTTTCGTTAAAAACCATGCAATGAAGGTTTCCATTGAAAAGTTTAAAAGTACCTGCGGGAATATAATATGTATTGGGAACATCGTCAGAGAAACGGCCATTTGAGACAGGCTGACAGAAAAATTTTGTTTCGGGGGTAATTGTATGGGTATTTTCAACAGGCAAAGAACGAACAATTGCATGTGAAGGATATATGCCAGACCCGGCACCTGGATTCATTAACTCAATGAGTTTTTGTGTAACCCTTACCTGTGAGGCAGAAATATCGCGAGATATACCTTCTAATTCAGCTGCACAAGATTGAAGAATTAAGCCTACCAATGGATCAAAAGCTGTTTCTTCCTCAATAACAGAATAACCCCACATTCGTGAAGCATTCTTTAGCATACGTTCTTTTATCTGATTTGAATTCTCTGCCATAAATAGATTCTAATAATAGGATAAAGGTCCTAGATAAAAAAATTCGTAATAATTAATAGGCTCGTTAGTATGTATTAGATATGCCTTTATTTTTAATTCTATTCTTTTTTTAACCCTTTTTGAATTTATTAACTGAGTTAATTCGGCTTGCATAATATTAACTGATATTTCAATATTGTGCAACCTTTTTTCATATTTCCCCAA
>Ga0105103_10001230_pt1 | contig 14344 bp, 13 predicted proteins | sample PPLLaktember2015_2_FD_79107 | JGI IMG/M metagenome (GOLD analysis project Ga0105103, IMG submission 79107) | Freshwater sediment microbial communities from Prairie Pothole Lake near Jamestown, North Dakota, USA - PPLs Lake P7 Core (6) Depth... | ecosystem: Environmental > Aquatic > Freshwater >...
GATGGTGTTAACACAGCTGAATCAAATACGGCCCTAAGGTATTTGGTTTTAATCTCCATCGATGAGGTGAGTTTGGATACGCTATAATGTAACAGTTGTGACTTATTAAAAAAACGCCCTGGTATAAGCATCCTTTGCGCCAGGGCGTTTCTGTATGTGTAGCCCCCCACAATACTTGACATAGTATTCAGAATAGAGAATATGACTAAAATGCATATCTTACTATTTAACTCATGTAAAAGTAATATGATCTAATTCTTAAATTTGAACCTTGGAATCACGGAGTGTTACAATAATCAAATATGACACACAAAGGGCATTTTTGGAGAGAATAACCATGGACGGGCAAGACAAAACAAATGACATTACAGAACTGAAGATTGCTCTGAGCATGCTCAGAGAAAGCGAACTTAAGTATCGGGCCCTTTTTGACAACGCGAATGATGCAATATTCCTCATGGAAAAAGGAGTTATCATCGATTGTAACCAGAAGTTTTTGACCATGTTTGGATGTTCCAGGGAACAGATTATCGGTCAGACAACGTATAGATTTTCTCCACCGTTTCAACCTGATGGAAGGGATTCCAAAGAGAAGGCTATTGAGAAAGGAAAAGCTGCTCTCTCCGGCGAGCCCCAATTTTTTACGTGGAAGCATTGCCGATACAACGGAACACTCTTTGATGCGGAGGTGAGTCTGAACAGGATTGCATTAGACAAAGACAAGCTTGTCCTCCAGGCAATGATCCGTGACGTTAGTGAACGAAGAGAGGCAGAGCGCAGGCTGCGGATTAGCGAAGAGAAGTATCGCAGTATATTTGAAAACGCTATAGAAGGCATTTTCCAGACTACACCGGAAGGTAAGGTCATTACTGCAAACACTACCTTTGCAAGCATGTACGGGTATAATTCTCCCCAGGAAATGATAGAAACTGTTACCGACATCGGGAAAGCGATCTATGTCAATATTGAAGACCGTGAAAGATTTAAGGCCATTTGCGAGGAACAGGGTTTTGTGGAGGGGTTTGAGGAACAAGTCTATAGAAAAGACCGGAAAAAGGCGTGGGTCTCCATCAATGCCCGGACTGTGAGGGATGAAAACGGCACAACATTGTATTACGAGGGCACCATTGAGGATATCAGTCTCCGTAAAGAAATTGAAGATGCCTTAAGAACAAGCGAAGAGCGTTACAGGATATTTATCGATTCTACTTCTGACGGTGTTTTTCTTAAAGACGAGCAACTGCAATATACTATTGTCAATAAACAGCTCAGAACTTTTTTCAAAAAGAATGAAGGAGAAATCATAGGCAAAACAGACTTTGATTTACGTCCGAGGGAAGATGCAGAGAAATCACAACAGGCGGACACAAAGTCGTTGAAGACATCATCAATAGTCGTAACCGACGAAACAGTGAATGACAGGGTGTATGAGATTCGAAGGTTTGCTGTAAATCTTGGCGAGAACAAAACGGGCATCGGCGGATTTGTTCGGGATGTCACGATACGGAAAAGGGCTGAGGAAGAATTGAAAATCAAGACCCTCAACCTTGAAGAAGTGAACGCTGCCCTCAAGGTGTTATTGAGGCAGAGAGATCAGGATAAAAGCGAAATGGAAGACAAGATTCTGAATAATGTGAAAAAACTTGTTTTGCCGTATATTGAAAGACTCAAAAAGAAAAGACTGGATGATGAAATCAAGACGTACCTGAACATCATCGAAACCAATCTGAAGAACATCATATCTCCATTCGTGCAAAAGATGTCCTCCACGTACTCTCAATTTACTCCGACAGAAATTCGTGTAGCGAATCTTATAAGGGATGGCAAGACGATAAAAGAAATTGCAGAAATATCAGGCATTTCAGAGAATGCCGTAAACCATCACCGACAAAACATCAGAAATAAGCTTGGGTTAAACAAACAGAAGATTAATTTAAAAACATACTTGATGTCTCTTGCTTGACCCTTTCAAATAATAGCAGGAATTTACTGCTATTAACATGCCTTATTCATATTATTTAATTCTGAAAAAATTATGTTATTTATTGTAATTATCAAAAAATAAGCTGCATGATAGGTTCAGCACTTATCAAAAAGGAGGACAAATTATGAGAAGGTACAATGTAGTAAAAATATTTTTTCTGGTTCTTGTTTTGAGCGTTTGTTTTGTAAGTTTTCCAGGTTATTCAACAGCTCAGAAAGTGATCTCATTGAACTATTCAAATTTCTTTCCCGCGCCTCACAGGCACAGCATCCTTGCCGAGCAGTGGTGTAAGGAAATAGAGAAGAGGACCAACAGCAGGGTGAAGATCACCTATTTCCCTGGAGGTACTTTGACTCCAGCAGCGCAGATATACGATGGCGTTGTAAAAGGTATTTCTGATATCGGCTTTAGCTGCTTTGCGTACACAAGGGGTAAATTTCCCCTCACTGAAGTTATTGACCTCCCTATCGGTCTGAAAGATGGTACCACTGCAACCCGGTTAATCAACGAATATTACAAGAAATTCAAACCGAAAGAGATTGATGAGGTGAAGGTTATGTATCTCCATGCTCACGGTCCCGGAATGCTCCACACGAAGAAGCCCGTTAATAAACTTGAAGATCTTAAGGGAATGAAAATCAGAGCCACCGGATTGGCATCCAAAATTGTGACGTCTCTTGGTGGATCGCCCGTGGGGACCAGCATGCCGGAGACCTATGACGTTCTTCGCACCGGGGTAGCTGATGGAGCAATGGCGCCTTTTGAGGCCCTTCAGGGATTTAAGTGGGGAGAGGTCGTTAGCTCATCAACCGTAGCATATGGCTCAGGCTACTCCACTGGTATGTTCATCGTCATGAATAAGAACAAGTGGAACTCCCTGCCTCCTGATATCCAGAAGGTATTTAATGAGGTAAATGAGGAGTGGATCGAAAAACAGGCCAGGGCGTGGGATGAGATTGAGAAGGAGGGGGTGGATTTTACCCAGAAGAGAGGCAACAAGATTATTCGCCTTACTAATGAGGAAAACGCACGATGGGCTGCAGCAGTTAAACCGCTCCTTGATGAATATCTGAAATCCATGAAGGCTAAAGGCTTGCCTGGCGATGAGGCCCTGAAATTCTGCCTTGATTACCTGAAGGCCCATCAGAAATAGCATGAACAATATGCCCCGGAATTTCCGGGGCATATTTGAAAAAAAACAAGTAACGGAGCAGCATCATGAATATCGTTGATTTAGTTTATCGGAACAGAAGAGTCTGGCCTGACGACACAGCGTTCGCTGAGATCAAACCGGTATCGAAGCAAAGAACGGAAACCTCCTGGAAGGAGTTTGACGAAAGAACGAACAGCCTGGCAAATGCTCTTATTCAACGGGGAGTCCGGAAAGGTGACAGGGTTTTCATGATGGGTAAAAATTCCATCAGTTGGCTGGAAGCCTATTTCGGCATCATTAAGACAGGGGCGTGGGTTAATCCCCTTAATTTCCGTTTCACCGATGAAAATATTGTGTATTGTGGGAGAGCAGCGGAGCCCTCCTGCTTCCTCTTTGAGGAAGAATATGCCCCGTTGATACAAAAGAGCCGTTCAGGATTGCCGACAGTAAAAACATTCATAGCCATTGGAAACCATGCGCCAGGCGACATGGAAGTCATGGAGAACCTGATCAAAGAGGGTTCAAAGCTTCCACCTCCTGTTGAGCTGAAGGATGAGGATGAAGGAGGACTCTATTTTACCTCGGGAACTACGGGCGCTCCAAAGCCGATACTCCTGCTCCACAGAAGCCTATTTTGTCCGGCTGTAAATGAGGTCACAAATCTCTCTCTCAATAAGGACGACGCTTTATTGTATATGCCTCCTATGTACCATGTGGCTATGGGCCATCTCCTCGGGTCCATGCTTGTGGGGGCAAAGACGGCTCTTCTGACCGAAGAGGTTACGCCAAAAACTATATTTGACGCTATTTCCAGAGAGAAACTGCGCGTCGCATTTCTGCTTGTGCCATGGACCCTTGACATTCTCCAGGCCCTGGACAAGGGTGATCTGAAGAAAGAGGATTACGAGCTTTCGCAATGGCGCATACTTCAGATGGGGGCGCAGCCCATACCCACCAGCCTTATACGGCGGTGGAAAGAATATTTTCCCCACATGGAGTGTCACAACACGTATGGTCTGAGCGAGACCATGGGACCAGGCACCATTCATAACAAGATAGACGATGAACGTAACATTGCCGCAATTGGAAAACCCGGCCTCTTGTGGGATGCCAGGATAGCGAATGAGAACGACGAAGATGTGCCGGTAGGGCACGTCGGCGAAATCCTCTTAAAAGGCATGGGGGTAATGAAGGAGTACTACAAGAATCCGACCCTTACAGAAAAGACGCTGGTGAATGGCTGGTTGCATACCGGCGACCTGGCCCAGATGGATAAGGACGGTTACATCTATCTCGTTGACAGAAAAAAAGACTTGGTGATCAGCGGTGGAGAGAATGTTTACCCCGTGGAAGTGGAAGAGGTTATCCAGAAGCATCCCAAGGTTCGGGATGTGGCAATAATAGGTATGCCTGACGAAAGACTGGGAGAAATCGTTACCGCAATCATCCAACCGGTAAGCGAGGGGGCACTCACAATGGAAGAAATGAAGGCTTTCTGTGATGAAAACCTGCCCCGGTATAAACGTCCGCGAAAGATTATCTTTGATACCGTGCCCAGAAACCCTACGGGGAAGATCGAAAAGCCGAAATTGAGAGAAAAATACACAGCAAAATAAAATATGCCAGGAGACGGAACGAAGGGAGATTATTATGGCTGAGCAAAGAAAACCAAGGGCGCTCGCAACACAGACAGCGGCAAAAGTACCCAAAATGGTTAGAGCAAACCTGGCTGCTACCCTTTCGGCAAAGGAAGAGGGCAAAAAGGTTGCCTATGCATATATACAGGATGCCCATGACGAGATCCTTCAGGCCATGGACATCGTCCCTGCTTGGGGCGAGAGTTTCTCGGGTATCTGCGCAGCCAAGCGAGATGCAGAAAAATATCTTCAGAAGGCAGAGTCGGACAACTTTTCACGTTCATTGTGTACCTATGCAACGTGCAACCTTGGTTTTGACATGCTTCGTGAAGAATTAGGCGAGACTCCTCCGGGCGCTCCGTGGGGTGGCATGGGTAGGCCGGACATGATCATCGGCAGCTCACAGCAGTTGTGCGATCCCCGGTTCAAATGGCCCCAGGCAACGCAGCACTACATGCCCGATGTACCCGTCTTTGTTGGAAGCATGTACTATCCTCCCTGGGATCGTAACATAGATCAGAAGGATCTGGAGAAATTCTATGTCAAGTATGCCACAGAGGAACTCCATGCATGCGTACGTTTTTGTGAGAAACACACAGGCAAAAAAATGGATTGGGACAAACTGGAAGCCATTGTCGACCTGTCAGACAGGACCTGGGACTATTTCATAGACACCTATGATTTGCGCAAGGCCATGCCAACACCCATGGATACCGGGGATGCGATGAATACTATGGTGCCTATCACCTTCATGCTTGGGACCCAGGAGGCCTATGACTTCTATGCAGAACTGAATGCAGAGCTTAAACAGAAAATCAGCGAAGGGAAAGGCGTTGCTGATGAAGAGAAATACAGACTGGCCTGGGGGGCTGGACTCCCTTCTTGGTTTGCGTTGGGTGATTTCCAGTATTTCAACGAGAAAGGCGCTGTCTTTCCCGCGGAGATAACCTATCGTGTAGCTGAAAAGCTCTCCAGGCTAGATCTTCCCAAAACAAGCGATCCCCTGGAACATATCGCGTGGAGGTTCATACGATATTACACCCACTGGTATGATAAAGCCCGGAAACGTCCTGGTTCAATCCCCAAGGTAGAACGCATCATCGAACTCATAGAGGATTACAAGCTTGACGGCGTTGTGTTCCACTCCGCCTTTTCATGCCGGAGCTGGCATGCGGGAATCATAATGCAGGCCGAGACGTTGAAAAGAGTCTATGGCGATATACCCACCCTGATCATGGAGGGCGACATTGTTGATATCAGTGCCTATAACGAAGTTGACACCCATAACAGGATTGATGCATTCGTAGAGGCTCTGGAGGCGGCAAAGGCCCGACGCAACTAATGTGCGAGCGGGCGTTTTTCGCTGCAAACATCCCTGCAATCTTCACCCGGGCGGCACCCGTTGCCAAATACTTCATTCCATCTCGTACTACGAAGCATACCGCAGGCGGCAAAGCCTCTTCGAAAATAGGTGCACATCTTAAGGTCCTATGGGATTGCCTCAAAACGATCGATATGTAGGAAATATCATTCACAAACTTCACTCCTGCTATGGGGAAAGCCCTTCACCCAGACCACTTTAAAGATCCTTTCAAAGCACAAATCCTCTTATATCTCAGGTAATTGGCCTTTTCACCTTGGTTGGCACGCAACTTGCCTTTAGGAGAGCAAACGTAAGCCAAAAGGAGTTTGCACAATGGTAAGATTGGAATGCAGCCGGTATCGGGTGAAGGTAAGGTTCTGTGAGAGGAGGTAAAACCGAAACATCCTTCCCTCGGTGTGGTCTTACCTTGTTGCTCCTCGTTGTGGGCTTGGTAGTTCTGCTTGCCGGAGTCCCGGCAAAGGCAGCCCAAGTTACCCTCGCCTGGGACAGAAATACAGAATCTAATATCGCCGGTTATAGAATCTATTATGGCACTGGCTCCCGGGCATATAACTGGTTTATCGATGTGGGAAACGTTCTCACGCATACGGTAAGCGGCCTCACTGACGGGTCAACGTACTATTTTGCGGCAAAAGCGTATAACACCTCAAATGTTGAGAGCGCCTATTCTGCCGAAGTAAGCTATAGGGCTTGTACCTACTCTATCTCACCGACTGCAGCATCGATTGGACAGCAAGGAGCCTCCGGAACACTCCAGGTTACCACTCAGGCCGGCTGCTCCTGGACTGCCGGCAGTGGCGCATCATGGTTCACCATCACCTCGGGATACCAGGGAACCGGCAACGGTACGGTAGCCTATGCTGTAACAAGCAATACCGGTGCAAGTCCACGAACTGTTGCGTCTACCATTGCACGCAAGCTCTTTACTGTCACCCAGGCAGGCACTAGCTCTACTTATACCAGTCCATCCGGTGCATCCAGTCTCAGCGTTCAAATGGCTCAACCGTCTGCCTCGGCGTCGCTGAGCACGGAGGGCACCCGTGACTGGGCCCACTGGGGGCTCACAGCCACATCGAGTTTCAATCACAAGAGCGGGGTTACCCAGCAGATCAGAAACTACACTCTCATAGGTTCAACGAGTCCAAGCAGATTCTCGGACGGTCGCGTGGCTTACTCCTGGAGCAGGGGTACCCCAACTGCCAGTGCCACCAGCTCCAAAACAGGAATATATTTTAGAGGTATTGGCAAAGGGTATCGATTAACTATACCCGCCCAGAAAACCCAGAGCGTCCTGAAGATTTACCTTGGCCTGTGGAGAGCTAGGGGTAGGTTTGAAGCAAAGCTGAGCGACGGGAGTGTTACACCCTATGTGACGTACCTGGATAACTCAACCGGCAGTTTGGACAGGGCGGTCACCCTGAGGTTTAGTTCTGCATCGAGCAATGTGAATCTGGTTGTTGAATACACCGTGGAGAATAACTACGGAAACAGCTCTGGCAATATCACCTTGCAGGCAGCGACACTGGCGGTCTCCTTGCCATGACATAATGAGTGGCGTACAATCCTGCTCATGGCAATCTTTGCTATGCATATTTCAACAGGTAATCGTTGATTTGTGCACTTGATTATCATACTTAGACTTGTAGGTGGAAGCCGCAAACGCTCAGCTTCCCTTAGAAATATAGGCCATGGGATTATTCGAGTTTCCGTTAATGAAACCATCCAGAACATCGACAGCCTTTAATGAGGGCCTTGGCACTCAGTCTGACAGGAAACGTAAGGTATCAGGTCAGTTATATTGTTACGGGGGGCAAGGGACACTTTCCTTGGCAGTTAGGAGCTTAATCTAACTTCAATAATCTGTCAAACTCGCGTTTCTACATATCTGTGTCCCCTGAAGCCAACTACCTCTTCCCCCGCTGTGGACAGACGGTTTGGTACATTTTTTCTCCCATCGAGCCTGGAGCTATGGGTTCCCACCCTTCCGAGGGGTTCTGTTCGGAGATAAATTTGTAAAGTATTCCTTCATCAGAGGAGTAGTCGGTATACGCCATTATTCTAAACTGTCTCTTGGCGCAGTTAATTTCCTGTAATTCCAGTGAGTAACTCAGTTTTTCATAACGCTCAACGGTTGCCTTACTTCTAATCCTTTCTTGCATTCTCGCTTTTCTGCCTTCATCTGAATATATCCCCTTCATCCATACTTCAATAATATCCGTCGAGCGTTTTATCAGGATTTCACGGTCATAGAACAATTCATTGCCCACCCTGTCTTTGCCTATGGATAACCACTCCGCCCCTTGTACCTGTGATACAAGAGAAAGAATTGTGATAGCGGAGAGTAATAGACAGGTTTTCTTCATGACAAACCTTTATTCCAATTAGACAGGGAATGTCAATCGAAATAATAGGAACTATGCACAAAATTCTGTATGTCTTATTTCCTCAGTAGATTGCAACGCCTCAGCTTTTCTCCTTCGACATTTGTTGTTTATTACATACAGTAATCTTCAGTAATGCTCATCGATATTGCTGTTTGTAGATATTATGATAGATTGTCCGGCCCCTCACAGGTAGCCGAATATATTATCAAGGGAGATGCCGACCTGTGTAATCAACTCTGTGAATAGGTCGATAAATCCATCCATCTGAGCGCCGCCAGTAACGGCACTACCTAGACCTTGATTGGCTTTACCCCGGCCTCCTGTTTCTTCCGATGAGCAGTTCTTGTCTGCCATTAATGGGCGACTGCTCCAGCTGTTCTGTCATCTATTCTCAGTGAAATTTTATCAGTAGTCAAAGTATAATTAGACTACCAGATTGCCTGGCAACATTCCAGATGATTGTGGAATTCAAAATCAAGCGTTCATCAAGTTACTATCTCATCGTTTTATATATTAAATTAGCCCTTAAAACTTGAAACTCAGCAAAAGATCAGGTAATATGGAAGAAGACAGTGAGTATGACTAAAAGGTTTTGGGACATATTGTTAGATTAATACAGAAAGGAGGAAGATTATGAGCAAATCAGTCCTTGATGGCCGACAAATTCTGGTCGTGGATGATGAGCCTGATATTCTGGCAGTGTTGGAGGAAGAAATCAGATATGACTGTTCCAATTGCACGCTTGACAAGGCTACAACCTATGAACAAGCTCACGATCTCCTGAAAAAGAATGACTATGATGTTGTTGTTCTTGACATCATGGGGGTAAGAGGCTTTGATCTTCTGGAGGAGGCAGTTAAGAGGAAAATGCGCGTGGCAATGCTGACAGCGCATGCCTTGAGCCCCGAGGCAATGAAAAAGTCTCATGATCTTGGCGCCAGGGCTTATCTGCCAAAGGATAAACTGGGTGAGATTGTGCCTTTTCTGGAAGATCTCTTGCAATACGAACATAAAACGGGTTGGAAGCGACTTATTGAAAAACTGGAGAACTTTTTCGACGAGCAATTTGAAGGAGATTGGAAGGAGAAATCCGGCATACCTTACTGGTAATTGACCCGCCGATCCCGGGATGGCAATTGCATGGGGCTGAACCTCAAAGCTTATCCCAATTCCGGATATAAAGGAGGGAAGAATATATGGCTACGTCAACAGGCATTCAGTTGGCCACAGACATCAGGCAGGGGATCGAGGACCTGAAAGAGGCGTGCGAAGGTCTTGACGAAAGCACAGCTTCCCGTGCCCCTGCAGGACGATGGTCTCCAAAAGAGATACTCTCCCACCTTCTTGGCCCTGAAGGCCCAGGGTTTCTCTCGGTCTTTCAAATATTCCTTGATCAGGATATTCCCAGAATTGAACTCGAATCTGAAAATCCATTCTTCTCTGAGAAGCGCGCCAACACAACCTTTTCACAGCTCCTATCAGAAGTAGAAAGGGAGTATGACCGTATTTCCACATTTGTGGAAGGCTTATCAGGGCAACAACTTGATCGGAAGGCACATATCCCTATGCTCAAAGACTCTCCGCTGGGGGAATATCCAACGCTGGAAGCTTTGATTGGGGGGATAGGAGAGTGGCATATTCGATTTCATATCGACCACATGTATGAGATTCGACAGGGTTTGGGTGTGCCGGTCAAGTGAGCACAGAAATAGGGCTTGAGGACAAATCGCATTTTTATGCGCTCGTCGATACGTATTTAAATTCAGGGCAGACCGGACGTGCCTTAATCCAGGCAGCCAGGAATATCGCTTACAACGAGGATGACCCGGTTGCATATATCAACCGCGCAAGGGTCTATGAGAAGTTAGGTGCACTGGAAAATGCTATCCTTGATTTACAGGAGGCGATCAGACTTTCTCCTGATAACAAGGATGCCCACGCCCATCTTGAAAGGATATGCCAAAAGACAGGAGGAAACTCAATCAGTTAATACCGGGGTAGAAAGATTTTTTCGTAAAAAGATCAACCAAACACATCCCTCCGCGGTTGACCGTTCGTATCTGTCTCATTTTCACACATGCTTTTCTGTAGTCAATGTTCTCAAGACATTTTCAAACCGCATGTAGGAGTCGAAGAAGGATATCAGCTCTCCCCGAAATCAACACTTTCAAGCGTGGCTTAACAATTGCAAATTTAGATTCATAATGGGTTGTGCATTGAGAGTGCATGTGTTAGTTTTCCTTGGTTCCAGCGCGTTGCTGATCAAAAAACTTTACCCGGATTATACGAATGGCAACATGACAGATTCGTGACATTAAGATAAGGGAGAAAGACAGTAATTAGAAAAATCGTGACTAAAACAAACAGGTTTTTTATTCAGTACGAGGTAGGATGCTTATGAAATACGAGACTATTGATGCACAAATTTCGCCGGAAAACGGCCTGAATGTTCTGTCAAAGGTTGAGGTCAATAGATTACTCAATACCAGCCAGGGTGATCTGTATAGGTTGTTCCGAAACTGCTCACTCGCAGTACTCAGTTCCGGTAATTACCTGGATGACGGCAAGGAACTACTGGAACGCTATCAATCTTTCGACATCCGGGTCATTCAGGAAGAACGCGGTATCAAGCTAGAAGTTAAGGGTACGCCTGCAAGTGCTTTTGTTGATGGAAAAATGATCAGGGGCATCAAGGAGCATTTGTTCGCAGTTTTGCGCGATATTGTCTACACCAGTGACGAGATCAATTGCAACCCGAAATTGGATTTGAAATCGTCTGTTGGCATGACCAATGCGGTATTCCACATCCTGCGCAATGCCAATATACTCCGACCGACGAATAATCCGCGTCTTGTGGTCTGCTGGGGTGGGCATTCAATTACTCCCGTGGAATATGATTACAGCAAGGAGGTTGGATATCAGATGGGGCTGCGCGGCCTGGATATCTGTACCGGATGCGGCCATGGGGCTATGAAAGGACCGATGAAAGGTGCCACTATCGGGCATGCCAAGCAACGCATTCACGATGGCCAGTACCTTGGCATAACAGAACCGGGGATTATTGCTGCTGAGCCACCCAACGCCATTGTGAATGATCTTGTTATTCTTCCCGACATGGAAAAGCGCCTGGAAGCCTTTGTCCGTATTGCCCATGCCATCGTGATCTTTCCCGGCGGCGCAGGAACCGTTGAAGAAATCTTTTTCATTCTTGGTACCTTGCTAAACCCGGATAACACAAATATTCCGTTCCCGTTAATATTCACCGGCCCAAAAAATTCAAAAGGCTATTTCAAGCAGATCAACCAGTTCATCATTGACACCCTGGGCAAAGAGGCTCAACGCCGTTACACTATTATCATCAATGATCCTGTACAAGTCGCTCGCGAAGTAAAGACTGGCATACAAAAGGTGCGAGAGTTCCGTAAAGCTACTGAGGACGCATACTATTTTAATTGGTTTTTGAAGATCGATCAGGAATTTCAAAAACCGTTCATTCTGACACACCAAAATATTAGGAGTCTTGAATTGCATAGGAATCAGGAACCGTATTTGCTTGCCTCGAACCTGCGCCGTGTTTTCTCTGGAATAGTTGCCGGCAATGTAAAAGATGAAGGGATTCGAGCTATTGAACAGCATGGCCATCTGGAAATTGGCGGTGAGTCCAGTATTATGGAGCTGATGGATTCGCTGTTAGCCTCTTTTGTAGCGCAACAACGAATGAGGCTGCCCGGGACACAATATATCCCTTCTTATCGAATTATGAAATAAGTGGTTGGTTTGTTGCAAAATTTCACGCTGAGTATCACAGGCACAAGAGTCGAAAGTACCCTGTTTCACCCGGATGCTTCCTGTGTTTCGATGTTGCGCTCCATCTCGTCGGCAATTGTCAGTTTTCGGAATTACAGATGATGCAGATTCTTCAATAAAAGCGAATATCAGCTTTTTCCTGTAATCAAAAGATAGGGTAACTCCTCGCTAAATCAAGTCGCACCTTACTCAAGAATGCCAGCTTACAACAGGTAATCCCAGTCTGGCAGGCAGAGAGCAACATCCCTCGTATCGGATGATTCCGTGACATTTGTCACGGACAGGACTCTATAGACCAACTAAGATAATCCAAAGGGTCGATAAGGAAAACAACCAGGCGACCCGGCATCGATACAGAGTAAGGAATGGATTATTGCAATGGAATTGGCATTTAAGTATAGTATGGTGCAATATATTAAATGCTACGATGGTGGAGAAATGCACGCTCCTTGAGGAACGAAAAGCTCCACAGGAGCATTTTTTAAGCAGAATCAAGGAGGTGAAGATAGTACGAAAGGTTACAGAAAGGATACAATTTAAGTAGTCTTTTGAGGGAGGCTTGTTTGCCAGCCCCAGCCCCCCGGCGGACAAAAACATTACACAAGGAGGTTTCATATGAAAAAGGTTTCACTTTATACCGGGGCTTTCTTAGTCCTTTTTTTGATGATCGGTGTTTATACTGCCCAGGCGGGGGACCTTCGTGCATGGGACGGTACGTGGTTAAAGATGACCATTAAGGCCCAAAAAGGGGTAGAGTTCACTGGCTATGACTCAACGGCCGCTCCAAAAAAGATGAACGCAGGTGCAGAAAAGTATTATGTGTGTATGAATGTCGACCAGGCAGTCGAAGATAACGCACTTGCATTGCTGACCTTCTTTGACAAAGACGGAGTGGCGTCTGGTTATGGTTTTATAACTTGGGATGCCGGAACTGACTTAGACTTCGTGGGCTTCATGAGCACCAACACAGCAACGGATGTTTCGTACATAGCAGCCGATTATAGTCCCTACGATACTTCTACTTACGGACCTATCAGTGTTAAAGCGAAGGATGTTGAACACGCAAAGTTTCAGTCGATGGGTGGGACGTCTGGCCGTTTACAAGCATCCACTGTAACAGAGACAACAGGTGATTACGCTGTGTTTGGTGTAAATATCAATGGTACCATTGCAAAAGGAAGCAATATTCCCTCTGCGAGCTGTGGCTGGGAAACCCTCCCGCAACCCTTACCCCCAATGCCCATATAATACTCATATTTTGAATAACCTTATGCGTTCAGAAGAATCCTCCTGTCCATGGTTAAACCCCATGGGCAGGCATTGAGGCATGCAGACAGATCAAAGAAGACCAAGGCCTAAAGACATTTTTGTTGTCCTCACCTCCGACGACCAGACCTCATCCGAATACCGGGCGGAAGGGCTCAATATGGAGGCCGATGGGTTCATAGTAAAACCCATCTCCAACGAGCAACTTCTTGCACGGATCCAATCAATGGTACGGATCAAGAGGGCAGAGGAAGCGCTTAAAGCCCCAGAGACCCGTTACCGTAGGCTTTTTGAAACAGCCCGGGATGGAATCTTGATCCTCAACGCAGAGACTGGGCAGATAGATGACGTGAACCCATTTCTGAAGGATATGTTGGGCTATACCCATGAAGAGTTCATGGGAAAAAAGCTCTGGGAGATAGGGGCTTTCAAAAACACCAAGGCGAGTAATGCCGCCCTTGAAGAGCTGCAGCATAAAGGGTATGTCCGTTATGAAAATTTACCACTCATCACAAAAGACGGGCGGGAGATTGATGTTGAGTTTGCCAGCAACTTCTTGCCGAAAGGCACTTCAAATACGGTGGCGATTTTTCGCATGATATAGATTCCTAATCCCTGTAGCAAAAAAGATGACACACTCGCACACAAAAACGCTACAAAATAATTGTTGGTTCTGCGACAGACATGAGAGAGTGTCTGCTGTAACATCAATAGCAAGGGTTAGCAATA
>Ga0105103_10001231_pt1 | contig 14337 bp, 15 predicted proteins | sample PPLLaktember2015_2_FD_79107 | JGI IMG/M metagenome (GOLD analysis project Ga0105103, IMG submission 79107) | Freshwater sediment microbial communities from Prairie Pothole Lake near Jamestown, North Dakota, USA - PPLs Lake P7 Core (6) Depth... | ecosystem: Environmental > Aquatic > Freshwater >...
CCGATGGCGCGAAGAAGCGCAGCTCCAGCGGCAGCTTTGAATTCACGAGGCCCAACCGCTTCCGCTTCGCCTATGCCAAGCCCTTCGAGCAGCTGATCGTCAGCGACGGCAACAAGGTCTGGATCCACGATGTCGACCTCAACCAGGTCAGCGTGCGCAAGCTGGGCGCGGCGCTGGGGGCGACGCCGGCGGCACTGCTGGCCGGCGCGTCGCTGGACACGGAGTTCGAGTTGGCTGCACAGCCGTCGAAGGACGGCATCGACTGGGTGCAGGCTACGCCGCGGCAGAAGGACGGCGCGTTCCAGTCGATGCGCATCGGCTTTCGCGGCAAGGAGCTGGCCGCGGTGGAGATCCTCGACAGCTTCGGCCAGCGTTCGCTGCTGCAGTTCAGCCAGTACGCGGCCAACGTGGCGCTGCCCGAGCAGAGCTTCCGCTTCGTGCCGCCTGCTGGCGCTGACGTGATCGAACAGTAAAGCCCGGCGCATGGACGCGCAGGAACCGCTGTTCGACGCCGATTCCGTGTTGCCGCCGGATACCGCCGCGCCGCTGCCCGAAGGCAGCGTGCCGCTGGCCGAGCGCATGCGTCCGAGCATGCTCGACGAAGTCGCCGGCCAGGCGCACCTGCTCGGCCCGGGTCGCCCGCTGCGTGTGGCTTTCGAATCGGCGCACCTGCACTCGATGATCCTGTGGGGCCCGCCAGGGGTGGGCAAGACCACGCTGGCGCGGCTGATGGCCTGCGCGGTGGATGCGGATTTCATCGTGCTGTCGGCCGTGCTGGCCGGCGTCAAGGACATTCGCGACGCGGTCGAGCGGGCCAAGGCCACGCGCCGCGGTGGCCGTGCCACCATCGTCTTCGTCGACGAAGTTCATCGCTTCAACAAGGCCCAGCAGGACGCCTTCTTGCCGCACGTGGAGTCGGGGCTGTTCACCTTCATCGGCGCGACCACCGAGAACCCGTCCTTCGAGGTCAACTCGGCGCTGCTGTCGCGGGCCACGGTGCATGTGCTGAAGTCGCTGCAGAACGAGGACCTGGCGGCGCTGCTGCAACGCGCGCAGGCGCTGCTGCAGGCCGTGCCGTTGACCGACGCGGCGCGCGAGCGACTGATGGCGCATGCCGACGGCGACGCGCGGCGGCTGCTCAACGCCTATGAAAACGTCGCCGGCCTGGCGGCGCGCGATGCGGCGCTGACGCAGATCGACGAGCCGTTGCTGGAGCAGGCTCTCGGTGAACAGCTGCGCCGCTACGACAAGAGCGGTGACCAGTTCTACGACGCCATCTCCGCGCTGCACAAGTCGGTGCGCGGCTCCGACCCGGACGCCACGCTGTACTGGCTGGCACGCATGCTCGACGGCGGCGTCGACCCGCGCTACGTGGCGCGGCGGCTGCTGCGCATGGCCAGCGAGGACATCGGCCTGGCCGACCCGCGCGCGCTGCATCTCGCAGTGGACGCGGCCGAGGTCTACGAGCGGCTGGGCTCGCCCGAAGGCGAGCTGGCGCTGGCCCAGGCGGCGGTGTACCTGGCGATGGCGCCGAAGTCGAACGCGGTCTATGTCGCCTGGAACGCCGCGCGCGAACTGGTGCGCAGCGACGGCACACGGCCGGTACCGGAGCACCTGCGCAACGCGCCGACACGGCTGATGAAGCAGCTCGGCCATGGTGCAGGGTATCGCTATGCGCACGACGAGGCCGGTGGCTTTGCGGCCGGCGAGAACTACCTGCCCGAAGGCCTGCCGCGCACGCGCTTCTACGAGCCGGTGTCGCGCGGGCTGGAGCTGCGCATCGGCGAGCGCCTGGCGGAACTGCGTGCTCTGAACGCTGCCGCCGTCAAGTCGCGCTGACGCGCTGCGGGGTGCGCAAATGCGGCCTGCCAAGGGGGAAAGCCCGTGTCTGCCGGGCGCAAACCGGCCCCTAGAATGGCGCCGCCCCAGGATGGTGCGGCACAGTCCATGCATGGGGCCTGTGTTGCAAGGCACACAAGAGCGGCGACTACAGGAGAACCATCGATGGAGACCTTCATCCAGCAGATCATCAACGGTCTGGTTCTCGGCAGCATGTATGCGCTGGTCGCGCTGGGCTACACGATGGTCTACGGCATCATCAACCTGATCAACTTCGCGCATGGCGAGGTACTGATGGTCGGTGCGCTGGTCAGCTGGACCGTGGTCACGCTGATGGCCGGCACGGGCCTGCCGGGCTGGCTGCTGCTGCTGATTTCGCTGATAGCGGCCATCGTGGTCTGCACCGTGCTGAACTACACCATAGAGAAGATCGCCTACCGGCCGCTGCGCAACGCGCCGCGCCTGGCGCCGCTGATCACCGCCATGGGGATGAGCCTGCTGCTGCAGACGCTGGCCATGATCATCTGGAAGCCCACCGTCAAGAGCTATCCGACGCTGCTGCCCAGCGAGCCCTTCCACATCGGCGGCGCGGTCATCAACACCGTGCAGATCCTGATCCTGGTGAGCACGGCGGTGACGCTGGCCGCGCTGATGTGGCTGGTCAACTACACCAAGCTGGGCCGCGCGATGCGCGCCACCGCCGAGAACCCTCGCGTCGCCGGTCTGATGGGCGTGCGCCCGGACACGGTGATCTCGGCCACCTTCATCATCGGCGCGGCGCTGGCCGCGCTGGCCGGCGTGATGTACGCGGCCAATTACGGCACCGCGCAACACACCATGGGCTTCATGCCCGGGCTCAAGGCCTTCACCGCGGCGGTGTTCGGCGGCATCGGCAACCTGGCCGGCGCCATGGTCGGCGGCGTGCTGCTGGGGTTGATCGAGGCGCTGGGCGCCGGCTATATCGGCGACCTGACCGGTGGCGTGCTCGGCAGCCACTACCAGGACATCTTCGCCTTCATCGTGCTGATCCTGGTGCTGACGTTGCGGCCCCAAGGCTTGATGGGCGAACGCGTGGCCGACCGGGCCTGATCGCGGGGGGAGCGGACCATGAAGAACAAGTACCTGATCTTCCTGCTCAGCGGCCTGGGCTTGCTGGTGCTGCCGCTGCTGGCCCAGCCCTTCGGCGATGCCTGGGTGCGCATCATCGACATCGCGCTGTTGTACGTGATGCTGGCCCTGGGCCTGAACATCGTGGTCGGCTACGCCGGCCTGCTGGACCTCGGCTACGTGGCCTTCTATGCGGTGGGTGCCTACATGTTCGGCCTGCTGGCCGGGCCCCACCTGTGGGAAGCGTTCCCGTGGATCAAGGCCACCTTCCCGAACGGCATCCACGTGGCCTGGTGGCTGGTCATCCCGCTGGGCGCGTTGCTGGCCGGCCTGTTCGGCATGCTGCTGGGCGCGCCGACGCTCAAGCTGCGTGGCGACTACCTGGCCATCGTCACGCTCGGCTTCGGCGAGATCATCCGCGTGTTCCTGAACAACCTGGACGCGCCGGTGAACATCACCAACGGGCCGAAGGGGCTGGCCGGCATCGACTCGATCAAGATCTTCGGCCTGGACCTGGGCAAGTCGCAGGAGCTGTTCGGCTTCAAGCTGTCGTCGGTGACGCTGTACTACTACCTGTTCCTGGTGCTGGTGATCTTCACCATCATCATCTGCTACCGGCTCGAGCGCTCGCGCATCGGTCGCGCCTGGATGGCCATCCGCGAGGACGAGATCGCTGCCAAGGCCATGGGCATCAACACCCGCAACCTGAAGCTGCTGGCCTTCGGCATGGGCGCCACCTTCGGCGGCGTGTCCGGGGCGATGTTCGCGAGCTTCCAGCGCTTCATCTCGCCGGAATCCTTCTCGCTGCAGGAGTCGATCATGATCGTCGCGATGGTGGTCCTGGGCGGCATCGGCCACATTCCCGGCGTGATCCTGGGTGCGCTGCTGCTGGCGGCCTTGCCCGAGGTGCTGCGCTACGTGGCCGACCCGCTGCAGAACATGACCGGCGGGCGCCTGGACGCGTCCATCCTGCGCCAGTTGCTGGTGGCGCTGGCAATGATCAGCATCATGCTGATCCGGCCGCGCGGGCTGTGGCCCTCGCCCGAGCATGGCAAGGCCGCGCCGACGCAGGCCGGCGGCAAGCAGGGGGGTAAGAAATGAGCCCCGCTCGGCTGCCAGAAGGGGCACGCACCGCAGCGCGACGCGCGGAGGTTTCCAAATGACTGAAGTCCTCAAGGTGGCGGGCGTATCCAAGCGCTTCGGCGGCCTGCAGGCGCTGTCCGACGTGGGCATCTCCATCCTGCCTGGCCAGGTGTACGGGTTGATCGGCCCTAACGGCGCCGGCAAGACCACCTTCTTCAACGTGCTGACGGGGCTGTACACGCCCGATTCCGGCAGCTTCGAGCTCGGTGGCAAGCCCTACAAACCCACGGCGGTGCATGAGGTGGCGCGTGCCGGCATCGCCCGCACGTTCCAGAACATCCGGCTGTTCGCTGAGATGACAGCGCTGGAAAACGTCATGGTCGGCCGCCATGTGCGCACCCAGTCGGGGCTGCTCGGCGCGATCTTGCGAACCGGCAGATTCAAGGCCGAGGAAGCGGCGATCGCCCAGCGCGCGCAGGAACTGCTCGACTACGTCGGCATCGGCCGCTTCGCCGAGTACAAGGCGCGCACGCTGAGCTACGGCGACCAGCGCCGCCTGGAGATCGCACGGGCGCTGGCCACCGACCCGAAGCTGATCGCGCTGGACGAGCCGGCCGCCGGCATGAACGCCACCGAGAAGGTGGTGCTGCGCGAGCTGATCGACCGCATCCGCAAGGACGGCCGCACCATCCTGCTGATCGAGCACGACGTCAAGCTGGTGATGGGCCTGTGCGACCGCGTCACCGTACTTGACTACGGCAAGCAGATCGCCGAGGGCACGCCCTACGACGTACAGCGCAACGAGAAGGTGATCGAGGCCTACCTGGGCGCCGACCACAAGGCGCATTGAGCCAGGAGCAACAAGACATGGCCAATCCCGTTCTGTTGAAGGTCAGTGCGCTGAAGGTGGCCTATGGCGGCATCCAGGCGGTCAAAGGCGTCAGCTTCGAGGTGCGCCAGGGCGAGCTGGTCAGCCTGATCGGTGCCAATGGCGCTGGCAAGACCACCACGCTGAAGGCCATCACCGGGCTGCAGCCGGTGGCCGCCGGCGACATCGAGTTCATGGGCAAGTCGATCAAGGGCCAGGGCTCGTGGGACCTGGTCAAGCAAGGCCTGGTGATGGTGCCCGAGGGCCGCGGCTGCTTCACCCGCATGACCATCACCGAGAACCTGCTGATGGGCGCCTTCGTGCGCAATGACAACGAGATCGAGGCCGACATCGACAAGGTCTTCGCCATCTTCCCGCGGCTGAAAGAGCGGCGCGCGCAGCTGTCCGGCACGATGAGTGGTGGCGAGCAGCAGATGCTGGCGATGGGCCGCGCGCTGATGGCACGGCCGAAGGTGCTGCTGCTGGACGAGCCGTCGATGGGCCTGTCGCCGATCATGGTCGACAAGATCTTCGAGGTGGTGTCCACCATCCACGGCCAGGGCACCACCGTGCTGCTGGTGGAGCAGAACGCCAGCCGCGCGCTGCAACTGGCCGACCGCGGCTACGTGATGGAGTCTGGCGAGGTGACGATGAGCGGCGACGCCAAGCAGTTGCTCAACGATCCGAAGGTGCGGGCGGCGTATCTGGGCGAGTAGGCCTCAATCGCGCTGCGGGCCGCTGTCTCGCCGAACTCGGCCTCCTCCTGAGGCGTTCGAACGGGCGTAGGCGCGTTCTCGCGTGCTCAGTCGGCCTTGGCCCCCGAGGCCTTCACCACCTTCTCGTACTTGACCAGCTCGGCCTTGACGAAGGCCCCGAACTGCTCCGGCGTGGTCGGCGAGGGTTCGGCCAACAACGTCGCCAACCGAGCCTTGAGTTCCGGTGAGGCCAGTGCCTCGGTGAAGGCCTTGTTAAGCCGCTGCGTCGTCGCCGCCGGCATTCCGGCCGGGCCGAACAGGCCAAACCAGGTGTTGATGTCGAAGCCCGCCAGGCCATAGGGTCCACCGGCCTCGGCGATGGTCGGCACCTCGGGCATGGCGCTGGAGCGCTTGGCGGTGGTCATGGCCACCGCCTTGAGCTTGCCGCCCTTGATGTTGGCCGAGGCGGCGGCCAGGTTGTCGAAGTTCAGGTCCACCTGGCCCGACACCAGCGCCAGCTGCGCCGGCGGCCCGCCGGCGTAGGGGATGTGCACCATGAACACGCCGGCCTGTGACTTGAACATCTCGCCGGCCAGATGCCCGGCGCTGCCGTTGCCGCCCGAGCCGTAGTTCAGCGTGCCCGGATTCTTCTTCGCATAGGCCACCACGTCGGCGACACTGGCGATGCCCAGCTTCCGGGCTACGTCGACGTTCATCACCAGCACGTTCGGCACCTGGGCGACCAGCGTGATCGGCGTGAAGTCGCGGATCGGGTCGTAGGGGATCTTCGCGTACAGCCAGGGGTTGATGGCATGCGTGGCCACCGCGCCCATGCCGATGGTCAGGCCGTCGGGGGCGGCCTTGGCCACCAGGTCCATGCCCAGGTTGCCGCCGGCGCCGGGGCGGTTCTCCACCACCGCAGGACCCAAGCTGTCCTTGACCTTGTCGGCCAGGGCACGCGCCACGATGTCCAGCGGCCCGCCGGGTGGGTAGGGCACGATCAGGCGGATCGGTTTGCCCTGCGCCCATGCAGGCAGGGCGAGGGGGCTGGCCAGGGCGGCGAGGGTCAGCGCGCGGCGGCGGTTGTTCGGCAATGCGGTCTCCAGAAGCTCTCTTGCGTCCGCAAGCCTACACTGTGCGTCCCCGCGGCTCGCTGCCGCCTGCGCTGAGGAGCGATGTCATGACGCTGTGCCCCATTGCCGTCGTCGCAGGCTGCCAGAAATGCCCGGCCTTCAAGGTGTGCCCGTTGAAGACCGTGCTCGGCGATCAGCCCAGCAAGCCGCCTGCGGGTGGCAGCTCGTCGGCTGGCGGCAAGAAGTAGCTCGCCGCAAGCGTCCCGCCGCTACGCGGCAGGATGCTTGTCCGCCTCGGAGGTGAAGGCGTCGGCGTAGAACTCGTCGGCCGGCAGGCCGCAGTGCGTCAAGAAATCGTTGCGGGCGGATTCCACCATCACCGGAGCGCCGCAGGCATAGACCTGATGGCCCGACAGGTCGGGCAGGTCCTCCATCACCGCGCGGTGTACCAGGCCGGTCCGGCCGGACCATCCTTCGTCGACGCTTTCGGACAGCACCGGCACGTAGCGCAGGTTGGGCAACTGCGCGGCCGCGGCTTCGGCCCAGTCGTGCAGGTACAGGTCGGCGCGCCTGCGGCAGCCCCAGTACAGCACCGCCGGCCGGGTGATGGCCTTGAGCTGCATGTGCTCGATCAATGCCTTGATCGGCGCGAAGCCGGTGCCGGCGGCCAGCAGCACCATCGGTTTCGTCGATTCCTCGCGCAGGAAGAAGCTGCCGAAGGGCCCCTCGATGCGCAGGATTTCCTTCTCCGTCATCTGCGTGAACACATGGTCGGTGAACATGCCGCCGGCCAGGTGGCGCAGGTGCAGCTCCAGCGCCGGCGGGCTGCCCAGGTTGTGCGCGGCATTGGCCATCGAATAGCTGCGCCGCGCGCCGTCGCGCAGGATGATCTCGATGAACTGCCCGGCTCGGTACTGCAGGTTCTGGTTGGCCGGCAGCTGCAGCCGCAGGATCATCACGTCGGTGGCCGCGCGCTGCAGGCTGAGCACGCGCGCCGGCATCTTCAGCACCGGGAACTCGCCTGCGCCGGGAACGCTGCGCGCCTCGATCACGCAATCGGTCTGCGCGGCGGCGCAGCAGGGCAGGATCCAGCCGGCGTCCTCCTCGGCGGTGGACAGCGCGCGCAGCTGGTGTGCACCGTGGATCACCCGCCCTTCGAGCAGCCGGCTCTTGCAGGAGCCGCAGGCCCCGTCGCGGCAGCCGTAGGGCAAGCCGATGCCCTGGCGGATCGCGGCCGACAGGATCGGCTCGTCGCGCTGCGCCTCGAAGCTGCGGTTCGCCGGCTGCAGATGGATGGTGAAGCTCATGGGTTTGCAATCGCGCACTTACACTGCCGGCCGATTGTGCCCGCAAGGGTTTCGCCCCATGAACCTGCTGCCCACCCGCCGCTCTCGAATGCCGGCCTTGCTGATCGTCGGCTGTGGCGACGTGGGGCTGCGCGTGCTGAATCTGCTTCGGGGTCGCTGGCGGGTGCTGGCATTGACGTCATCTCCGTCGCGGCGCGAGGCACTGCGCCATGCCGGCGCACGGCCGCTGTTGGGCAACCTGGACGATGCCGACACGCTCGGCCGCCTTGGTGGTCTGGCCGATATGGTGTTGCACCTGGCGCCGCCGCCGGCCAGTGGCGACAGCGACAGTCGAACGCGCCACCTGCTGCAGGCGCTGGCGCGTGGCGGCCGCGTGCGACGCATCGTCTATGCCAGCACCAGTGGCGTGTATGGCGACTGTGCCGGCGCACGTTTCGACGAGACGCGTGCGCTGCGGCCGGGCACCGCGCGGGCGCGCCGCCGCGTCGATGCCGAGGCGCAGCTGCGCGCCTTCGGCCGCCGCGCCGGCGTGGCCGTGTCGCTGCTGCGCATCCCCGGCATCTATGCGTCCGACCGCGACGGCGGCCACCCGCGCGAGCGGCTGCAGCGCGGCACGCCGCTGCTGCGCGCCGAGGACGACGTGTACACCAACCACATCCATGCCGATGACCTGGCGCGCGCCTGCGTGGCGGCGCTGCACCATGCGCTGCCGCAGCGCGCGGTGCATGTCTGCGACGACACCGAGCTGCGCATGGGCGACTATTTCGACCTGGCGGCCGATCTGTGTGGCGTGCCGCGCGCTCCGCGCATCAGTCGCAACGAGGCGGCAGCTCAGCTTTCGCCGATGCAGCTGAGCTTCATGAGCGAATCGCGGCGGCTCGACAACCTGCGCCTGAAGCGCGAACTCAAGCTGCGCCTGCGCTTTCGCACCGTGGCCGAAGGGCTTCTGGCCTGAGAACAACTCACCGTATGAAGACCCTGTTGTTGACCCACCCGCTGCCCGCCAAGGTGTTTGCCGACGCGGTGCACGCCATCGAGCCGAAGCTGCCGCTGCTGGAGTACCGGCCTGGCCTGGCCGATGCCGAGCTGGCCGACGTGGAGACGGTGCTGGGCTGGCGCTTTCCGGCAGGCGTGGCAGCGCGGCTGCCGCAGCTGCGCTGGGTGTGTTCGGTGGGCGCCGGCGTGGATAAGCTGCTGGTGCCAGAGCTGCCGGCGTCGGTGCGCGTCTCGCGCATCATCGATGCCGAGCAGGCCGACGGCATCGCGCAGTTCGTGGTGCTGATGGCCCTGCGCCATGCACGCAACCTGTCGGTCTACGAGGCGCAGCAGCGCACGCGGCAATGGACGCGCCAGCCGATCGGCGCGCTGCGCAGCCACGTCGGCGTGCTCGGTATGGGCGCGATGGGCAGCGCGGTGGCGCGCATGCTGCAGGCGGTGGGCTTCCAGGTCACCGGCTACAGCCGCCACTCGGGCCAGTCGCTGCAGGCGGTGCTGGGCGGCAGCGACATCGTCGTCTGCGCGCTGCCGTTGACGCCGCAGACCCAGGGCCTGTTGGACGCCCACGCGCTGGCGCAGATGCCGCGTGGCAGCTACCTGATCAACATCGCGCGCGGCGCGCATGTGGTCGAGGCCGACCTGATCGCGGCCGTGCGTTCCGGCCACCTGGCTGGCGCGGCGCTGGACGTGCAGAACCACGAGCCGCTGCCCGCCGATGACCCGCTTTGGGACGTGCCGGGCCTCACCATCACGCCGCACATCGCCGCGCAGTCTTCGCCGCACACCATCGCGCTGCAATTCGTGCAGGGCTGGCGATGCCTGCAGCGAGGCGAGGCGCCGCACAACCTGGTCGATCGGGCACGCGGCTATTGATCAGATTCCCTGCGCGCTCTTCAGCGTCTTCATCCGGTCCACCGACTGCAGCTTCAGCGTCTGCGCCTTGCCGCCGCGCACGATGTCAAGCGTGACCTCGCGCTCCGGTGCGCCGCCGGCCCACAGTGTCTTCCACAGCACCTCCAGCGCCTTGACTTCGGTGCCATCGATGCGCACGATGCGGTCACCGGGCTCCAGGCCGGCCACTTCGGCCGGGCTGTCGATGTTGACGCGCACCACGCGAACCGCGCCTTCAGCCTCGACGCAGTTCACGCCCATCCAGGCGCGCTGGCTCTGCCGGCTGGTGCCGCGGCTGCGCAGCTCGGGCAGGATAGGCTGTAGCAGGTCGATGGGCACGAACATGTTGCCGTTCTGTGCCGGGCCGTCCGCTCCGGCTGCATCCTTGACCAGCAGCGAGCCGATGCCCACCAGCTCGCCGCGGCTGTTGAACAGCCCGGCGCCGCTGTGGTCGGGCCGGGCCGGCGAGGTGAACAGCGCGCCGTCCACGTGGTATTCCCAGTAACCGGAAAAATTGCGCCGCGACACCAGCTGCGCGGCGCTGATCGCACCGTCCTCGCCGCCGCTGACGATCATCAGCGCCTCGCCGCGCTGCAACCCCGTGGCCGAGCCAAAGGGTGCGGGCTCGATGCGCAGCGGCGCCAGTGCCTGCACAAGGCCAAAGCCGGTGGCCACGTCATAGCCGACCAGCCGCGCCGGCACCTCGCGTTCGTCATCGGTGACCAGTTGCACCTGCTCGGCTTCGAGGATCAGGTAGCCGATGGTCAGCACCAGGTCGCCGCTGCCGATGACCACGCCCGAACCTTGCCGAGACCGACCCAATGTGGCGGCAGAGCGCGCGTCGTCCACCGCCAGCGCGCGCAGGCCGACCACCGAGGCACTGGCGCGCTGCAGGGCGCGCGACTGCGTTTCGATGGCGGAGGGCGGTTCGGCAGCGCGAACCTGCGGGCCGAGCGCCAGGCCGAGCGCCAAGGCAAGCAGGGGCAGGTGCGGCAGACGGGCGGACATGGCACACCTCCGGCGGCGTCGATGGGTGGCAGCCATCATAGGATGGCCGCGCCCAGCATGTGCGCGGGGGGCTTTGTCCTAGCGCTGGCGCCTGCCGCCGAATGGCGCCTGGCCGCGCCAGTAGCGGATCATCAGGAAGCCGCCGAGCATGCCGCCCAGGTGGGCGAAGTGGGCGATGCCGCTGCGGCCGTACAGGCCAAGCACGAGCTCGAGCACGCCGAAGACGATGACGAAGGTGCGTGCCTTCATCGGGATTGGCGGGATCAACGGCACGATGATGCGGTTGGGAAACAGCATGCCGAAGGCCAGCAGCAAGCCGAACAGTGCACCCGACGCACCGACCGTCGGCACCATCGAGCGCGTCAGCCAGGTCACGAGCAACTGCGTCGCGGCGGCAGCCAGCAGGCTGGCCAGCAGGAATTGCCAGTAGCGCTGGCGGCCCCACAGGCGCTCGAGCTCCGAGCCAAACATCCACAAGCCGAGCATGTTGAAGGACAGATGCAGCAGGTCACCGTGCAAGAAGCCATAGCTGAGCATCTGCCACGGCCAGAACAGGCCGGACAGCAGCGGCCACAGCGCGAACAGCAATTCCAGCCGCACGAACTGGTCGACGCAGAACACCGCCGTGCAGATCAGCATCAGGGCTTTGGTCAGCGGCGGGAGCGGCGGCATGGATTCGGCGGCGTTGGAATGGGGGTGGCGCGTGCTGCCGCAGTCAACGGGCGCGGAGCCCGGCCTGCTGGCTGCGCTGCATGGTGCCCGGGGCCGGACTCGAACCGGCACGCCTTGCGGCGGGGGATTTTGAGTCCCCTGCGTCTACCGATTTCGCCACCCGGGCTGATGTGGGTCGCGTCCAATGGCACGTGAGGGCGCGGATTATGGCATGCAGCCTTCGCGGCCCTGGCGCGGCGCTGCCACAATAGCGCGCTGCTCTGCATGCTCGATCATGGCCACCAAGAACCCGCCGCGCTACAAGACCCTGCAGGACACCATCGGTGCCACGCCGCTGGTGCGGCTGCAGCGCCTGCCCGGTGCGGACAACGACGCTCGCGGCAACGTCATCCTGGGCAAGCTGGAGGGCAACAACCCGGCCGGCTCGGTCAAGGACCGACCGGCGCTGAGCATGATCCGACGCGCCGCCGAGCGCGGCGAAATCAAGGCAGGCGACACGCTGATCGAGGCCACTTCGGGCAACACTGGCATCGCACTGGCCATGGCCGCAGCGATGCTCGGCTACCGCATGATCTTGGTCATGCCGGAGGACCTGTCGATCGAGCGCGCGCAGACGATGAAGGCCTACGGCGCCGAGCTGGTGCTGACGCCACGCTCAGGCGGCATGGAGTACGCGCGCGACCTGGCCGAGCAGATGGTGGCCGACGGCAAGGGCCGTGTGCTCGACCAGTTCGCCAACCCGGACAACCCGCGCATCCACTATGAGACCACCGGCCCGGAAATCTGGGACGACACGGGCGGCCGCATCACGCATTTCGTCAGCGCGATGGGCACCACCGGCACCATCACCGGCGTGTCGCGGTACCTGAAGGAACGCAAGCCGGCGGTGCGCATCGTCGGCGCCCAGCCCAGCGAGGGTTCGCGCATCCCGGGCATCCGCAAATGGCCCGAAGCCTACTTGCCGAAAATCTACGACCCGAAGCATGTCGACGAGGTCGTGCTCGTGTCCCAGGCCGACGCCGAGGACATGGCGCGGCGCCTGGCGCGCGACGAAGGCCTGTTCGCCGGCATCTCCGCCGCGGGCGCGTGCTGGGTGGCGCTGCAGGTGGCACGCACGTTGAGCAACGCCACCATTGTCTTCATCGTCTGCGACCGTGGCGACCGGTACCTGTCCACCGGTGTCTTCCCAGCCTGAAGCGTCCATGCGCCACGAACATCGCTTCTGTCCCAACTGCGCCACGCCCTTGGAGTGGCTGTCCTCGCTGGAGGACGGCGGTGCCAAGGAACGCCTGCGCTGCCCGGCCTGCGGCTGGACGCACTGGAACAACCCGACCCCGGTGCTGGCGGCGGTGATCGAATGCGCCGACCGCGACGGCCGGCTGCTGCTTGCAAAGAACGCCGCCTGGAAGGGCAACATGTTTGCGTTGATCACCGGCTTCATGGAAGCCGGCGAAAGCCCGCAGGAGGGCGTGGCGCGCGAAGTGGCTGAAGAAACCGCGCTGCAGGTCGACGCGCTGAACCTAATCGGCGTCTACGACTTCCAGCGCATGAACCAGGTGATCATTGCCTATCACGCGGTGGCGCGCGGCGAAGTGATGCTGTCACCCGAGCTGGTCGAATACCGGCTGTTCGCGCCGCAGGATGTGCGCTGCTGGCGCGCCGGGACCGGCTATGCGCTGGCCGACTGGCTGCGCACGCGCGGGCACGAGCCGCAGTTCATGGACCTGCCCGGTCGCAGTTGACGACGAGGACGACGATGGAAGTGCAGAAGGAAATCGACACCCGGGGGCTGAACTGTCCGCTGCCGATACTGAAAGCCAAGAAGGCGCTGGCCGACATGGCCAGCGGCCAGGTGCTGAAGGTGGTGGCCACCGACCCGGGTTCGGTGCGCGACTTCCAGGCCTTCGCGCGACAGACCGGCAACGAACTGGTCGAACAGAGCAGCGGCGCCAACGAGTTCACTCACTACCTGCGCCGCAGGTAGTCACACCGTTCGCTGCGATGGTGGCGACGGCGCGCTACAACTGGATGCCGCGAAGGAACTCGCGGAAGCCTGGCCCGAGCACCGGATGGGCCAGCGCCAGTTCGACGTTCGCCTCCAGGAAGCCTTCCTTGCTGCCGCAGTCGTAGCGCTTGCCTTCGTAGCGGTAAGCGAAGACCTTCTCGCGCCTCAGCAGCGAGGCAATGCCATCGGTCAGCTGGATCTCACCGCCCACACCGCGCGGCTGCGTGGCGATCTCGCGGAACACCCCTGGTGTCAGGATGTAACGGCCGGCCACGCCCAAGCGTGACGGCGCAGCTTCCGGCGCGGGCTTTTCGACCATCTGCGTGACGTCGACGACGCGCTCGTTCACCACTTTGCCGGCGACGATGCCGTAGCGACGGGTCTGTTCGGCCGGCACTTCCTGCACTGCCAGGATCGATGCCTGCCACTCCTCGAACTGGTCGACCATCTGTTTCAGCACCGGTGGCGAGCCGACCATCAGGTCATCGGCCAGCAAGACGGCGAAGGGATTGTTGCCGACGAGGCGCTGTCCGCACAGCACCGCATGCCCCAGGCCGAGTGCCTGCGCCTGGCGCACGTAGATGCACTCCATGTCGTTGGGCTTGACGCTGCGCACCACGTCCAGCAGGTCCTGCTTACCCGCCTGTTCGAGGGCTACCTCCAACTCGAAAGTCATGTCAAAGTGATCCTCGATCGGCCGCTTGTGGCGGCCGGTGACGAAGATCATCTCGCGCACGCCGGCGGCATAGGCTTCCTCGACGGCATACTGGATCAACGGCTTGTCCACCACCGG
>Ga0105103_10001233_pt1 | contig 14322 bp, 20 predicted proteins | sample PPLLaktember2015_2_FD_79107 | JGI IMG/M metagenome (GOLD analysis project Ga0105103, IMG submission 79107) | Freshwater sediment microbial communities from Prairie Pothole Lake near Jamestown, North Dakota, USA - PPLs Lake P7 Core (6) Depth... | ecosystem: Environmental > Aquatic > Freshwater >...
ATTACTATCAATTACAAGGTTATATGTGGCTAACAGGAAAGACTGAAGCACTACTTTGTTATTGTTTAGTCAACACACCTTTAGAAATAGTTGAAGACGAAATACGCAGGGAACATTGGAAGCAATTTAAAATTGACGAAGACGCAGAAATTAGAGAATACGTAGAAAAAAAGCATAACTTCGACCACCTTCCAGAACAAACAAAAGTAAAAGTCTTTAAAATAGAACGAGATGAAACAGTAATTTGGGAAATACAAAACAAGGTTGAAGAAGCAAGGATTTATTTTAACAATTTAATTGAAACAATATGATACGCTATAATACTCTATGATATGAAAGCAATACTTGAATTTAATTTACCCGAAGACAAAGAAGATTTTGAATTTGCAAACAACGGAATTAATTACTACGCAGCATTGTGTGAGTTTGACAATTGGTTAAGAAGCGAGTATAAGTACAACGGCAAAGAAGAAATGTTTGAAGTAAGGAAAAAACTAAACGAATTTATTAACGAAAACAACGTGAAAATATGAAAGAAAAAGCAATAGCAATTATTATTTGGATAGCAATTTATGGTTTTGCTGCCGTTGGTATTTACAATTTATTTAATTGGTTGATATGAACATACAAATACAAGACAAAAACGTTTTAAGCGTAATGGCTAAATTTAAAGAACGTTCAGAAGCTGGAATAAAGAAATACAAGACAACGTTAGAACGAACGGATTTAACAACGTTAGAATGGCTAACACACGCACAGGAAGAAGCTATGGACTTTGTTCTATACTTGGAGCGATTAAAACACGAATACAAACAATTTAAATAAATAAAAATGGAAACAAGAAACAACACAGGTGCAATTTTTAAGAACGACAACAAAAAAGCGGAAAACCATCCGGATTATAAAGGCAAAGTAAACGTAAACGGCAAGGATATGGAAGTTGCTTTATGGTTGAAGACTTCAGCAAAAGGAGTTAAATTTATGTCGGCTTCATTTAGTGAACCATTTGTAAAGAATGAGCCACAAATTAACGGAACTTTAAAACAACCAAGTTATGTTAATTTAGATGTAAACGACGATTTACCGTTTTGATATGTACATACAAGACGAACAATTACGAATTGAAGTAAAAAACATTTTAAGGTTAAAAACACGAAACAGCATCGTAAAAGAAATACAAAGTAACGGGAGTAAATTCCACTTTTTCCAGCTTACAAACTTTTTAGAAGGCAAAGACGTTTCACTTTCAACGCTTAAAAAAATAGATTACTTCGTAAACAAATAAAATTTTTAGATTAAAAACGTAGGCGCAGACTTGATTGTTTGCGCTTTTTTTGTTACCAACCTTTCAATAGGTTAAACCAACCTTTCAAAAGGTTATTTTCAGGTTGTTTTGTTATACACAACTAATTGTTAATAAATTTGTTTGGTTATTGTTGAAAAATTAATCATACATTTGCTTAATATCTAAACAATAAAAATTGGAATGGTTAACTAAAGTTGCAAAGCATCACAACGAATGGGTTAAAATGGTTAATCAATTTGGAGAATATTTCTTTGCCGAAGACATAGTACAAGAAACATACATAATGTTGTACAAATGGAGTAGCGAAGAAAAACTATTTAAAGACGGAAACATAAGTAAAGGTTATATGTGGTTAGCTTTAAAAAATACTTTCCTTCAGCACGTGAACAAAAACAACAAAATTAAATTTATACCTTTAGACGATGTATATAATTTAGCAGAAGAAAACAACACCGAAGAAAACGAAGCTTACAACGACTTGCTGAATAACGTAGATATTGAATGTGATAGTTGGCACTGGTACGACAAACAATTATTTGAGCTATACAAAAACACGAATAAAAGTTTAAGACAAATAAGTGCAGAAACAAACATAAGTGTAACAAGTATATTTAACACGGTTAAAACTTGCAAAAAACGAATTAAAAATAACGTAGGTGAAGACTACCAAGATTTTATAAATAAAGATTACGAACTAATAAAAAAGAAAAAATGAAAAGTAAAGGATTAGGCGATACAATCGCAAAGATTACAGAAGCAACAGGAATTGACAAACTTGTTAAATTTATTGCAGGTGAAGACTGCGGATGTGATGAACGTAAAGAAAAGTTAAATAAACTATTTCCGTATGCAAAACCGTTGTGTTTAACAGAAGACGAGTTTAACACGTTAGACACTTACTTCAAACAAAACACGAACACCTTAACAAGCGATGAACAAACAAGTCTAATAGCAATTAACAACAGAGTACTAAACCAAAAATTAACCTTTAGCACCTGTTCAAGTTGTTTACGTGATTTAGTAAGTAAGTTAAGAGTAATTTACAACGAATACAGTCCAGAACAAACAGAAGAAGTAACGACTGAAGAAATATAAGTTAATAACGAAACAATAACGAAAAAATGGCTAACGAACAAAACTTAAAAAACTTTAAAAAAGGAGAAGTATCTAATCCAAATGGAAGACCAAAAGGAAGTAGAAACCGCAGCACTATTGTAAAAGAGTTGTTAGAATTTGCTTCAAGTCAAAAGAACGTTTTAACAGGCGAACAAGAAACTTTAACGCAAGAACAAGCAATTACTTTAGCTATGTTATTAAAGGCAAATAAAGGAGACGTAAACGCATACAAAGCACTTATGGATAGTTGTTACGGTGCGCCTAAACAAACTACCGATACTAACTTAAGTGTTTCAGACTTTGATGTAAAAGACTTATTCAAAATTGATAGTCTTAAATAAGAAGTTTAATTATTTAGGAAGTCCTTCACGTTACTTTATTGTAACAGGTGGTCGCGGTTCGTCCAAGTCTTACAGCGTAACAACGTTCTTACTTTTACTTACGAAGGAAAGCGGACACGTTGTATTATTCACACGTTACACTTTGGTTTCAGCATCTATTTCAATCATACCGGAATTTATAGAAAAGATTGAGTTGATGAAAATGGAAGACCAATTTGTCGTAACAAAAGACGAAATAATAAACCTACAAACAGGAAGCAAAATAATATTCAAAGGAATAAAGACAAGTTCTGGAACACAAACGGCAAATTTAAAATCTTTACAAGGTGTTACAACTTGGGTATTGGACGAAGCCGAAGAACTTACAGACGAAGACACTTTCGACAAAATAGATTTGTCTATAAGGCACAAGACAAAACAAAACCGAGTAATTCTAATTTTAAACCCTACAACAAAAGAACATTTTATTTACGACAAGTTCTTTGAAAGTAAAGGAATAGAACAAGGCACAACAGTAATAAAAAACGATACCACGTACATACACACAACGTACTTGGACAACATCGAAAACCTATCCGAGTCTTTTTTAAAACAAGTTGAATACATAAAAGAACGAAGACCTGAAAAGTACAAACACACAATACTTGGTGGTTGGTTAGACAAAGCTGAAGGAGTTATATTTACCAATTGGAAGATAGGAGACTTTAAAGAAGTTGGAGTAAGTGTGTATGGTCAAGACTACGGATTTAGTGCAGACCCTACAACGTTAGTCAAGACTAATATAGACAAAGCAAACAAAATTATTTACGTTAAGTTACTGTACTATAAACAAGCACTAACCACAAGTCAAATAGCAAGGTTAAATTCAGACTTTGCAAGTAAAGATTTAATAGTAGGTGACAATTCCGAACCACGATTAATAAGCGAATTGAACGCACTTGGAAATAACGTTGTTCCGACAATTAAAGGAGCAGACTCTGTTATTTATGGAATAAGTTTATTACAGGATTACGACTTAATAGTAAGCGAAGACAGTATAGATTTAATCAAAGAATTAAACAACTATTCGTGGCTTGAAAAGAAGTCAAAAACACCAATAGACAAACACAACCACGCAATAGACGCTTTAAGGTATGCAGTAGCATATCAATTAGATAATCCAACAAAAGGTTTATATTTTATACGATGAACGATTTAGAAGTAATGATGCAATGCGTACAGATTTACATCTACCAAAAAAAAGGTGTAAAGGTTCGTATTTATTTACGAGACATCCGAGATATTAATATGTTAAAACACGCATACGATTACATACAAAAAAACGAACACAACAAAAACACGAATAATTAATTATTAAGATATGAAGTTAGAAATAAACGTACCAACAACTTTAAGTGAAATACCATTAAAAAGCTACCAAGAATTTTTAAAGGTTCAAGAAGGAAGCAACGACGAAGAATTTATAGCACAAAAAATGGTACAAATATTCTGCGGTATAGAATTAAAGGATATTGTAAAAATGAAGTTGACAAGTTTAAACGAATTAATAACACACTTTACAAAGTTGTTTAGCGAAAAGCCAAAGTTTCAACCAACGTTTAAAATAGGCACACAAGAATTTGGATTTATTACAAACCTTGAAGAAATAAGTTTTGGCGAATACGTAGACTTGGAAAACAATTTGTTAAAGTGGGAAGACTACCATAAAGCAATGGCTGTAATGTACCGACCTATTAAAATGAAGTTCAAAGATAAATATGAGATAGTTGATTATACACCAATGGAAGAAATGCACGAGTTAATGAAGTTTACGCCAGTTGACATAGCAATAAGTTCAAGTGTTTTTTTTTGGAATTTAGGAAGCGAATTATTGACAGCTACGCTTACTTATTTGGAACGGCAGATAAAGACGAACAAGAAGACGGAAACGAGTTTAGCGAACAAGCTCAATTTGGAAAACAATGGGGTTGGTATCAATCAATTTATGCACTCGCTCAAGGAGACGTTACAAGATTTGACACAGTCACCGGATATAGACTTACTCAATGTCTCACCTATCTTACCTTCGAAAAACAAAAGCAAGAAATTGAACAACGCCAATTAAATAAACTAAAAAGATGACAGGTTATTACAACTTATTAGACAAATTAAAAACACACTTTGACGCAGACGTTATTGTAAACACGGTTACACAAGGAGACATATTTAAAGTTGATTTAAGTAAACAAACTATATTTCCTTTATTACATATAATGGTAAACAACTGCACGTTAGACGAACGCACAACGACTTGGAATATTAGTTTAATAGCAATGGATGTTGTAGACTTGTCAAAGAGCGCAACTACTGATATATTTTTAGGTAACGACAACGAAATTGACGTATTGAATACACAACACGCAGTATTAAACAGGGCGTATGAAATAATAAAACACGGAAGTTTAGCATACGACTTATTTATGGTTGAAGGCACGGCTAATTTAGAACCATTTACAGAAAGGTTTGAAAATTATATGGCAGGATGGACAATGACTTTTGACGTAGTAACACCGAACGAAATGACAATTTGTTAAGATGAAACAAAGCGAAGTACAAAAAGAACTTGAAAGGTTTCGTGATTACGTTATTAAAGAAGCACGTTCAAATTTAACACGTGATAAAAAGAACGATTCTAAAGGACTTTATCAAAGTTTGAAAGGAAATGTTAAGGCAATGCCGAATTCTTTTTATATGAACTTTGAAATGAATGATTACGGCAAGTTTCAGGACAAAGGAGTAAAAGGTAAAGACCCAAGTAAAGTTTCTAAAAACGCAAGAATAAAAGGACAACAAGCGCCAAACAGTCCGTACAAATTTGGTAGTGGTTCAGCTTCTGGGCAATGGGGAATGTTTGTAAGCAATATTCAAAAATGGGTGCAAAAACGAAACATAAGATTAAGAGACGATAAAGGAAAATATAAGAAGGGCGGTTATAGTACAATAGCGCAAATAATAGCAGGAAACATTTATAATCGTGGAATTAAACCAAGCTTATTTTTTACTACACCATTTGAAGCTGCATTTAAAAGATTGCCGGATGAACTTGTTGAAAAGTTTGGGTTGGATGCAATGAATTTATTTAAACAAACACAATTTAAAAACGAAAAGAAATAATGGCTAATATATTTGCACGTTCACCGTATTTAATTAGGATTGCAGAAACAGGGCAAAACGGTTCTAAATTAGAATTGTTTTTAGCAAATGGTTCTTTTACAGGAAGTCCACAATACACGTTGAGTAAATTAATACCAGCTTCAAACAATGTTGAAACACTTTACGACATATCACCATACATACGTGAATACATAAGATTTACAAGTTGTTCAGCAGGTGGAAACATAGCAGCAACAAACCCAACAAATGAACGAGTAAACGTAAGGGTTAAACGTTATAAATTAGTAGGTTTGACTTATACTCTTTTAAATACAATTGATTACATAGCATTTGACGGTTATTCATATTACGAACAAGGATTTAACTTTGACAATGGAAACTACGGTTTAGATGCAGGAAATTATTACTACAACCCAACTTCAGACGCAGGAAAAATAAGAGTAACAACAGGAGCAAGTTTTACGGCACGTTACACAAATTTAAGCACCGCAGTAGTAACAAGTTTAGCAGTAGCAAGTTCGACATTTGACATACCACGAGTAAGAACCGCAAACGTAGCAGTAGGAAACAAAGTAGAAATTTTAAACGGAGCTTCAGCAGTACAAGCGACTTGGTATTTTTATCCGCTTGAAGAATGTAAATATACACCTGTTATAATTGACTTTGTAAATAAGTACGGAGCTTGGCAACGTGAATTTTTCTTTAAGGCAAGTAACGACAATTTTAGTGTTGAAAACACGGAATACAATTTGATGCAAACAAATAGTTTTAGTTACAACATAAAGGAAGGACAAAGAAAAGTATTTAACGCTAACGGCAAAAAAAGTGTTAAGGTAAATACAGGTTGGGTTTACGAAAGTTGGAAGGAAGTTTTAAAACAAATAATGTTAAGCGAACGAATACTAATTGACGATAAACCTGCAAAGATTAATACTAAAAGTACGGAGTTGTTTAAGCATATAAACACGAAACAAATAAATTATAGTTTAGAATTTGAGTTTGCATTTGATGTTATTAATTCAGTTATTTAATGAAAAGGCAAGTAGCAATATTTATAGAAACGGCTTTAGCACAAACCGAGTTAGAATTTTCACGTTTAGAATTATTCAATGATGAAAAAATAACCGTAAGTTCAACAATACAAAATATTTCGGATATAAGTAAAATATTTACGGACTATTCACAAGGGTTTACAATTCCGTGTTCACCGACAAACAACGCAATATTTCAACACTTTTACCAAAACGATGTTGATGCAACTATTGACTATCAAAAACGATACAACGCTTATATAGAAGTTGACACGGTGTTATTTAGACGTGGTAAAATTCAGCTCGAAAAGACGAACCTAAAAAACGGAAGTGCAGATAGTTATTCAGTAACATTTTACGGAGCAGGTGTAAGTTTAAAAGACTATTTTAACGAAGACAAATTAAGCCAATTAGACCACACAAGTTTAGACCACGACTATATAAACCAAGAAGTTTACGATAGAGTAACAATAGACAGTTCAGTAACCGATTACGATGTTCGTTATCCATTAATAAGTTCAAAAAGAATTTGGCAATTTGATGGAAGTCAACCGTTACCACAAGACAATTGTCCAGAATGGTTTGAATACCCTACAAATAATTCGGATAACATAGGCGACAATGCCGGTGAAATAGAATATACTGAGTTATTTCCTGCGGTTAGAGTTGCAAGTATTTTTGATTTAATTCAAGCGGAATATGGAATAACTTTTAATGGACTTTTTCTGACTTCAGATATGTTTAGAAAAGCATTTTTATATTATAAGAATAAAGAAAAGTTTAATTTTATTACACAACCGGCAAACGTTACTTTTACTGTAACAGGTTCATCAATAGTTGAAACTTTTCCAAGTTCAACACCTGCTGCAACAACACCTGTTCCAAGTCCTTATACTTCATTTAATTTAACTAACAATACATTTAACACAATTTATGTAACACCACAACTTGGGGGAACAAGTCCACAAACTTACGGTACAGTTTCACACGAATTACAAATAACTTATACAGGTTCTTTACCTTTATTGTCAAATTGTTGGTTAGACGTATATAAAAATAATGTGTATGTTCAAACGTTTACTTTAATATCTAATCTTGGTGGGGTTTTTACTTTGCCTAATTTAGAACAAACACCAAACAACGATGTATTTTATACTTTTAAACTTCGTGGTGCATTAGCGCAAACACTTACTTTTGAATTTATTTATACTTTACAATATAATTATTGGGCGTTGCTAGGTGGAACTTATCAATGGCTTACTTATAAAGCAGTAACTTCATTTAATACTAATAACGTTACATTAACTTCTTTTACTGATTTACAAGGACTTGCTCCAGATATGAAAATATCGGATTTTATAACAGGAATATGCAACGAGTTTAATATGACTGTTTATTCTAAAACAAAAAACGTATTTACATTTGAACCAATTCAAGATTGGTATAAAAAAGGCGCAGTAATAGACATAACAAAATTTACTGATGTAACAAGCATTGAAATTGAAAGGTTAAAACTTTATAAATTAATAGAGTTTAAATACCAAGATAGCGAAAGTTTTATGAATAAATATTTCCTTGAAAATCCTGCTAATTTAACAGCTCACGGTTACGGAAACGCAAAAGAAAATTATCCATTTGATGGTGGCGAATACAAAATACAAAGTCCATTTGAGAATTTATTACATAACAATTTCGGAAACAATTTGCAAGTTGGTTATTGTTTAAATAAAGAATTTGCGCCTTACATTCCAAAACCTGTTTTGTTATATATGAACACGCTAACAACTTTAACAGCAGGAAACAAAATACATTGGAACGGACTTCCAAACATAGCGGAATACGTTCCATTTGGACAAGATAGCGAAATTTTAATACAAGGTGGAATTTTTCCTTTGACGTTAAATTTTGGTGTAGAAATTTCAAGTTTTTATAATGTAGAAAATCTGAATACACTTTACGCTTTATATTATCAAAGTTATTTAGTTAATTTATACAACCCAAAAAATAGACTTGTAAAAGTTAAAACTGTACTTCCTATTTCTTTACTTACACAACTTCAGTTAAACGACCGTCTTCTAATTAGAGACAAACGCTATTTAATAAATGAAATGCAAAGCGACTTAACAACAGGTGATGTTAACTTTACTTTAATTAGTGATTTTGCAAATGTTAATCCAATTGTTTATTCACCAAGTACACCAAGCGGTTCTGTGCATAGTATGGCAATTTTATTTACAAATGGAGCTAAAGAAGTAAGGATTTCAAAAAGCGCAAACGCAAGTAACGTTACTTTGTCAAGTGTACTTTTTACAAGTGAAGGTTATTTAAAAGTAACAGTTCCTGCAAATGCAGCAAGAATAATTACTTTAAGTTTAGATACAGAATATATCAACGGAAACACGGACACAAGTTACATAATAATAAACCAAGTATGATAAACAAAATAATTGAAATGCTTTTACTCAGTGATTTTTACGGTGAAAGTGAAAACATTGACATAGCAAAAGGTAAATATAAATTTACTACAAGCATCAAAGAGCAATGGAAACAAGCACAACGCAAAAGGTTAATAGAAAAAAAACTAAAGAATAATGGCTGAAAAGAAAATAATTGAATTAGAAGTAACTTCCAATTTAGGTAATTTAAAACAACAACTTAAACAAGCACAAGTTGATGTTCAAGATTTATCGCAAGATTTTGTAAAAACTTCTAATAGTGTTAAAGATGCTACTAAAAAAACAGAGTTATTAAACGACTCTGTTAAGTCAATTAAAGACACAACAAGCGGTGCAGAAAATGGATTTAAAAAAATAAAAACAGCAGCCGTTGGAGTTGGAACTGCATTAAAAGCCGCAGGAATTGGTTTAATAATTTCATCGTTTGTAGCATTAAAAAGTGCGTTTGAACAAAACCAAGAAGTAGCAACAACGTTTTCAGCAGTAATGGAAACTATTAGTATTGTTTTTAATAAGACGGTAGGAGCAGTCATTTCAGCAGCAAAAGCATCATACGAAGCAACAGGTGGTTTTAATGCTCTTGCAAAAGTAATGGGTGGTTTACTAAACATTGTGCTTGCTCCTTTAAAGCTTACATTTTTTAGTTTAAAATTAGGCATTCAAGAATTACAACTTGCTTGGGAAAAATCATTTTTTGGCGATAAAGACCCTAAAACAATTAAAGAACTTCGTAAAAATATTAAGGCAACTGAAAAAGATATTGTTGAAGTTGGTAAAAACGTTGTAAAATCCGGTAAAGATATTTACAATAATTTTGGTGAAGCGATAGGTGAAGTTGTTGATTTAGGAAAACGTGGTATTGAAGAAGTTAGCAAGATTAGTATTAGCGCTGCCTATGAACAAGGTAAAGCATTAGTAAACGCAAAGAACAATGCTGCAATCGCAGCTGCTCAACAAAGTTTATTAATTGAAAAGTACGATATGCAAGCGGAGAAATTACGTCAAATCAGAGATGAAGAACGTAATTCTATTACAGAACGAATAAAAGCAAATAATGATTTAAAAGCGGTTCTTGACAATCAAGAAAAAGCTATGTTAGCACAAGCTGCGTTACAAGTTCAAGCTGCTCAATTAGAATATAACAAAGCAAAAACAACAGAAAATCAAGTTGCTTTATTAGATGCACAAGCAAACAAAGTTGGAGTATTAGCACAAATAGAAGGATTACGTTCTGAACAATTAGCAAATGACCTTGCGTTACAACGTGAAGCTGACGAGTTAACAAAAACACGAACTGAATCAGAAATAACTTTAGCAATTGAAAGAGAAAAAGCTACAAATGAATTAATTAAAGACGAAGAAAAGAAATTACAAGCTCAAATCAATACTGCAAATAAAGAAAAGGAATTACAACTTTCAAGACTGCAAGAACAAATAGACGTATATAAATTAGGTACTCAAGGAAGGTTAGACGCTGAAATTGCATATAACGAAGCAAAGCAAGAAATTGATTTACAAATTATGTCTTATGAAGAGCAATTAGCAGTCAAGAAATTAGAAAAAATTGCAAAGGAAAAAGTTGTTTTAGAAGAACTTACGTTAAGCGAAGAAGAATTAAAGCTACAAAAACTAACAGCACAATATGAAGCCGACCAACTGTTATACAAGGACAATAAAGAAATTTTAAAGGCGCTTGATGAGAAATATTCAAAGGACAAAGAAGATTTAGAAAACAAAGAACTTGCAAATAAACGAGAACGAACAAAAAAAGGAATTGATATGGCAATGTCCGCTTTATCTGTTTTAAACGATGCTTTTCAAATGAGCGCAGGAAAAAGCGAAAAAGACCAACGTAAAGCATTTAAGGCACAAAAAGCGTTTAACCTTGCTTCAGCTATAACAAATACTTATTTAGCCGTTACAGGAGCTTTAACTGCGGGTGGTAACCCAATAAAATTAGCAACAGGAATGCAATTTGTAGAAGCAGGAATAGCAGCTGCAACCGGAGCAATTCAAATAGCAAAAATAGCAGGAACACAATTTACAGGTGGGGGAACACCAAGCGCCGATACAGGTGGTAACGTTCCAACAGCTCCAACAATGTCAGCACCACAATTTAACGTAGTTGGACAAAGTGGAGTTAATCAGTTAGCAAGTTTAAACCAACAACCAATACAAGCTTATGTAGTTTCCGGACAAGTAACTTCACAACAGGCGTTAGATAGAAACAGATTAGCAAACGCAACTTTAGGCGGTTAGAAAATACAACAAACAAACAATAATTTAATTAAATAGATATGCGAATAGTTGAATTAATAATTGACGAAAAAGACGAGACAAGCGGAATAGACGCAGTTTCAGTTGTTGAAAGTCCTGCAATCGAAAGCGACTTTATAGCACTAAAAAAACACGAAATAGAGTTAAAAGAAGTTGATGCTGAAAAGCGTATTTTAATGGGTGCAGCTTTAATTCCAAATAAACAAATTTACCGCAAGAACGACAAGAACGAAGAATACTATATTTATTTTTCAGAAGAAACGGTACGCAAAGCGAGTGAATTGTTTTTTATGAACTCAAACCAGAACAACGCAACTTTAGAACACAAACAAAAGTTAGAAGGAATGTCGGTTGTCGAAAGTTGGATAGTTGAAGGTTCACACGACAAGTCTATGAACTACGGATTTAATTTTCCAAAAGGAACTTGGGTTATTTCTATGAAAGTAAACAACGATGAAATTTGGAACAAAGTTAAGTTAGGCGAAGTAAAAGGGTTTTCTATTGAAGGTTATTTTGCTGATAAATACGAAATGAGTTTAGTAAATGACGAGCAAATTTTAATGGACAAAATCAAAGAAATTATTTTAAATGGCGAAGCAAACTAACGTTAAAGTTCATCTTAAAAAACCGAAAGTTAAACGTGCAGGAGTTCACGCAAAAACACGAAATAGCAAACTAAAGTCAAGTAAAAATTATACTAAAACTTATACACGACAAGGACGTTAAGTTTAAAAATACAACAAAAAATAAACAATTAAATTATAGATATATGAACACACTACAAAACGTTTACAACAAGTTATCCGATAAAACGGAGTTAGCAAGTCAAAAAGTAGAGTTAGCTTTAACTGATGATTTAACAAAATTAGTAGGTAGTAATAAAAATGCAGTAAGCGAAGCAAGTAGATTTATTGACAATATTAAAGTTACTTATAATAAACTTTATTCAGTTGTAGACGATATTGATAATATGCAATCTTATATTAAAAGTACTCCCGGCGCTAAAAATGCTTTAGGTTTTCAAAATCAAGAATTTAATAAAATTTTAAGTCAAATTGATTTACAAGCAAAAGGTTTAGGATTAGATTCTAAAAGTGTAAAAGGTTATTCGGAAGCTAAAGATTTAATTAAATTAAATGAAAAATATATGAAAGAATTAGAGCAATCTAAACTTGCAGGAGAAAAGATTTTATCAGAATTAAAATAAATAAATAAATAAAACACGAAATATGAAAACAAGCGTAATTAATCAAATCAAAACACTTTTAGGAATGGAAGTGAAATTGGAAACAATGAAGTTAATGGACGGAATAACAATTTTTGAAGCAGATGCTTTTGAAATGGACAAAGAAGTTTTTATTGTAACTGAAGACGAACAAAAAATTCCTGTTCCAATTGGAGAATATGAATTAGAAGACGGACGTATTTTAGTAGTAGAAGTTGAAGGAATTATTTTAGAAATAAAAGAAGTTGCAACAGAAGAAGAAGTTGTTGAAGAAGCTCCAGCAGTAGAAGAAGAAGTTGAAGCACAAGCAACACCAACAGCAAAGAAGACGATTGAAAGCGTAGTTAAAGAAACGTTCTTTGCAGAAATAGAACAAATAAAAACAGAAAATATAGAGTTAAAAGCACAATTAGAAAAGTTGTCTAAAGTTGACGAAGTTACAAACGAAGTAACCGAACTTGCAGACGTAAAACCTATTGCGTTTAACCCTGAAAACACGAATGAAGTTGAACACTTCCAATATGGTTCAAAGAGACCACGCACAATGATGGACTCAATATTAGAAAAAATTAACAAATAAGTATTAACAATTTAAAATTTAAAAAATGCCAAATCCGGTAACAACAGGTACAACTTACGCAGGCGAATTCGCAGGTAAGTACATCGCAGCAGCTTTATTAAGCGCACCAACATTAGAGCAAGGTGGAGTAACAATACTTCCAAACGTTGCTTACAAACAAGTAATTCAAAAAGTAGCAACAGGAACTATCGTAACAGATGCTTCGTGTGCTTTTACACCTTCAGGAACAGTAACACTTACTGAAAGCGTATTAACAACAAAAGAACTGCAAGTAAATATTGAACTTTGCAAGTCAGACCTTTTCCAAACTTGGCAAACTGCCGAAATGGGTTATAGTGGTTTTAAAACTTTACCTAAAACGTTTTCTGATTTCTTAATTGCACACGTTGCTGAAAAAGTAGCAGCGGCAACAGAAACTGCAATATGGAGCGGAACAGCAACAACAGGTTCTTATTTAGGTCTTAAAGCGAAGTTAATCGCAGGTTCAGCACCAGCAGTAGGTACACCATTAACAGGTGCATCTTTAACAAGTGCAAACGTTATTTCTGAAATGGGTAGATTAGTAGATTTAATTCCTGCGTCACTTTACGGAAACGAAGGATTGAGAATTTATGTATCTCAAAACATTGCTAAGGCTTACGTACGTGCATTGGGTGGTTTTGGAGCTTCAGGATTAGGTTCTAACGGAGCTAACAATCAAGGTACAATGTGGTATACTAACGGAGAGTTGATGTTTGATGGTATCAAAATGTTCGTAGCAAACGGATTAGCATCTAACACAGCAATTTGTACGACTGTAGATAACCTTTACTTTGGTACAGGATTATTGGCAGACCA
>Ga0105103_10001234_pt1 | contig 14317 bp, 6 predicted proteins | sample PPLLaktember2015_2_FD_79107 | JGI IMG/M metagenome (GOLD analysis project Ga0105103, IMG submission 79107) | Freshwater sediment microbial communities from Prairie Pothole Lake near Jamestown, North Dakota, USA - PPLs Lake P7 Core (6) Depth... | ecosystem: Environmental > Aquatic > Freshwater >...
ACGAGCTATGGCGACGTGCGCATCAAAACGGCGGACAAGGACGAGGTCGTTGTGAACATCACAGGCCTTGACGAGGACGAACTTGACCGCGTCAAGATGGAACAAAGCGGCAACACGGTCACTGTGACGTTCCGTCCCCGCGGCGGCAACTGGGGTGGCCATGCGCTCTTTGAGGTGACTGTTCCGAAGGAATTCAATTTGCAGATGAAGACCTCCGGAGGAGATCTGACGGTGAGCGATGATATCACCGGCAAGATCGAAGGTTCGACCGCTGGCGGAGATATTCGGCTGAATAATGTCTACGGCGGTGAAGTCGACATGAGCACATCCGGTGGCGACGTCATTGTCGGAAACCTGAAGGGCGACGGCCGGCTGAAGACCGCCGGCGGCGATATCAAGGTAGGTACCGTCAGCGCAGCCCTGCACGTCAGCACATCCGGCGGGGATATCCGGGTTGACAATGTTGCGAAGTCGCTCAAAGCCAGCACGGCCGGCGGCGATATCCAGATCGGCGATGTCGGTGGTGAGGCGGAAGTGTCCACCTCCGGCGGCGACGTTCGAGTAGGCAAGGTCTCCGGACGAGCATCGCTCTCGACCGCTGGCGGAGATATCGAGCTGATGGGAGCGTCGGGACGCGTTTCAGCCAAGACGGCTGGCGGCGATCTTCGGCTGAAGGGAGTGACCGGTGCGATCGACGGCAAGACGGCTGGCGGTGATATCGATGCCGAGCTGACGCCGACGGGACAAGGCGACAGCAAACTCTCGACGGCAGGCGGCGAAGTTCGCCTTGCCATCCCCGAGAATGCGAAAGCGACCATCGAAGCGACGATCCGCGTCGAAGGCTGGGGCAGGAAGAAGGACCGCTACGTCGTCCGCTCTGAATTCAAAGAGACCACATACGACGTGAAGGAAGATGAGATCCATGCGGTCTACAAGCTCAACGGCGGCGGAGATCTGATCCGGTTGAGTACAGTGAATTCCGATATCATTCTCAAGAAGCTCCGATAGACCGATCAGGGTGAAAATCCTCGAGGCCATCTTCTTTGAAGGTGGCCTCTTTTTTTTGTACCATGCCAGTCCACCACCTGCAGAAGAGACGTAGTCAAATCCATATTCTGGAGAAGCGGATGCCTGATCTGTCCTCATTGAAAGGAATGCGCATCGCGCTCGTCCATGATTGGCTCACGGGGATGCGTGGGGGGGAGAAAGTGCTTGAGGTCCTCTGCGAGCTGTTCCCCGATGCGACCATCTTCACCCTTCTCCACAATCCCGGCTCGGTGAGCCCGACGATCGAGCGGCATCCCATCCGCACGTCGTTCATCCAGCGGCTGCCGATGAAGACGAAGCAGTATCGCAACTACCTTCCCCTCATGCCGCTCGCCATTGAGATGATGGATTTCTCCGAGTTCGACCTGATCGTTTCGACCAGTCACGCCGTTGCGAAAGGAGCGCATGGTCGTCCCGGCGTTCCCCACATCTGCTATTGCCATACGCCGATTCGGTACGTATGGGAACAATATGACGAGTACTTTGCGAAAGGGCGTGCGGGGCTGCTGACGCGCGCCGTGATGGCCTTGGTTGCGCCGTATCTGCGCTGGTGGGATGTGCGCACACAAGGACGAGTGGACCATTACATTGCCAATTCTCACAATGTCGCCGGACGCATTCATCGCATCTATGGGCGCACCTCCGATGTGATCCCGGCTCCCGTTGACACCCGGTTGTTCAGAGTATCGACACGCGACGACGGCTACTATCTCATCGTCAGCGCGCTTGTGCCATACAAGCGGGTCGACCTTGCGGTGGATGCTTTCAACCGGACGGGGGATCGGCTGGTCGTTGTCGGCACCGGCCCGGAGAAGGCGAAGCTCGAGCAACGGGCGAAATCCAATGTGCAGTTCGTCGGCTGGCAGAGCGACGCGCAATTGGCCGATTGGTATGCGGGATGCCGCGCGCTGATCTTTCCGGGGGAAGAGGACTTCGGGATCGTTCCGTTGGAAGCGATGGCATCGGGGAAGCCGGTGGTCGCATACGCAAAAGGAGGTGCGCTCGAAACCGTTTGTGATCAGGGAGAAGTCGTCTCCGGTGTCTTCTTCCACGAGCAGACCTTAGAAGCGCTCCTGGATGCGCTTGCGAAGACCTCACGCATCCAATTCCGACCCGATGCGATCCGGGCGCATGCGGAACGTTTCGATCGGGAGATGTTCCGCGCGCAGATGGCCGAGACGATCGTGCGACATGTCGCAGCGCAGAGCCGTTAAGTCTGTATCACTTATTGAGATGGCGGGATTCTTCGGCTCGCTTGACATTTCATGTGCAAGGATGTAATTTTCAGCCACACATAGGTGCGCTACGTGGCTTCCCAAGCCTACAAGCCGCCGCCCTGAGCTGCAACAAAGAGCCCACCACGACGACCCCTCTGGCAGAAGCCAAAGAATAGCCTATCTCGTTTGTAGAACACAATCTCCTTAGGCGAGCATTCTCTGTTCAAAGGAGGACGCTATGCACGCCGCCATTCGTTTCTTCCTGCATCTCACTGCCGTTGTCCTCGTCATCGTGCCGGCTCACGCATTTGCCCAAACGCGAACCGGCCCCGTACCGAAAAAACTGGCGATCGCCGTTCTCGACTTTGAGACTCGCGGGGGTATGTCCAAAGATGAAGCGGCATCCTTGTCTGATATTTTCCAGGCGAGGCTCGTCAATACTGGCGAGTTTCTGGTTGTAGATCGGAATCGTATCAAAGCCATCCTCCAAGAGCAAGGCTTTCAACGAAGCGAAGAATGCTCGCAGGTGGAATGCGTCGTCGACGTTGGACGGATCCTCAAGGTCGAGAAGATGTTTGCGGGAACGATCGGCAAGGTGGGTCAGATCTTCAACGTGAATATCATGCTCATCGACGTCGCGACGGCGCAGATCGCATACACGGAAAACGTGCAACACAAGGGGGACTTGGAGGATCTTGCGACCACCATCATCCCCACGATTGCGCACACCATGGCCAATCGATTGACCGGCAAAGAGCTCCCGCTCGCGTCGGCTTCCTCCCGCGGTGGTCTCGCATGGTATTGGTATGTTGGTGGAGCGGTCGTGGCCGGTGGAATTGCTGCTGCCGTGTTGATCAAGCCGTCATCGTCTCCGGCGACCGATGCGATATTGCCCACGCCGCCTGCTATGCCATAGAAATGTCAATCACCTGCAATTGAAGAAAGGAGCACGCTCCATGAAATCGCTCGCCGTGTTCATCGCTCTCGTCGCTCTCCTTCTTCCACCCATTGCTCTTGCGCAGGCTCCTTCGACCATTACGTACCAAGGTCGTATTGATAGCGCAGGAGTTGCCACAAAGACTCCAAAGAACCTCACCTTCGCAGTCTACAATGTCTCCATCGGAGGAGCCGCCCTCTGGACGGAGACACACGCCAACGTCGGCTTCACGAATGGACTGTTTACCGTTCAACTGGGGACGATCACGCCGTTCCCTGCGACGCTCTTTACTGATACCGGCGAGCGTTGGCTTGGCGTGACGGTGGCGGGGGCATCCGAAATGGTCCCGCGAGCACTCTTCCGAAGTTCGCCGTATGCACTCCGTGCGGCGACTGCGGACAATGTGGCAGACAACGCCGTCACAGCCGCAAAGATCGTCGATGGATCGGTTGGCACCGCAGAGATCGCGGACAATGCCGTCACGACCGCAAAGATCGCCGCGAACACGATCGTTTCCGCTGATCTGGCAACAGGTGCGGTGACGACGTCTGCGATCGCCGACGCAGCCGTGACGACCGCAAAGATACTAGATGGCGGCGTCGGAACCGCAGACATTGCCGACAATGCCGTGACGAGTGCGAAGATCGCCGCGAGCACGATCGTTTCTGCCGATCTTGCCGCGAGCGCGGTCACGACCGCGAACATTGCCGATGCGGCCGTGACAAGCGCCAAGATCGCGGATGCGGCGGTTGGATCCGCAGATCTTGCAACAGGTGCGGTGGCAACGGGGAACATTGCAGACAATGCTGTTACAGATGCAAAGATCATTGATGAACCGGGAGTTCAATGGGTTCAAGGCGGAGGTGGTATCGTCGCTTCAACGGTCCAGACCACTTCCCAAATCGCAAGCGTAATGATCAATGCTCCCACGTCAGGCTATGTTATCGTCACGGCGAGCGGATCAGTGTATTGGTCCATTTCTTCAACCGCAGACGGAATGGCGCGGATCAAGGTCTCTAATAGCGCTAATGACGTCAGCGAGAATCCTGGGCTTCTTTTCATCAGGTTCCCATCCGGTTTGCCGGCCGGAACCCATATGTATCCGTTCAGCACGACAATGGTCTTCTCAGTCGCAGCGGGATCGAATACGTTCTACCTTAATATCTGGCACCAATTGGTGAGTGGAACCCTTTACCTCGATGACCATACGCTCGTTGCGACATTCGTGCCTACGAGGTATTAGTATCCCTCTGACACTAATCAGCGAGCGTCTGGCTTCCAGCTTTGGATGTCTCAGCTAGAAGAGAGGTGATCCAATGAATTCACGGATCTTGATGATATTGACAGTTGCGCTTTGTTCGTATTCGTCCGCACAGAATGTCATGACGGTCGAAGGCTACTCGAGTTCAGGTGGCGTCATGCAATCTGGCGCGTACACCATGATCATGTCTGCAGGTTCACCAGTGCCAGCAGGTCAGTCGAGTGCCGGCAGCTGGACGCTTTTGTCGGGATTGATCACGACCGACCCAGCAGGGACAGTCGGCGTGAGCGGGCCATTCGCCGGAATGGTCTGGACGATAGGGACAACGCAGGCGGTGACGTGGACAGCTCCGAGCTTGACAGGAACAGTGAATATCAAACTCTCCATAGATGGCGGAAGCACCTATCCGATTTCGTTGGCGACGAACACAGCCAACGATGGAATTGACTCCATCACTGTTCCGAACAATCCTTCTACAGCTTGCCGCGTCAAGGTGGAATCGTCGAGTGACGGGACCGTTTTCGGCCTGAATCCGGGAGATTTCACCATCGCAGCCCCCGCGCCTGCCGCCCCGGTTGCAAGCGCGGCAACAGGCGTCACTTCATCGGGATTCACCGCGAACTGGTCAAGCGTTGCTGGTGCGACAGGATACAGATTGGATGTGGCGACCGACAATGGATTCACATCATTGCTCGTCGCTTACAACAATAAGGATGTGGGGAATGCGACGAATGAGCAGGTCACTGGTTTGAATGCAAACACGTCATACTTCTATCGGATCAGGGCGTGCAACATCGGAGGCACAAGCGGGAATTCGGCCACGACCACGGTGCTCACTGCACCAATCGCCCCCATCGCGAATGTGCCGTCGAGCGTCTCATCGTCGAGTTTCGCAGCGAATTGGTCGATATCTCCAGGCGCGCTCGGATATCGACTGGATGTCGCGGCCGACAGTTTGTTTGCGACGATCCTGAGCGCATACAGCAACAAGGACGTTGGGGATGTGACAACTTCGACGGTTGCCGGCCTCAGTTCAACCACCTCGTACTACTATCGAGTGCGGGCATATAATTCGGGAGGAGCGAGCGAGAACTCAAATACAATGGTCGTGCAGACTCCCGTCGGACCGAGTGTGGTCGTCGTCGCCCCCGCAGCAGGCGTGAACTGGAATGTCGGGTCGCAACAGACTGTTACGTGGACCTCGCAGAACATGGCATCGAATGTCAATATTGTCTTGTCGATCGATGGAGGAAGCACGTGGCCGGTCAACCTGGTTTCGAATACAGCGGATGACGGAACAGAACCGGTCACAGTCCCCAATAGTCCCTCGATCACCTGTCGCATCAAGGTGGAATCGGCAAGCGATGGGACGGTGTACGGTATGAATCCGGGGGACTTCACCATCGTCGATCCGGCCCCGCCAACGATATCGACACCAAGCATCGTCGGAGGGAGTGCGGGTCAGTCCTTGTTGGTGATCGCGGTGATCACGGACAACACCGGGGTCACCTCCGCAACGATGTACTATCGCAGAAGTGGAGACCAGACGTTCACTTCAATCGCAATGACAGCGAGCGGGGGCAGTTTTCAAGGCACAGTCCCAGCGAGCGCCGTGACCAGTAGCGGAGTGGACTACTACCTGAAGGCCACGGATAGCCAAGGAAATACGGCCCGCTATCCGAGTAACGGCTGGACAAGCGTGCAAGTCATCGTCTCAGGGACCGGCTTGGTGAGTGGCTCTGCGCAGCCCGGGGGGTCCGAACAGACGGCATATAGGCTTGTTTCCATCCCGCTGCAGGCGGACAACAATAGCGTCGCTTCGATACTTCCGGACAATCTTGGAACGTACAACAACGCGCAGTGGCGATTGTTCGAGATGAAAGCTGATCAATCGTATGCCGAATATCCGAACGTTTCCGCATGGACGCCCGGGAAAGCCTTTTGGCTCATCGTGAAGGATGCCGGCAAAGTCATTGATACGGGTCCCGGGAAATCCGTCTCCACGGCCACGCCCTATCCAGTGTCACTCCATGCACAGTGGAACTTGGTGGGAAATCCGTACGCGTTCACCCTTCCAGTCGACAAACTGTCACTTGCGAACAGCGCTGCCGTCACATTGCGTTCATATGATGGATCATGGAACAATACCATATCGAGCCCGGTCACGACGATGGAACCGTTCAAGGGATATGCATTGTTCACGAGCAGCGCGACGACATTGAACGTGAACGGCGACCTCTCGACGGGAGCATTGCCGAAGACATTGATTCCCTCCAATGGATGGTGGCTCACGATCGAGGGACGATGTGGGGACGCGCGTGATATCGATAATGTAGCGATGGTGGCAGAAGGATCAAACGTCGCGCATGATCTCTTGGACGTCCCAGAACCTCCTCCGATCGGCAATTATGTCTCGGTTCGCTTTCCACATCCGGAATGGGGGGAGGATGCGAACGCGTATTGCGTGGATGCAAGGCCACGTGTGGATGAAAAAGAAGTGTGGCAGTTCGAGGTCCGGACGGCCACGCGAGATCGGGTGAGACTCACATTTGCGGGGATGGAACGGGTCCCATCGGAATATCAGATATGGCTGGTTGACGAGGCTGTTCACGTGCTGCACGATCTGCGTACGCAACCATGGTATGAAATCGCAGGGCCCGGGGAAGGACAAAGCCGTCGATTCGATTTGGTTGTGGGGAAAGCTGCGGCGGTCGAGAAGCTGAAGGCGACTTGGATGATCGTACCATCATCATACCAATTGTCGCAGAACTTCCCGAATCCGTTCAATCCGATAACGACGATCGGCTATGCGTTGCCTGTCACAAGTTATGTGACGCTACGGGTCTACAACCTGTTAGGGAGGGAAGTGGCAACCTCGGTGGATCGGGTGGAACCGGCGGGTCACCGGTCTGTGGTCTTTGATGGAAGCATGATGGCGACCGGCGTATACTACTACGTGCTTTCAGCGACTGCGGTTGATGGCACCACGGAGGGCTTTTCGGCGACCAAGAGGCTTACGGTGCTCAAATAGGATTGACCTCACTGAAACGCATCAGACGTGTTCTACGAAGGCTCGGGATGTTGTCCGAGCCTTCGTCGTATTGAACATGCCTTCTTCCCGCTGTAGTCCCAATGTCCCGTCGATTTCCGCGACTCATTCCCTTAACAGTTCCGTAATACTCCCGCAATCTGTCGGTAACACCCGCTTTGTATCTTGACACACCTTTACCGCCTGGTAAACGGCAACTGCGATCACCCCGATGTGAAACTTGTTGGAGGAAGTTCCATGGTCATCACCATGCGCATGCGCATATTCATATCAATCTTGTTCCTTCTTGCGGGAGCATCCGCGGTATTTGCCCAGTCGACCGAGACAGGGCAGATCATCGGAACCGTGCTGGATTCCGAGAGCGGGGAAGCCCTTATCGGCGCTACGGTACTCGTGGAAGGAACGACGTTCGGTGCTGCGACCGACATCGACGGGAAGTTCTCCATCCGGGCGATCCCGGTCGGCGAATATTCAATTCGCGTCACCTATGTCGGCTACAATCCCAAGACGGTCACTGGCGTTGTCGTTGCTGCAATTGCCCCCGTGAAACTCGATGTGATGATCAGCCAGGAGTCGATCAAGGCCGACGAGGTCGTCGTGACGGCCCGGGCGATCCGCTCCTCGGAAGCGTCGATCCTTTCGATGCGCAAGCAGTCCGCGACCATCGGCGATGGCATCAGCGCCGAAATGATCAAGCGCGCTCCCGATGCAACGTCCGCCGATGCGCTGCGACGCGTTGTCGGTGTATCGCTCGTCGACAACAAGTACGTGCTGGTCCGCGGCGTCTCCGACCGGTATAACCAGACGACGCTGAACGGCGCCGTGCTGAACGGAACCGACACCCAATCGGACAAGCGCAGTTTTTCCTTCGACATGATCCCCTCCAATCTGCTGGACAACACGGTTGTGGTGAAGACGCGCACTCCCGACAAGCCCGGGGACTTCACCGGCGGGCTCGTTGAGATGAAGACGATGGATTTCCCCGACGAGACCCTCGCGAAGCTTTCCATCGGAACATCCTTCAACACGATGGCGACCGGGAAAGTCGTGAACACGTCCCAAGGCGGTTCGACCGATTGGCTTGGCATGGACGACGGATTCCGCGTTGCTCCCGACAAGAGTCTTGACACCTACTCGACGTGGAGCGGTCTGAAGAATTCGTGGGGATTGCGGACACGTCGCGCATTGCCGAATCAATCTTTGTCATTAGCGTATGGTGACCGATTGACCGGGGAAGTACTTGACCTGGGATATGTCGCTGCGCTGTCGTACAAGGGCAGCAGGGACCGAATGGAAAGCAAGCAGGACCTGACGGTTGGAGCAGGACCCTTGAAGATGGTGGGGACCGATGATTCGTATTCTGTCCTCTGGGGCGGCATGTTCGACGCCCACCTAAAGGTTGGCGGTCTCCACAAGTTGAGTCTCAACAATGCGTACACGCGCACGGCCGACGATCGCGTGCAAGTGCGCAACGGCATTGATTATCAGGATCGCGAAGTGCGTAGCTCGTCGGTTCAATGGACAGAACGGTCCCTCTACTCAGGAAAGCTGAGCGGAGACCATGAACTCAGCTCGATCACGGACCTCTTCGCGGGCTCGAATCTCGAGTGGCGCTGGTTCTACAGCGAATCCGACGCGCAGGAGCCTGACCGCCGGCGGCTCAAGTATCAGCGACAGAACGGCGAGGACGTCCCCTTTGCCATCGTCGGAACGGAAAACAACGAGCGGGCGTGGACGCGCATTTCCGAGGCGACGCGCGGCGGCGGATTGGATCTGTCCTCACACGTCGGCGATGCGAAACTGAAACTCGGCGGTTCGATGGAATCGAGCAACCGGTGGTATGACATCCAGTACTTCTCCGCGGAATACTTGGGCAACGATTTCACGCAGACCTTCCTCCCTGCGGACAGCATCTTCCTGCCGGTGCAGTTCGGTCCCGGAAACTGGATCGTCCGCAAACTGTCGGATTCGAAGGACATCTACAACGCAGATCGAAGGATCGCGGCCGGGTATCTGATGGGAGATTATGCATTCAACATCTTCGGAGAACGCTTCCGGGCCGTCGGCGGCGTGCGGTATGAGGAGTCCCGGCTTCGGGCGTTCACCTACCGATCCGCATTCTCGAATGGTCAGAGCACGATCGTCGAAGACACGGCTTCGCTCTCGAATGCGGACCTGCTTCCCTCGATCAGCTTCACCTACCTGTATTCCGATTTCCTCAACCTGCGCTTATCATTCGGCAATTCGGTCAACCGACCGGAACTCCGCGAGATCGCGAACATCGCTTACTATGACTTCGTGAATTATGAGGAACTGCGCGGGAACCCGAAGCTTCGCCGTGCAAAGGTCGACAACTATGATGTGCGGTTGGAGTTCTATCCGGGGATCGGCGAGATCATCGCGGTCAGTGCGTTCCTGAAGAACATTGAAGACGCGATCGAACAGCGTGTCGTCTGGAGTTCGAATCCCGGGAAGAGCTGGATCAATACTCCGCGGGCGCGAAACTTCGGATGGGAGTTCGAACTGCGCAAGGGGATGGATTTCCTCGGCGACTGGTTCCAACGGTTCCAGGTCACGGGGAATTACTCCCGCATTTTCTCCGAGGTGGAGTTCAACGAAGTCCGCATCGTCGGCTTGACGCCCGACTATATTCCGATCAAGGAAACCTTCTCCGACATCCGCTCGATGCAGGGACAGGCATCCTACACGATGAATCTGGGACTGCATTTCACCGAGCCCGACTATGGCACCTCGGTCAGTGTGCTCTACGTCCGCATCGGCAGGCGTACCGACGCCGTCGCGGATATCCGGGAAGAGGACATCTTCGAGGAGCCGCGCGGAACGCTTGATCTCTCGGTCACGCAGAAGCTCTCGGATGAGTTGGAGCTCAAGTTGACCGGAAAGGATGTGACGGCCTCCGCCCGCAGATACATGCTGCGAAACGGCAGCGTCTATCGCGAGCTCCGAGTGGGCTCGGGTTACGGCGTGCAGATATCATACTCACTGTAATCAATTCAAGCGATTCAATACCAACTGAAGGAAGACATGATGCGCAAAGCGATACTCATGCTGACGTGCGGGCTCGCCCTGACGGGGGGAGCGCTGTTCGCGCAGAAACCGACATCGGTCCTCGGACCCGGACTGGGTGCGGGACGGACGAGTTTTCTGCAGAACTACAATCGGACGCTGTCAAAAGACACGGTCTATGTCCTCACCGGCATCTATATCATCGATTCGACGTACTCCTTGACGATCCCGGCCGGAACGACCATCATGGGCGATACCGTGGCGACGCTGTTCGTGGCGCGGGGCGGCAAGCTCATCGCGAACGGCACGAAGGATGAGCCCATCATTCTGACATCGCGGAGGCCCGTGGGCCAACGCGCGCCTGGTGATTGGGGCGGAGTGATCGTGCTCGGTTCTGCTCCGACGAACCGAGCCACCGAGCCGGTCATCGAGGGGGGCGTCGGCGGTCTGGGTGCATCCGTGGGCGACAAGAGCGGCTATGGTGGAACGAATCCCGATGACAGCAGCGGCGTGCTTCGGTACATCCGCATCGAGTATCCCGGCTATCGTTTCTCTCCGAACAACGAGATCAACGGCCTGACGATGGGGGGAGTCGGACGGAAGACGGTGGTCGAGAACATTCAGGTCAGCTATTCCCTCGACGACGCGTTCGAATGGTTCGGGGGCACGGTCAATGGAAAGTACCTCGTTGCGCTTGGCTCCAAGGACGATGATTTCGACACCGACTTCGGCTACCGCGGAAATCTGCAGTTTCTCTATTCCGTGAAGGACCCGAACGTGTGGGATTCCGATGCCTCGAATGGATTCGAGTCGGACAATGACGGATCAGGGACGGCGGCACTTCCGTACACTTCCGCGGCATTCTCGAATGTCACGGTCGTCGGACCGCTGCGCTACGATGGCGCAACACTCCCTGTCGGAAGCAATCATCAGGATGGACTTCGGCTCCGTCGCAACACGGCGCTGAAGATCTACAACTCGATCGTCATGGGATTCCCGACGAGCGCGATCAACGTCCCGGATGCAGCCACGCAGGCGCAGGCGAACGCCGGGAATCTGGTCGTCAGTCACACGAGCATCCAGCATGCTGGTGCGACCCCACTGAAGGCCGTCACCGGTTTCGACATCGCGGCCTGGTACGGAGAAGCAGCAAAGAACAACCTTGGCGCGGCAGCACGCCAGCCCGATGCGCTTGGGCTGACCGATCTGACTTCGCTTTCGGCGCTCGATGCACGGCCGAAAGCCGGCTCAGAAGCGGCAACGGCGGGGACGAGCTTCGCAGCGCTGACCGACCCGTTCTTCACGAGCGTTGGCTATCGGGGCGCGTTCGATCCGAGCAAGGGACGTTCGCAGCAGTGGGATTTTGGATGGACGAACTATGCGCCGCAGACAACGAAGTACAATCAACCGGTCGTCGTTCTTGGTCCGGGATTGGGTGCGGGTCGCACAAGCTTCTTGCAGAACTACAATCGAACGCTCTCCAAAGACACGATGTATGTTCTGACGGGCATCTATATCATTGACTCAACGTATTCCCTGACCATCCCCGCAGGAACCCGTATCGAGGGTGACACGGTCGCAACGCTTTTCGTTGCGCGCGGAGGACGCGTGTATGCGAACGGGACCAAGGAAGAGCCGATCGTCATGACATCGCGCAAGCCTGTTGGACAGCGCGCCGCCGGTGATTGGGGCGGCGTGATCATCCTTGGCGCCGCTCCGACGAACCGTGCCACTGAGCCGGTCATCGAAGGAGGAGTCGGCGGTCTGGGTGCATCCGTCGGCGACAAGAGCGGATATGGCGGGGAAAATCCGAACGATACCAGCGGTGTCTTCCGCTACGTGCGCCTCGAATATCCCGGCTACCGGTTCTCCCCGAATAACGAGATCAACGGTCTCACCATGGGGGGCGTCGGACGCGGAACGGTCATTGAATATGTCCAGGTCAGCTATTCGCTCGACGATGCATTCGAATGGTTTGGCGGAACGGTCAACGCGAAGTATCTCGTTGCCATCGGCTCGCAGGACGACGACTTCGATACAGACTTCGGGTTCCGGGGCAATCTCCAGTTCCTCTTTGCCTTGAAGGATCCGAACAAGTGGGATTCCGACGCTTCGAACGGATTCGAATCGGATAACGACGGCTCCGGCACGGCGGCGCTGCCGTACACTTCCGCGGCGTTCTCAAATGTCACGGTCGTCGGTCCGCTGCGCGTCGACGGGGCAACGCTTCCCGCGGGAAGCAATCATCAGGACGGCCTCCGGCTTCGCCGGAACACGGCGTTGAAGATCCACAACTCGGTCGTCATGGGGTTCCCGACCAGCGGGTTGAATATCCCCGACGCTGCGACGCAGGCACAGGCGACGGGGGGAAATCTGGTCCTCAACAACGTGAGCATCCAGCATGCGGGTGCGACGCCGACGAAGGGAGTCAGCGGTTTCGATGTAGCCACGTGGTTCAATGGCGGTGCAGGGAACAACGGTTCAACCTCGCGTGCGGCGAGTTCTCTCGGGTTGGTCGACATGTCCGACCTGAACAATCCGGACCCGCGGCCGAGCCCGTCGTCCGAACTCGCGACAGCGGGAGTGAGCTTTGCGGCACTGAACGACCCGTTCTTCACGGCGGTTTCCTATCGCGGAGCATTCGATCCGTCTGTCAGCAGGTCCTCGCAGTGGGATGCCGGATGGACGGAATACAATCCGAACCAAGTCGTCAGTTCTCCGGTGACCGGAGTGGAGGATGAGCCGAATGCGATCCCGACGAGCATCGCGTTGGCGCAGAACTATCCGAATCCGTTCAATCCGAATACAGTCATCAGTTATCAGTTGTCGGTGGTCAGTGGTGTGGATCTGCGCGTGTTTGACCTGCTCGGACGCGAGGTGGCTACGCTGGTCAACGAAGTGAAGCCGGCAGGATCATACCGGGTCTCCTGGAATGCCGCGGGAATGCCGAGCGGCGTGTATTTCTACAGGCTGTCTGCCGGTGAGACGCAGATCGTGAAGCGGATGGTCCTTCTCAAGTAACTGACGAGTCATCGATATTCCCCAACCTCATCGGGGATCGCAGAGGCGCAAATGCCGGTACGGGTTTGCGCCTTCTTTATTTTGCTTAACACATTCATAACGCAGGGGACACAGATTCCTAAAGCGTGATGACTATTTTTGTGCATCCTTTCGGAGGAGAATGCGATGCGCGTTGCCTATTTCAATGCGAACTTGCGGGTGGGCCAGGATGGCGTCACGCGCGTCATGTACAAGATGTTCGAGGGAGCGATTGCCCGGGGAGTTCAAGCGATCGGCATCACCTCGACTCTCCCGGAGCCGGGACACCACGTGATCCCAATGCATCGGGTTCCCTCGGTCGTGCTCCCTCTTCAGAAGAACTATCGCATCGCGCTTCCCGGGTACCAAAGTTTCGCCCGCATCCTGCAGGAATTTCGACCTGACGTCCTGCACATCAACAGCCCGTGCACGCTTGGATTCGGCGCGCTGAAATATGGTCAGCAGTTCGGCGTACCGGTCGTAGCGACGTATCACACGCATTTCCCGACATATCCACGCTACTATCGTCTTGGTCAATTCGAGGAATTGACCTGGAAGATCACACGCAGTCTCTATAATGGGATGGATCGAACGTTTGTCCCCACGCGTCCGATCCTTACAGAGTTGGAGCAGAATAACGTCCGCAATCTCCAGTACCTTCCGAACGGTGTGGACACGGGATTGTTCACCCCTGAGCGCCGCTCCGAGGAATGGCGTCGCCGATTCGGGAATGGAACAAA
>Ga0105103_10001235_pt1 | contig 14305 bp, 12 predicted proteins | sample PPLLaktember2015_2_FD_79107 | JGI IMG/M metagenome (GOLD analysis project Ga0105103, IMG submission 79107) | Freshwater sediment microbial communities from Prairie Pothole Lake near Jamestown, North Dakota, USA - PPLs Lake P7 Core (6) Depth... | ecosystem: Environmental > Aquatic > Freshwater >...
TCACCGCGGCCGCGCCCCCGGCTGGTGCCGCGCTCTGTGCCGCCGGGGCGCGGCAGGCGCTGGCCAGCGCCAGGCCCAGCAACGCAGACATCAGTCCGATGTAGGTATTCGGCGAGTGCTGCATGTCGTGTCTCCCTGGGGACGGTGTGAGTTCGATCAGTTCAGTCGGTAGATGGCGGCGAACTGGAAGCGCCAGGCCTCGCCCTTGGTACCGTTCTTGTTGGACCGTTCGCCCCAGAGCACCTCCCCCGCGAGGTCGACCAGCCGATACGGTGTCCAGAACAGGTTGGCGCGCACGTCCTGGGTGCGGTCGAGCGTGGTCGTCGCCAGCCCGGGAGCATCTTCGACCGTCGCGGTGCTGTAGGAGATCCCCGACTTCAGGTTCGCGCGCCAGAAGTGCGTGAAGCCGACGTTCGCGGACTGCGACCGCAGTGCCGAGAGCGTGTTCCCGGCCGACAGGGTGGCGTCGAGGTTCTGCCCACTCAGCGCCTCGATGTAGCGCGCCGTTCCCTCACCGATGGCGAACTGCCCCTGGACCTGATCCCGGCGGCCGGCCGGGAGCACGAACGTGGCATTGAGGCCCCAACCCGTCGTCGAGACGTCCTCGGTCGAGCCCGTCGAATCGAAGCGCAACTGACGAATCAGCCCAGCCACCTGCGCATGGCCGCGGCCCCTCTGGTAGCGAACGTAGCCCGGGATGTCTGGCATGGTGTTGCGCGGCGAGCCGACCAGCCCACTGGGCGTGGCGAACTGTGGCGTGGGATTCTCGACGGCGACGGCCACGGTCCAGGCCGCGCCGATCCGCTTCGTCAGGCGGAGCATCGGCTGCCTGAGGAACACCTCGCCGTCCGCGCCTTCGAAATCCACGGTCAACGGACGCGCGCTGATGTCCTGGAACGTCGACCACGTCTGGCCCCCCAGCAGCGGACCGAACTCACCATAGGCGTGACGCAGGCGGAACGCGTTGCCGTCGCCGAAGAAATCGCCTTCAGCAAAGGCACGAAAGTGATGTCCGCCGCTGCCCTCCGACCGCACGTCGACGTTGAACCGTGTCTCGCGCGCGTGGATGGTCGTCCTGCCGCTCTGCAGCGCCGCCGCCGAGCCCTCGGCAGGAATCGTGTTGGTCTTGAACTCGTAGGCATCGCCGATGGCGTCGAAGTCCTGGATGAAGTCCACCTTCACGTAGCCGCCGATGGCCAGCGAGAGGTCGGTGCCTGGGATCTTGATCGACTTCGGGAAGACGCCTTCTTCCACGACCTTGGGACCCGCTGGTGGCGGAGGCGTCTGGTCGCCCCCCCCGGCTGGCCCCTGACCGGCTGAGGCAACGCCGGCGCCAGCAAGCAGACAGGCGAGCGCCAGCTTCGAGGCGGTCCAGAGACTCGTCACAGTTCGTTTTCCTCTGGTTCGGTCTGTCGAGCGTCCGCGATGTAGTCGAGCCCGCGACGGCAAGCGACGACGTCTACTTCCACGGTCGGCGGTCCATCCGCCGTCTCGATCAGCGCCAGCAGCCGCGTGAAGCGCAGCGATCGCATGCTCCGCCGCAGGGCGCCTTCGGACGACCACTCCTCGACGTAATGCTGCAGACACCCTGCCTCGTCCGGCGTCGTGCACTGCCACGACGCGAGGCAGCCTTCCTCCAGCCGCGCCTGATTGCCGAGCGACCGGAGCGCCTCCTCGAGGCCCGACATGTGGGCTGGAAAGGCTGTGAGCGTCACCACGAGACGCACGAGCGCAGTTTCGGGGTAATCAGGCATGCCGGCTCTCGCCACTGCATCGACCGAGCCAAGCGCCGCCCGGGACCGGATGGATCGCAAATTCGATGGAAACACGTGACTTTGCACCGGAGGGCGTGGCGAGGGCCCGACTGCCGCGGCTCGGAGGTGCCACGATATGTCGTGCGCCGCCCCGAAATGTCGGGCTAAGCCTTCGGGCGGCGCAGGCCGAGCCTGCTCATGCGCGATTCGAGCGTGGTGGGCTTGAGGCCGAGTTGCTCGGCGGCGCCACCGGGCCCTCGCACGCGCCAGTTGGTGGCCGCGAGTACCGCGCGGATATGGCCGGCTTCCACATCCGCCAACTTCATGCTGTGATTGCGATTGCCGGCCGTGACTGCGGGCGGCTCGATCACCAGGCGTCCGCCGGACGTGACAATCATGGCGCGCTCGACGACGTTACGGAGTTCGCGGACGTTACCCGGCCACGCGTACTGCTGAAGAGCGGTCAGGCTGCTCTTCGCAATCGAATCCACGCGCTTGCCGAACGTCTTCGAGAAATCCGCGACGAAGCGCTCCACGAGCGGCGGGACGTCTTCGAGGCGGTCGCGCAGGGGAGGCACCAGAATCGGGAAGACATTCAACCGGTAAAACAGATCCTCGCGGAAGCGGCCCTCGGCGATCGCGCTTTCCAGGTTGCGGTGGGTGGCCGCGATGATGCGAGTATCCACCTTGACCGGCCGCGGGCTTCCGAGCCGTTCGATCTGCCGGTTCTCCAGGACGCGCAGCAGCTTGACCTGGACTTCTGGGGGCAGGTCGCCGATCTCGTCGAGGAATATCGTGGACTGGTCGGCGGCCTCGAAGCGCCCCATCTGCCTGGAGAGTGCTCCGGTGTAGGCGCCCTTCTCGCGCCCGAACAGCTCGCTTTCCACCAGGGCGGAGGGAATGGCGGCGCAGTTGACCCGCACCATGGCGCGGTCGCGTCGCGTGCTCGCGTCGTGAATTTGAGCGGCAAAGAGCTCCTTGCCCGTACCGGTCTCGCCGAGCAGCAGCACGGTGGCGTCGGTGGCGGCCACCTGCCGCACCTGCTCCAGCACGCGCAGAATCGCAGGACTGCGGCCCATCACCGGCGCACCCTGGGTTTCGCGAGCGGCCTGCCGGAGATACACATTCTCCTGGCTGAGCCGATCCTTCAGCCGAACGACTTCGGCGTGTGCGATCTGCAGCGCATGGTCGCTTCGCTTGCGCGCCAGCGCGTTGGCGAACACCGTGGCCATCAGGCCGAGCCGATTGACCAGCTGTGGCGGCCATGCCCGCTCGTGCGAAATGGTACCAAACGCCAGCGCGCCGATGATGCGACCACCGACCTTCAGTGGAATCGTCACGTTCGACATGGTGCCGAAGCGCCGGAGTGTTCCACGGTCGACCGGCCCCTGCACGTCGTCCACCGACGAGAACGACACCACATCTCCGGCGAGCACCCGTTCGAGCAGCGCCGGGAAGCTCTCGCGCGCCGACAGCCGATCAGGAGCCGCCGGCATCCCCGGCCGAGCCCACTGGTGCGTGAACAGCAGATCGTTCCCCGACACATCCAGCTGAAACAGCGACGACCGGTCGAGTCCGAGCTCTTCGACGATCCGCCGCTGGGCATCCTCGATTGCCGAGTCCACCTCGCCTGCCGCAAGGTTGACGAACGTGGCCGACAGCTCGCTGACCAGCGATTCGAACCGCAGCCGTTCCGCAAGCTCCGACGCGTCACCGGACGGGCGTTCTTGAGCGGTCACTTGAGACCGCGTGGGTGGCGAACCGCTCTGGGACACGTCAACGATGATAGGCGATTGGCGAGCAGGCTCGATCTCGAGCGCCACGAGCGTGCCGAGGGTGCAGCCCAAACGGGCCCAGGTCGCTTGACGGTTGCGGGCCGGCCTCAGGCGGGACGGCGTGATTGGGGACGATGGACTCCGAGCTTCGCCATGCGGGCCTCGAGCGTGCTCGGTTTGAGTCCCAGTTGTTCGGCCGCGCCGCCGACACCCCGCACCCGCCAGCCCGTGGCGTCGAGCACCGAACGGATGTGGGCGGCCTCCACGTCGGACATCCGCACGCTTCCGGATGGCGCCGCCGGCGACCTGCCCTGTGGCAACGCGATGACGAGCGGCCCACCCTCGTGGACGATCATCGCGCGTTCGACCACATTGCGCAATTCGCGGACGTTACCGGGCCATGCGTACTGCTGGAGCGCGGCAATGCTGTTCCGGGCGACCGTGTCCACCCGTTTGCTGAAGGTCCTGGAGTAGTCCTCCACGAAGCGCTCGACCAGCAGCGGCACGTCTTCGAGGCGATCGCGGAGCGGTGGCACGTGGATGGGAAACACGTTCAGCCGGTAGAACAGGTCTTCGCGAAATCGTCGGCCGGCGATAGCGGCTTCCAGATCGCGATGCGTGGCAGCGATGATGCGGGTGTCGATCCGAATCGGCCTGGGGCTGCCGAGCCGCTCGATCTGCTGCTCCTCGAGCACGCGGAGCAGTTTCACCTGCACCTCGAGCGGCAGGTCCCCGATCTCGTCGAGAAAGATCGTCGAGTGATCCGCTGCTTCAAACCGGCCGATCTGACGCGACAGCGCACCCGTATAGGCGCCCTTCTCACGGCCGAAGAGCTCGCTTTCGACCAGCGCCGAGGGAATGGCCGCGCAATTGACCCGCACCATCGAGCGTTGGCGGCGCGCGCTGAACTCGTGGATGCAGGACGCGAAGAGTTCCTTGCCCGTGCCGGTTTCTCCGAGCAGCAGCACGGTGGCGTCGGTCGCCGCCACCTGCCGCACCAGGTCCATCACGCGCCGGATCGCGGAGCTGTGGCCGACGATGCCAGAGCCGCCCGTCAGGGTGGCGGCCGCAGGCCGGAACGGGCGCGCTGCTGGAGCAGCGGGCTCTCCCACTGGATACGCTGGGCTGGGTGATATCCGGCACAGAACGCTCACCGCGCAAGCTTACGCAAGGCCGGGGGCCTGTGGATATTGGACCTTGGTGCAGGGGGGCGACGGCAGCCCAGGTGCGGCGTCCGAGAGGGAGGGCGGGAACGAGTGTCCGTCCCGCCCTTGGGGCCTGGGGAGCTTGGGCCTGACTAGAACTGGAACTTGAATCCGAGCACGGGGCCCTGCGACAGCATGTCCCAGGTGAACTCAGCGCCTTCGCCATCGGCGTAGTTCACGTCCAGCCAGCGATAGCCCAGGTCCAGCGAGGTGCGTCCCGCCAGACGGACGGACACCACCGGGAAGATCTGCCAGGTGAAGTCCGATCCCACACCGAAGCCGCCAACCTCACCGTACACCGCGGCATTGAAGCGGCCTGGCGAGTTGGAATGGAGCCGAAGCCCCACGATCGGATCGAACCACCATTTGCTCTGGGACAGTGTGGTGCCGGCCGGCACCACCGACTGGTCCTTGAACGCGATGCTGCCGTCGACACCGTTGGCGCGCATCCCGAATGTCGCTTCGGCGGCGTCATTGAGCCGGCGCAGCCCGTAGAAGGCGAAGGCCGCCTGGTTGAAGTCCAGGTCGGCGGCGGGCCGGTCGGCCGTGGCGCCCAGGTTCATCCAGACGAGATCGGTGCCGACCCCCCAGTTCCCCTTACGCGCCGCGACGATCCCCATCGCGCCGAACTCGAGGTTCGAGAAGATGTCCGACGCCGACATGTCGACTTCGGCCTCCACTCCCCTCACGCCGGTCGTGCCGCTCATCGCTGCCCCCATCAGGTAGGGCTCGATGGTGACGTGCCAGGCGTCATCAGCCGCCGGCTGCTGGGCGGCAGCCGGCGTGACGAGCGTGACGCACACGGCAAGTGTCGCAGCCACGGTTCCGAGGTGCTTCACGCAGGGAATCATGGCTACTTCCCTCCGACGCTGATGGCCAGCGCCTGGGTATAGGTGATCTCGACCTTGTCGTTCACCTTCACGTCCTTGAGGTTGTTCGGGTCTTCGACCTTGAAGGACATCTTGCGGCCCTCGGACGTGGTCACGGTGACGGACGGCACCTTCATGTCGATTTCGTTCACGGTGACGACGGCCGTCACCTGCTGAGAGATGGTGCCGCCCGGCTTGTCGCCCGCGGAACGGACCATGGCGGCACCCTCGGACGGCTTGGGCGCCGGGCTGCCCGGCTTGCGAATCTGGTAGACCACCGATTCGTAATAGCGGAAGGTGACTTTGTCGCCGACCTTGAGGGCGTTGAAGCGTTCCACTTCGGGCCCGCAGAATATGTCCTCGGTCAAGCCGTCCTCGCCACGCAGCGTGACGATGCGGGCCGAGTGGTCGATGGCGTCGATCACGAACGATTCGCTGACGGCGGCGCTCTGCGACACGGCCTTCTGGGCCTGGGACGTCGCGGCGAACAGGCTGAACACGGCAGCGATGGCAATCAGATATCTCACGGATTCTTCTCCTCAGGGTTTCTCGAGCGATCTGCTGACTGCATTGCTCGGGCCAACCGGTCGCCCCCAATGGATCAGTTGCTCAAGTTGCAGGGAAAACACCGTTCCCGGCCCGCGACCGCAGCCTAACGGACATCCGCAACGCGGCGGCAATCCCCGGTATTTCGTGGCGACCACGAAATGTTGGGTGTTTCAATTGGAGCGACGCTCGCCAGCTCCGCGCGACAAAATAGACGTTGCACGTTCTGGCACTGGGTGGCCGGGCGCTTGCATCTCATTCCGGTCGACCCGGTTGACCTAAACGCATTCCCAGGAGACTTCGAGTAATGAATTTCCGACGATACCTGCAAATCACCCTTGCCGCCGTGGCGCTGAGCCTGGCGTCCACAGCGTCCACCGCGCACGCGCAGTCGTCCGCCACCGATTACCCGTGGAGCGTCGAGTTCGGTCTCGGGTGGGACAACAGCATCAGCGGCAACATCAACTCGAGCGGCGTCGGGCGCATCAACAACCTGCCCGTCGTCATCACCAAGAACCGCTACGAGGACGTCTACGGGACCGGTCTGCACATGCGCTTCGGCGGCGGCTACCTGATCGACGAGATCTCGGAAGTCCGGGTGACGTTCACGCTGCAGTCGCTCGACGCCGACCTCACGCCAATGGGTGACATCGGCGCGGCCCGCCTGTACGGGCAGTACGACGATTACCAGAGCTTCGGGATGGATGTCGGCTTCCGCCGCTACGTGGACGTCACGGAGGCTGTGCGCGCCTACGGCGAGGGCACGGTCGGCCTCGGGTTCATCGACGAGACCGATGTGGAGCTGGTGGCCCCGGCCGCGAACGTGGCAGGCAACGCCACCGACTTCTACGACCGGACCACGGCGTTCACGCTGGGCGGGAATATCGGCGTGCTGATGCAGGCGACCAGCCGCGTCGGCGTCTTCACGCAGGTCGGGCTGCGCTGGGTGAGCGGCATGTCCGAGGTGGACGGGCTGGCGGGCACCGGTCTCGAAAGCATCAACGACAAGAGCGCCCGCTGGACGTTCCCGTTCCTGGTCGGCATCCGCGCGCGCTTCTGACCCCTCAGCTCACTCGAGTTCCAGCACGAATAGAAAAGGGCCCGAGGATGCGTCCTCGGGCCCTTCCCCGATCGGTGCAGTCGCGGTCGCCTAGAACCGCAGCGTGATACCGCCGTTGAACTGCCACTGGTTCGAGTACTGGGCATCGCCCACCACGTAACAGCCCCAGTAGGGGTCGCACCACCAGCCCTCCGAGTCGGTCTTGATGTAGGTGGGGGTCCACTGGATCCCGAACCGTGCGCCGACGTTCGGCGACGGGAACACCTTCACGCCGGCGCCCCACGTGGTGGAGAACTGTGTCTCGCTGCCCGTCTCGCGCGCCTGACCGCCCGCGGAGGTGAAGCTGACGCTGCCGTAGTTGGTGGCGCCCATGCCGATCATCAGGTAGGGGCGGATCTTCGCATCGGGGGGAGCCGCGTTGAACGCGACGTAGGGGTGGTAGCTGTTGATCGTCAGATCGCCGAGCTCGACGGTGTTGGTGCCGCTGATCTCCGCGGTGGAGAGCTGCTGGCCGAACTGGAAGCCGACTTCGAGGTTGTCGGTGGCGTTGAAGCCAACGAGGAAGCCCCAATTCATCGAGTCCTTGGGATCGACGCGGTCGTAGAGGTTCCCATCACCCGCCAGCCTCGCGTCTCCGTCCACACCGTCGGACAGCGTCCAGCCGATAATCCCACTCACTTCCGCGCGCTGCGCGTACGCCGGCGCGAACGACGCCAGCACCAATCCGGTCACCACTGCAAACTGCTTGAACATGAAACCTCGCCTCCAATGAACTAACTGTCGAGGCGATCCTTGCAACGCGCGGGCCAACCGTTGGTGGCGCGCAATTGGCGTCAGGGGCTCTAAATCCCTCGTTGCCATGTCGCATCGCTCAGCAGGACTTGCCGGCCCGGGGGCGCATCCAATGGAATGGATGATTCAGGCCAAAATATTGGGGTATCGATCCGGCCCAGGTCGGGTCGTGATAGCGTCCAACAGCCATGCCCGGCGTTATCGACATCGCGATTCCGCTCATCACGTTCGTCGCGATGACCTGCGTCGGCATGGATCTCACCGTCGCCCACTTCGCGGCCGTCCGTCGTCGTCCGATGCTGCTGGCAGCCGGCCTGCTCGCGCCGGTCATCATCCTGCCAGCCCTCGCCCTCTTCCTCATCGCCTTCGCCAAGCCGCCCGCGCACGTCGCCGCTGGCTTGCTGCTGGTGGCAGCGTGTCCGATCGGCGGCATCTCGAACACCTATAGCTACCTGGCGCAGGCGTCCACGGCGCTGTCGGTGGCGCTCACCACCTCATCGAGCGCTCTCGCCGCGCTGACCATCCCCGTAATCTCGCGCGGGTTCGAGCTCGCGCTGGGAGCGCCAATGGGGTTCAGCGCGCCGGCCGTGCTTCCCGCCCAGTTGTTCCTGATGGTCGTGCTGCCGGTGTTGATCGGCATGACGGTGAGGCACCGCTGGCCCGGCTTCGCCGCGCGGAATCGTGTGGCGTTTCAGCGCACGGCGTTTGCGGCCGTCGGGCTGCTGCTGGCGATGATCATCGGCAGCAACTGGACGCAGTTCGTCGACGGTTTCACCAGCACCGTGCCGCTGGCGTTCGTGTTCGTCCTGCTGTCGCTGATTTCAGGCTGGACCGTGGCGGCGGGCCTGGGCGCATCCCACTCGGACCGCTTCACGCTGGCCGCGGAGTTCGCGACCCGAAACGTCGCCATCGCCACCGCCATCGCCGTCACGCTGCTCGGCAGGCCGGAATTCGCGATCTTCGGCGCCACCTACTTCCTGACCGAGCAGCCGGTGCTGCTGACCGCCACGCTGCTGTACCGCTGGTCGACGCAGTCGGATGCCCGCGTGAGCACCGCCTAGTACACGGCCTAGTACGCCATCAGGTTCCGCGCGGCGGTGAGGATGTCGGCCTCGCTCACCAGGAACCGCTCCTCGAGTGATGGTGCGTACGGCACCGGCGTGTCGAGCGCGCCGAGAATCCGCACCGGAGCATCCAGCGATTCGAAGGCCTCTTCCTGAATCAACGCCGCCAGGCTCTCGCCGATGCCGCCCGTGCGCGAGTCTTCGTGCACGATCAGCACGCGGCTGCAGTGGCGCGCGACGGCCAGCACCGCATCCCGATCGAGCGGCGAGAGGCTGCGCAGGTCCAGCACCGAGGCTTCGACGCCATCGCCCGAGAGCGTTTCCGCCACGCGCATGCACTCGTGCACGTAGGCGCCGTAGGAGATCATCGCGAGATCGCCGCCCGCACGCCGGAGCGCGGCCTTGCCGAGCGGCAGCGGCGCCGGCGCGGCGGGGGCCAGCGCCTGCTTGATGCGCGGCTCTCGGTACAGCGCGATGTGCTCGTAGTAGAGGACAGGATCGGGGTCGGCGACCGCAGCGGCCATCAGGGCGCGCGCATCTTCCGGCGTGGAGGGCACCACGATCTTCAGGCCCGGCGTGCGGTAGAACCAGGGCTCGGTGTTCTGCGAGTGATACGGTCCGGCGTGCCGCAGCCCGCCCCACGGCATCCGCACCACCATCGGCACGCCCGCCCCCCAGCGATAGCGCAGCTTCGCGGCGTTGTTCACCAGCTGATTGAAGCCGGTGGCGACGAAATCGTTGAACTGCATCTCGCCGATCGGCCGCTGGCCGGCAAGTGCGGCCCCCACGCACACGCCGAGCACCCCGCTTTCCGCCAGCGGCGAGTTGATCAGCCGGTCCCCGAACTCCTTCAGCAGCGGCCGCAGCAGCAGGAACGCGTTGCCGTACTGCCCGCCGACGTCCTCGCCGTAGACGAAGACCCGCGGGTCGGCGCGCAGCGCATCGCCGACGCCCAGCATCACGGCTTCGAGGAACGTGTTTCCCTTCTTGTCGAACGGCAGGCCCGGCTCGAGCGCGGGCAGGTCCGCGGCCAGCGGCTGCGCGAGGCGCCGTGCCGGATCCAGCACCTCGATGCGGGTGCGCGGCGCTTCGTTCGCGAACACACCGACACCCGCCATCTCCGGCTTCGGCCACGGCATCGCGATGACCGCCTGCGCCTCCACCTCGACCAGCTCGCGCGCCCACGCCTTGATGCGATCGAGCTCGGTCTGGTTGATCACGCCCTCGGACTCGAGCTTGGCGGCGTAGCGCGGCAGCGGATCACGCTTCGACCAGAAGTCGTACAGCTCCTTGTTGGCGTACCCGCCCTCGTGCAGCACGTGGTACTCCCACGATGGCTGCGGGTCCTTGCCCAGGTAGAGCATGTCGTCGTGATGCGCGTGACCGCACATGCGCATCGCGATCACTTCGATGAGCGTGGGCCCCTGCCCCGCTCGCGCCCGCTCGGCGGCCCACGTGAACACCGCGGCGAGCGCCTCGGGATCGGTGCCGTCGACCGAGATCCCGGGGATGCCGTAGCCCGCGGCCTTGTCCGCGAACACGCGTACGGCCGAATTGTCGGGAACCGGCGTCGAGAGCGCGGTCTGATTGTTCTCGAGGCAGAAGATCGCGGGCAGCTTCTTCGCCGCGCACAGGTTGATTGCCTCGTGCCACTCGCCCAGCGACGATCCGCCCTCGCCGATGAACGTCACCGCCACCCGTTCCGACTGCTCGCGCCAGAATGCGAGGGCCATGCCTGATGACGACAGGGCGCCGATGGCGAGCGGCGCGGTGGCCGGCAGCACGCCCCAGCTGAAGTCGCCGGTGTGCAGGTCCTTGCCGAACATCGGCGGGCCGTCCTTGCCCATCTGTGCGGTGAACACGTTGCGCACGGCTTCGGCGTCGTGACGCATGGCGAGCGCGATGCCGATGTCCCGGATCACTGGCGCGACGACGTCGCCCTGCCACGAGCCGTCCGGGCCACGGAACTTCGGGCCGCGCTTCAGACGGATGCCGGCGGCGTAGATGGCCTCCTGGCCAAGCGAGCGGAACCCCTTGCCCTGGAAGGCCATGTCGCCCCAGCGGACTTCCCCGCCCATGAAGAACTGCTTCAGACGGTTGTCGACGGCGCGGGTGAGCGCCATGCCTCGAAGGATCTCGATGCGCTCCGTCTTGGTGAGCGACGCCGCGATCGCCTCGCGGCGGAGGAAGCCGTCGAACGCGTCGGTCAGCTCCGCGCGTGCCTGCTCCATGCGTTTGACCGCCGAGATCCCCGGCGTCGTGGAGTCGGTGCCTTCAGGGGCCTTCAGCGCGTCGTACAGCCGCCGCGCCAGCTCGCGGCGGAACGGCGTGCGCAGCCCGTCGATGGCGGCGTGATCGCGCGCCTTGATCTTGTGCCCCCCGATGGCCTCGAACACGTCGAGTGCCACGTGCACCGCGAGCGGATAGCGTTCGGTGGCGAAGGCGGCCAGGCGGCTGGCCAATCCGGACAACTTCGCGGGGGAATCGACGGACGCTCGAGCCATCCCTCTATTGTGCCGCAGGCGGCGGGTCGTGGCCGAGCACCGCGTCTGAGCGGCACCCGGGCCCCGTACGGTGCGGCGGCTACGGTAGCGGCGTCCCCCCGGTCACGAACGAGAACCGGTACTGAAGGCTGGCGGGCAGGTTGATGAGGCACCCTGAGGTCGTGCATCCATGTGTCATGCGGTACACCCTGATGCCGCCCACTTCCGGTCGAGCCCAGATCGTGTTGACGGTCCCACCGGCCATCGAAGTGTAGGAGAGCGGAATCTCGTCGCTTCCGAATCGCAGCCAGACCTGCAGCTGCGCGGTGTCGATGACCGACTGCGTGATCAAGGGCTCCGGGATGAAGTATGAGCGCGTCAGAGTGCCATCCAGGGTGACGTCGACGGCTGCCGCAGCGGGTAAGCGGTAGCCGGAGTAGACGCGCTGCAGGCCGGATAAGGCGGCACAGACGACCGTGCCGTTGGCGTTGACCGCGGCCATCGCGAAGCCCGCGCCGCACGCACCCGACACGCGCTGCTGGACTTGGTCGGTGTTCACCTGCGCCGCTCCGATGGCGCCCGGCGCGATCTGGATGCTGGTAATGCTGGCCGGAGCAACGCCGCCCGACGGCACCGGCCGCGGACCTCCGCCGGTGCTCGCGCCAGGGGTGAAGATGAACGTGCCGTTGTTGCCGGCGCTGTCTCGCCACGTGCCGTTCAAGTTGGCGATCGCAATGGTGGCGTCGACGTGAACCGGCGTGCCGCCCGGTGCCGTAACGATGCTCAATCCAAAGCCGATCGAGCCGTCGGGATTCTGAAACGCCAGGCCGACGACGCTGCCCTTGACTGCCCCACCGCATTGATCGTCGGTGCCGTCAAGCTGATACTGGCCGCCCTGCTGCACGACCGTGACCGTGATCGTGTTGCAGTAAGGCTGCAGCTGCCACCGGAACGACCCGAGCGGCTGGGCCGCGGCGGGCAACGCCGGCAGAAGAGAGCCGGCCACGAGGGTCAGGGCAGCAATTCTCAACGTCTTTATCACGAGAGCTCCTTGCGTGAGGGGACCATGGCAGTCGGACCATCCGATGCTGTGCAGAGAGTAGTGCATCCTGGCCGAACAACGTTTCACCAATCCGCTGGATCAACCGAGCGGCGGTAGCGGCTCGCCACGCAGCCGGCGAAGCGTCTCGAGATTCTTCGCATCGAGTGGATCCACCGCGATCGCATCGGCCTTGCCGCGCATCGGCGACTTCTCGGTCTCGATCAGCATCGGGAGACCGGCAAACCGAAGGTCGTGCAGCATCCGGTGGAACGGCGCGAAGCCAAGACAGCCTTCCCCGATGTGCTCGTGCCGATCGACCCGGCTGCCGCACGGGCGCTTCGAGTCGTTGGCGTGGATGGCTCGGAGGCGACGGAAACCGACCAGCCGATCGAACGCAGCAAAGGTCTGCGCGTAGCCCTCGGCGGAGCCGATGTCGTAGCCGGAGGCGATGAGGTGGCAGGTGTCGAGGCACACACCCACGCGTGGCGACCCGTCCAGCTGCTCGATGATGGAGGCGAGGTGCTCGAAGCGGTATCCCAACGCGCGCCCCTGCCCTGCCGTGTGCTCCAACAGCACCATCGTCTTGCGGCGCGGTGACGCCCTGAACGCCGCACGCATCGCCCCCGCGATCAGGCGCAGCCCATTCTCTTCAGTGCCCTCGATGCACGTACCCGGGTGCAGAACCACGCCCAGCAGGCCCAGCGCGTGGGCGCGATCCAGTTCGTCGACGAGCGCCGCCATCGATTGGGCCCGGAGCGCGGGTGCGGTCGTGGCCAGGTTGATGAGGTAGCTGGCATGTGACACGACGGGCCCGATGCCAGTCTCCTCGATGCGGCGACGGAACCGCCGGACTTCGTCGCGGTCGAGCGGCTTGCCGTGCCACTGGCTCGCGTTCTTCGCGAAGATCTGCAGCGCCTCACAGCCGTGAAGCGCGGCGCGATCGACACCCTTCGATACACCCCCCGCAACCGACATGTGGGCGCCTATCCGCAGCATCGCCTCTCATTGTCCTCGACGCGGCACGCGCCGGCTCCATCAACGAACCGTCACCGCAATCTCACGCGAGGGATTCCCGCCACCGAAGGCGTTGCCGCCCCTGAGGCGCAGATAGTACGTACCCGGCGGCACGGCGTTGAAGGTTGCCGTCGTTTCGGGTCCCAGGGACATCGACAGATCGCTTCGTCCGGGCGCAAAGCCGACATCGAGCGCGAAACCCGATGCGGCGCCGACGTTGGTCCACGCCAACGTGACGGTCCGGCCCGCGACGGCCGCCTGTACGGCGCGCGGCGCGCCAGGCGCGGTCAGCAGGGTCAATGGACCGCAGTAACCGGTCGACCGTGTGACGCCAGGGCCAAGCACCTGATACGTGGTCGAGTTGAAAGCCGTGAGCGTCGAGACGATCGGCGTGTAGTCTCGATCCGTCTGGTTCAAGTACACCCGCCCGGTGTGCGGGCTGATGGCCAGCTGGCGGCACCGCCCGCCGACGGTGGCGCCCCCGAGCCTGACGAGGTCGCTGCTGTAGACCTCGACCCGCGCGGCGACCGTGAGCAGCCGTTCGTGCACCTCGTCCCACACGAACAGGCCAGGAGGGTCGAATGGCGAGGAGACCCCGATCGTCGTCAGCACGCCGGTGCGAAGATCGAACATGGCGAGGTCCGATCCGACGCAGAACGCCCCCGGCACAGGCGCGGGATCCGTGCACCGCTCGAAATAGA
>Ga0105103_10001237_pt1 | contig 14298 bp, 13 predicted proteins | sample PPLLaktember2015_2_FD_79107 | JGI IMG/M metagenome (GOLD analysis project Ga0105103, IMG submission 79107) | Freshwater sediment microbial communities from Prairie Pothole Lake near Jamestown, North Dakota, USA - PPLs Lake P7 Core (6) Depth... | ecosystem: Environmental > Aquatic > Freshwater >...
GAGCCCTTATTATTGTGCATGAAGGTCGAGTGGCTGTACAGCGGCGATCCGTGGGCGAACGCCTACGTGGTGGGAAATATTCTCGTGGACGCAGGGGTCATGCCGATGGCAGTAGCGCCCTACAAAGAGCAGATCCAGACGATCGTCCTCACCCACTGCCACTTCGACCACATCGCCCGGGTGAAGGAGATCGCGCACATGTGCAGGGCAAAGGTTGCCATCCACAAGGCCGATGCCCGGGGGCTTGTCGATGAGGTCCACAGCCTCTCGATGAACTTCGGTGCCCGTTCGCCGGGGATACTCCCCGATATCACGCTTGCCGAAGGCGACACGGTAGGTGATTTCGTTGTGCTCCATACCCCGGGCCACACCCCGGGCTGCATCTGCCTGTACTCTGAGCGGGACCGGCTGCTCTTTTCCGGCGACACGGTCTTTGCCGACGGGTACTTCGGGCGGTACGATTTTCCCGGCGGGAGCCGGGCGGACCTGGCCCGGTCGCTCGACCGGCTCTCGGCGCTGGATGTTGAAGGACTCTTCGCAGGCCATGGCGAGCCCACAGAAGAGAACGGGAGCCGGTCCATTGCGGCTGCCGTGGGGCTGATGAAGAGCGGGTATGGATAAGGGCATCTATTGTCTCGTCTTTGAGAACCCGGCCTGCACGGTCACGGTCGGGGCTCTTGGGCCGGTACCGTTCCGGGCCGGCTGGCATGTTTACGTGGGCTCGGCGCTCGGCAGCGGGGGGCTTTTACGGCTGGAGCGGCATATCGTCCTGTCCCGGAACCGGGACAGGCGCCCGAAATGGCATATCGACTGGCTCACGCAAAGCCCGTATTTTTCCCTCCGCTCTGCCGTCTTCGCCATGACCGAAGAGCGACTGGAGTGCCGGCTTGCAGAAACCCTTGGCGGGGAAGGTGTCCCGGGGTTCGGCTGCAGCGACTGTACCTGTACTTCCCATCTCTTTTACCGGCGCTCGAATCCGGTGAAGGAAACGGATGCTGCCTTCCGGTCCCTTGGTCTGGCCGCCTGTACCAAAACCCTCATGAACCAATAACACCGTAGGGTTACCTATGAAAGTGCTGGGAATATCCGGAAGCATGCGCAGGGATGGCAACACGGCACAGCTCATCAAGGTCATCCTCCAGCGCTGCGACGACGCGGGGATCAAAACCGAATTTGTGTCGCTTGCCGGCAAGAAGATCATGCCCTGCCTCGGCTGCGAGAAATGCAAGGTGGAGAAATGGTGCATCAACGAGTCGGATGACTGGAACGCCATCGTGAAAAAAGTGATGGACTGCGACGTGCTCGTGATCGGGTCGCCCACCTATTATTACGATATCTGCGGCCAGCTCAAGAATTTCATTGACCGGACCTATTCCCTCTATCATGACCGGAAACTTGCCGGCAGGAAAGGCGTCGCTGTTGCGGTGCAGGCCAACAATGGTGCGAGCCGTACGATCCAGACCATCGAAGGGTTCCTGAGTGCCCATGAATTCGCTTCGCTTGGTTCCGTCAAGGGCACCGGTTACAAGGCGGGGGCAGTGCTCGATGATACCGAAGCGGTGCAGAAAGCCCAGAAGATCGGTGATAAAATCGTCAGGCTCGTAAAACGCAACAACAAGTGAGATGGAACAATCCTGTTACTCATGTTTTTTCCCGGTCATGGATTCTACCGCAATCCGGATCACCGTGACCGCCTCAAGATCTCTTGTTGAGAACTGATGACTGCCACTGCCATAGTGCTGCAGGATGCAGTTGAGCCCGTGCTGCTTCTCTGCAGGGTCTGTAAGGATAGCGGCGGTGCCAGACCCGATCACGCTCCGGTAGTGCATCCCCCACGAGCACGGTTTCCTGCCCATGATAACCCCGTCGCAGATGTCCATCTCGAAGCAGCAGCGGGGATTTTTCGTAAGCAGGGCGAGCATCCTGCCCTCGCCTGCCGAATGGATGTAGACCGACCCGTTCCCGTACCCGAAACAGACCGGGACAACATAGGGATTGTTACCATCCGAAAGGCCGATCCTGCAGACAAGGGCCTCATCCAGGATGGCCTCAATCTCAGTCCGGTCCGTGATCTCGCGATCCCTTCTTCTCATGGGTATTCCCCCCGCCAGCCGGTCCGGTATCCCCGGTTTCAGATCAGCTCGTAGAGCGTTGTGCGGCGCCGCAGCGTCCTGCCAATGTCTTCTGCCACCCGCTGCATCTCGGCCGGGTCGAGGTAGTCCGTATTCATGGCACCGGCACCCTTGGAGATGCTCTCCTCAAACATCGTGCCGCCGAGGTCGTTAGCTCCTGCAGCCAGGCTGAGCTGGGCAAGCTTGATCCCCTCTTTCACCCAAGAGACCTGGATATTCCGGAAATTGTCGAGGAACAGTCTTCCGACCGCAACCATCAGGAGGTCTTCGCGCCCGGTAGCGCCTGCCCGGGCTTTCCCTGCCTTGAAGAGCGGGGTGTTCATGTGGATAAACGACAGGGGGACGAACTCCGTAAACCCGCTCGTCTCGTCCTGGATGTCCCGCAGGATGCCGAGGTGTTTCACCCGGTCCCGGTCCGTCTCGCAGTGGCCGTACATGATCGTTGCCGTGGTCCTGATGCCGAGGCCGTGCGCCTCCGTTATGATCCGGACCCATTCCTTTGTCAAAATTTTCTGCCGGCATATTTTGTCGCGCACGGAATCCACGAGGATCTCCGCCGCGGTGCCGCACATTGAGCCAAGACCGGCCTCTTTCATCATCTCCAGGACCTCGACCGTGGAGAGCCGGCTCTTCTTTGCCGCATAAGCAACCTCCATCGGGTTGCTCGCATGCAGGTGGACTCCCGGTGCCGCCTCACAGATCCAGCGGTAGACATCCGTATACGACTGCGCGGTGAAGTCCGGGTGGAGGCCGCTCACGGTGCAGATCTCGGTCACCTGTCGTTCTCTCGCCATAGCGGCCTTCTTCTGGATCTCTGTTTTATTGTGGAAATAGATCCCCTCATCGCCGGGCTTTTTTGAAAACCCGCAGAACCCGCAGGCATTCACGCAGAGGTTGGTAACGTTGATGTTCTGGTTCCGGACATAGGTGACGGCATTTCCGGCACGCTGTTCCCTCACCTCGTCAGCGGCCGCGGCGATCTCCCAGATCTGCCGCCCGCGGGTTTTAAAGAGTGCGAGCGCCTCCTTTTCGCTGAGCCGGTGGCCTCCTTTCACATCATCCAGTACAACCGAAAGCGTCCTGTCCACGTTCTTCCCCTGCATTCCGCTGTCCAGTGTAGCGTCCCGGCAGAAGTAAAGCTATCGTTCTCCGGCGCATGATTCTTATCCCTTCACGCCAACTCTTTTATACAGGAGCGCTATGGAATTTATCGAAGTCCGGTTGTCACGGAAAAAAGCAGAAGGTTTTGTCATCCCGCTGGGCCCGGCCAACCTTGTCGCGGTAAAGACGGATGTGGGGATGGTGGGGTGCGGGGCGTTCGATATTGCGGCCCTTGACTCGTTCAGTTATCCCGCGGCAAAGGTCCGGCCCTCCCTCGGGCCGTCCATTGCGGACACAGACGATATCCTGACGGGGATTGTCAGGGAAGCCAACCGTTCGGCATTCGGGCGCGGGATCCGGACCGGCATGACCGGCAGGGAAGCGCTCGAACTGCTCTGATCTTCTCTGAATAATACCTTCTTTTTGCACTGTAGAAATCATTTGATATTGATGATAACGCTCTTGGGGGCTCCGCCCCCGCCGCCAGGGCATCCCCCGGTTGCGAGAGTGCCGTATTACCCGTTCGCAATCGTGCAGAAATTCCTGTACCGGTAATACAGAGGCATCGCAAAGCGCCCCCGCCCCCAATGGGGGCAGGGTTGGCGCAAGGGGTTATCGTCATTATGAAAAGAGGATTGCGACAGAGCACTTCTTTTCATTCTCCGGTTTCATATCTTTTTGATATTCCTCTTTTTCGTTCTTTTTTTGGGTACTTATATTTAAAGCAATGTCCAATCGATTATAAATAATGATGATACATATCTGTAGTACCACGCGAACGTCATTCCGACCACCGGAACAGGTTCGCGGCCAGACTTCACCATGATGCAGGATTACCAGCAGGAACTCGTTGCCATCAAGGATCTTCTCAAGAAAAATCCTGAAGGAATGAGTGTCACCGACATATCCAAGGCGCTTAAAAAGAACAAGAATACAATCGGGAGATATCTCGATATCCTGCTCATCTCCGGCCAGGTGGACATGCGGGCGTACGGCATGGCAAAGGTGTACACGATCTCGCAACGGGTCCCGCTCTCGGCTATGCTCAGTTATTCAAAAGAACTCATCATGGTCCTGGACACCGAGTTCCGGATCACCGATATCAATGATAATTTTTTACACCTCCTGCAACTCCAGCGTGAAGAAACGCTCGGAAAAAATATCTCATACATCCGGTCGCCTGGCGTAGATGTCCATGAACTTCTCGATACTCTTTCAATTGACCGGGAAAGTCAGGAAGCGAACGTCACCTTCCACCTGAAAGGTTCGGGGGACCGGATATTCCACCAGAAATGCGTGCCCACAGTGTTTGATGACGGGAGAAAAGGAATAACGCTGATCCTTGAAGATATCACGGAACATATCCTTGCCGAGAAAGAAATCCGGAGGAGCGAGGAGCGGTTCCGGATGATGGCGGACAATATCCAGGACGGCCTTTTTATTATCGAAAATGGCAGGACCATCTATGCCAATAACCGCATCGGTGAGATCACCGGGTATTCCTTTAAAGAGCTCAGGGACATGGACACCATCACGATCATCGCACCGGAGTCCCACGAGACTGTTACACAAAAGATAAGGTATATTGAAGCCCACCCGGAAAAACCCGGAACTCTCCAGATGTGGATCATCCGGAAAGATGGCGAGCGGCGGTTTGTCTATGCCCGCATCAGCGGGGTGCGACACCACGATGCGTTCTATAACTTCGTCATCTTCACGGATATTACAGAACTGAAAGCCCAGGAAGCCCGGGTCAGCGAGAGCGAACAGCGGTTCCGGATGATGGCCGATAACATCCAGGACGGGCTCTTTATTGTAGAAAATGATAAGGTTGTCTTCTCCAACCGCCGTATCAAGGAGATTACCGGTTACTCGACCGAAGAGATAGCCGCAATGGGCCTTCACGGGACCCTGCAGATAGACGACATGCAGGCAATCGCTGATTCCGGGATTGTACCGGTTACCGACAAGTGCCGGATCGAGGAGATCTTCAGATGTGTCCGGCCGGACTCACCGGTTCCGGGCGAATTCAGGATCTGGATCCGGCGGAAAGATGGCACGCATCGTTATATCCTGGGAAAGATCACGGCTGCAAAACACGGGGATGTGACAAGCTTCTATATCACCATCTCGGACATCACGGACTTTGCCGGGCGGGAGAAGGCCCTGCGCGAGCGGATCGATGCGCTCCAGGACCTGCTCCACTGATCCTGCCTGCCGGGATGCATGCCTTTTTGCCTGCATTACCCCTGCCTGGACCCAGTGACCGGGCAGGGGGAGACTCCCGCGTTCCGGCTCAATTTATAATCTTTATGTATAACCAATGACCAAATGATTTAATAGTATAATCCCCAACCTAGATGACAACAATTCAGAGAAACGTGGAATATCTATGCACATCCTGAACATGAACATACTCAGCAAAAATACCGGTGCTGGCAATGCGTCGCTCAGACAGGAGCGGGACAACAGCCTGCTGTGGCCGGTTATTCTCATCGGTATTGCAGCACTCCTTATCATTGGCTCCCCTGCCAGTGCAGGAGAGCAGTATATGTCGGGGAGCCCGGAGCTTTCCGCTTACCTTGGGGGAACCAATGAATATTCCCCGGGACAGGAAGTCCAGATCGCGGTTGTTGTGGAAAACAGCGGACTGAACCAGTACAAGTTCGTCAAGACAGGTATCGTGGACCGCGATGACCTCCCCAACACTGCCAAGTTCCTGACAATAACGCTTGAACCCGGCAATTCACCGTTCATCATCAAGACCGATCCCCAGATGCTTGGCGACCTCAAAGCCAGCAGCACGGCGACCGGCAGATTCACGGTCAGGATCCCTGCAGATACCCCCGCGGGAACCTATAACCTCCCGGTGAAGGTGAACTATACCTACCTGTATACTGCAGAACAGTACGGTGTGGACACCGTCCAGAATTTCTATAAATCAAAGGAAGAAACGTTCGAGTTCCTGGTCAGGGTTAAACCCGATGTCCAGGTCAGAGTTGTCTCCACTAAATTCGACGCTGTGAATGCCGGCACTGAGGGATCAATTACACTCAATGTAAAGAATGTCGGCCATGAAGACGGGAAAAAAGCGATCCTGACTATTGCCCGGAACGACGGGAGCCCGGTAGTCCCGACAGAAGGCAACGTCTATATCGGGGACTTCCCTGCAGGCGGGACTGCAACGGCAGTCTTCAGGGCATCGATATCTGACACTGCAGAAGCCCAGACCTATCCTCTCGATGTCTTTGTAAAATACGAGAATAGTGACGGGGATATCCTGTCATCGGATATCGAAACAATCGGGGTCCCGGTTGGCGGGAAGACCCGGTTTGTCATCGTGTCAGAATCCGAAACGATAAGCCCGGGCCAGAAGAAGACCATCAGGGTCCAGTACAAGAATACCGGCGATGCAACTGCCCATGAGGCACAGGCCCGCCTGAGCATGGTGGACCCGTTCAGCAGCAATGATGACACAGCATACCTCGGGGATGTCGGACCCGGCGAGACAAAGGAAGCAGCATTCCTGGTCACGGCAGACAGCAAGGCGACCCTGAAAAAATACGGTATTGATTCCGAGATCCGCTACAATGACGCATTCGATAACCAGGTCATCTCGGATCCGATTAAGCTCAGCGTTACCGTGACCAGGGATACCGGTTTTACTGCAGGAATAATGGGTAACCCGATCCTGCTTGCAGTCCTTGCACTCATTATCATCGGAGCAGGTTACGTCATCTATCGTAAACGCGGGAACGAGTGAGAGGTCTTACATGACCCGTTCGAGTTGTCCCGGATTTACCGGGACCGCAATGGTTATTCTGACCCTGCTCACGTGCAGTGTCCTTATCCTGGCACCCGGGTCAGCGGTAACGCAGCACATCGGGAGCGGCCCCTCATTTACCGCAATGGTAAGCGGTGACAACGAGTTTGTGCCGGGCGAGGATACGACAATCACGATCCTGGTAAAAAACACCGGCCTCAATTCCATGAAACAGGTCATGATGGGTACAATCCAGCCGGAGGACCAGCAGAACACGGCAAAAACCACCACGATCGGACTTGCCTCAGCAGGCGATAATGTTACGGTCAGGACCGACCCGCAGATGGTCGGCGATATCCCCGGCGGGGCAACAGTCCCCGTCCAGTATAAAATAAAAATCTCTGCAAATGCAACTGACGCGGAATACCAGCTCCCCCTGACCCTCCAGTACAGGTACCTGAAGGTTATCGTCCAGGAACGGTCTGATATGTTCGAGTATGTCTATAATGATGCGGAAGACACCGTGCCCGTCACTATCAGGATGCAGCCCCACGTGAAGGCACAGGTAATCGAGGCAGTACCGGAACAGCTGACCGTTGGATCCGATGGCTACCTGAACCTGAAGATCAGGAACATCGGGCCGGAAAACGGTACCCTGGCATCCGTGAAGCTGCTCAGGAACGGGCAGAGCCCGATCATACCGGTTGACAGCACCGTGTTCATCGGGGATTTCAAGAGCGGGGACACGATAGCCTGCCGGTACAAGGTATCGGTGTCAAACGATGCGACGAACCAGACCTATCCTGTTGACCTTGCCGTCTCCTACATGAACCGCGAAGGGACGGTTGTGACCTCTGCAAAAACCACCATCGGTGTTCCCGTGAATGAACAGCCTGTGTTCACCGTCATCTCCCCGGTGCCGGAAGTCCCCCGCGGGACGGAGAGCACCATCAATGTCAGCTACCGGAATAACGGGAAGATACCTGTCTATGATACGCAGGCACGGATCACACCGCATGATCCGGTGACCGCGAGCGACAGCAATGCATTCCTCGGGGACATCGCACCCGGTGAAACGGCGACTGCCACGTTTGTCGTCCTCGCAGATCAGAACGCAGAAACGGGGGAGCAGACCTTCGACAGCACCATACGGTACCGTGACGCGACCGGCATCAGCATCTCATCGGATCCCATTCCGGTGCAGCTGAATATCGTACCGTCAGCAGGTGGCATCTCTCCCCTGATTATCGTTGGCATCATTGCGGTCCTTATCATCGGTGCCGCATTCTTTGTGTACCGGCAGAAGAACAAGAGCCGGTGAGGGTTCCATGATCCAGCAGATCTTTGAAGGTATTGCAAACACCATCGTCAGGCGACCGAAGCTGGTCGCCTGCCTGATCATTGCCCTCTTCTGCATTGGTTTCTACGGTATGACCCTGCTGACCATGCAGACAGGGTGGGAGACCTACCTGGACAAGGATACTCCGGCCGGCGCCCTCCATGCGAAATACGTAAAGGAGTATGCCTCGGATTCAACGGTTATCCTCATCATCGAGACTCCTGACCCGACAAGTGCAGAAGTACTGGCATATATCGAAAATCTTGAAAAACAGATCGGGCAACAGCAGAACATCGAGAGCACGGTCTCTGTTGTTGACGTGCTGAAAGCCTATAACGGCGGGACACTACCCACCTCCCAGGCGGATACGGACCGGATCATCAGTTCCCTGCCGGAGGCCACCCGCAACAGGATTGCACCCTCCAACGTGCTGACCATGGTCCAGATCTCGCTCACGCCGGGATTATCGGAAAAGGTCCAGAAGACCGTGCTCGCCAACGTGGATTCGGTTGTGGAGACCACCGATGCCCCAGCCGGCGTGAAAGTCGAGATCTCCGGGTCACCCGCATTCAGCAAGCAGATGAGCGAGGGCTTATCCAGCAACATGGGGATCCTCATCGGAGGGGCGCTCGTCCTGATGATCATCACGATGGGGGTCCTCTTCTCCTATGTCCGCTACCGCTTCATGCCGGTCCTGCTGGTTGCGATCGGTCTCGTCACCTCCCTTGGCCTGATGGGCCTTGCCGGCATCCAGCTGAACATGGCGGTGATCGGGGCGTTCCCGGTCCTGATCGGCCTGGGGATTGATTATGCGATCCAGTTCCATGCCCGGTTCGACGAAGAGATCCGGAAGGGGTCAATCGAGAACGCGGTCTTCATGACCGTGACCCGGACCGGCCCGGCTGTTATGTACGCGATGCTTGCGACCAGCATGGGATTTCTGGCAATGTTCGTTTCGTATCTCCCGATGATCCGCTCGTTCGGTCTTGTCTCCATTATCGGCATCAACTGCTGCTTCTGGATCTCATGTATCGGCATGCCCACCCTCGCCATTCTCCTGAAATACCAGCCCAAGCCGCAGACCGGCGAATGCTATGCCGTGGGGACGGATGCGTGCGACACCATAATCGGGAACGAGAAGAAAAAGAAGAGCGGCTTCTCCTACGGCCAGTTCCTGACCGACGTATCGATGAAGATCGCGAAGAATCCGATACCGGTCCTGCTCGTGGCCGGCCTTGTCGCCTTCGCCGGGTTCACGATCGACCCGACCATCCCGGTCTCGTCCGATGAGAATACCTTTGTCCCCTCGGATATGCCGGCCAAGATCAACATGGAAAAAGTCACCCGTGTCCTGGGTGCCACCAGCACCGCGGACTTCATGGTGCAGGGATCCCGGGTAACCGATCTCGATACGATGACCTGGATGAAATAGTTCCAGGAGTACGAAGTGTCGCGCCACGCGGAGATCACGGGGTCCACAAGTATCGTCACGTACGTCATCCAGTATAATGGCGGCGTGATGCCGGAAACCCAGGACCAGCTTGATGCCGTGCTGGCAAAAATTCCCCGGGATACAAAGGAATCGTATCTTGCCAGCTCGCTCTCCGGGATCATCCGGTTCAGTACCGAAGATCTGTCGATGACCCAGATGAGGGGCTTAAAAGAGCAGATGGTGAGCGATATCGGGTTCGTCGAACCCCCGGTCGGGTTCACGATTAAGCCCACCGGGAGTTTTGAGATGTATACCACGCTCCTCGGTTCGATGGCCGAATCGAAGGAGCAGATGAACATCCTCGGGTTCATCTTTGTCTTCATCTTCCTCATTCTCGTATACCGGCACTTCCATGCAGTCTCCCCGATCATCCCGATCATCTTCGTGGTGGGCTGGAACGCGGTGGCGATGTATGTCCTCGGCATCGAATACTCCCCGCTGACCGCGACGCTGGGATCGATGACCATCGGTGTTGCTGCGGAGTACACGATCCTGGTCATGGAGCGGTACTCCGAGGAAGAGGAGCGACTGCACGACCCGATCGCCGCTATCCAGGAGAGCGTTAATAAGATCGGTACCGCTATCACGGTCTCGGGCCTTGCAACCTTCTTCGGGTTCTCGGCGCTCTGCCTTGCAACCTTCCCGATCATCAGCAACTTCGGTGTGACCACCCTGATTGCAGTGGCATTTTCCCTCCTGGGCGCGATCTTCATCATGCCCGCGATTCTGTCGGTCATGGGGCAGGTCACCGAATGGTTTGAGGTGCGGCACAAGAACGATGCGCCGAAGGGCCAGGAGCAGCTCTGAGCGGGGCTGTTCTGGTGCCATCCTGCAATTTTTTTTCATGTTTTACACAGTATTTTCTGCTGCCTGTCTTGCCGGAAATATATTGTCGTCCTGACCGGTCGCGTTTTCATAACGACCCGCGATGAATCCGGTGCGATACGGACACAGAACAGATCCCAAAAAGGATGTTTTGACCATGGTTATCATGCATGGGTGATACATACACTCTCAGCAGGAATTGACCATGACGAGTATCGATTCGCTGTACCGGAAAGAGGATGGCCGTGTCCTCATCGAGATAAAATTGTCATCGGTAGCCCAGCTCTTCAACACCTTCGATCCCGCCCCGTTCTATGCGAGGGAGCTGGACCGCGAGGCAGCCCGTTATATTGTCGATACCGTGAATGATTTTCCTTCAAACACGGAGTTCCGGATCGTTGTATACCTGCCGGCAGAAGCGCTGGGGACAAAAGAGGCTGAAAAAATTCCCCACGCCATCGTCAATCACTTCAGATACATGGTCCTGGTACAGGAACGGGAATTCCGGCAGCGGTGGTCCTATGGGAAATACACGCTGGTGATCGGACTTGCATTTCTTGCGATTGCAGAAATTGCCAGCCGGATCGTTGCAGAAACATTCCCCGACTCGCCGGTCGCCCAGCTGGGAGCAACCGCCCTCGAAGTCGCCGGCTGGGTGGCCATGTGGGAACCGGTCACCGTACTCCTCTACCAGCTCTGGCCGATCATCGCGCAGAAAAAGGTGTACGAGAAGATCAGCGGGATGGAAATCGACCTCTGCCCGTACCCTGAGTCAGGAATGCCGGTTTACGGTCAGGGGTGCCTGGTGTTCCGGCAGGGTACATTGTCAGAGAAGTGATGGAATGAACTCCGGACGGCAGGAGCCTTTATCCCCTCTTGCATCAAACCGACTAGTCAGTCTAGACCAACCGGTCGGGCAGGGACATATGCAATGACGAAGGTAATCGAAGCACGCGACTTATCGAAATCGTACGGCGAAGTACAGGCCGTGAACAACGTGACTCTCGCGGTGGAGCAGGGAGCGCTCTTCGGCCTGCTGGGCCCCAACGGGTCCGGCAAGACCACGATGATCAAGATGCTGACCGGGCAGACCCGGCCGACAAGCGGCACTGCATCGGTGCTCGGGATCGATGTGACCGTGGACCCGGTCGGGATCCGCGAGCGGGTCGGGATCATCCCCGAGCAGGAGACCCCGCCCAGTTTTCTCACCTCCCTGGAATACCTGAAGTTCGTTGCAGCGGTCCGGAAGATCCCGGACATCGACAAGAAGGCGGACTGGTGGTTCGATTTCCTCGACTTTGCCGACAAGAAGGAGGTGCTCTGCAAGGATCTCTCGCGGGGCACCCGGCAGAAACTGATGTTCACCCAGGCCTTCATCCACGAGCCGACACTCGCGCTCATCGATGAGCCGCTCATCAACTTCGACCCGATCATGCAGGACCTGGTCAAGGACTACCTCGCCGATTATGCAAAGAAGGGCAACACGATCTTCATCTCGACCCACATCCTTGAGGTGGCCGAGGAGATCTGCTCGGAGTTTGCGATCCTCCACAAGGGAAAGCTCCTCCATACCGGGCCCGTTGCCGACCTGAAAGCGCGGGGCGGGCACCTCCCCGCCTTCTTCCTCTCGCTTGTCGGGAAGGGTCGCCATGTTTGAGCTCTTTGTGGCGATGGTCAAGGAGGAGTGGCGGGTCCATTCCACGATGTTTGGCAGCCTCTCCTTTGCCCTCTTCCCGATCCTGATCTTCGGCATCGCGTTCATGGGCTCGTTTTTGATCCCGCTCGTAAAAAGGACGCTCCCGCTCGGCAACCTCTCGATCATCGTCCATGCCATGTACCTGATGCTCGGCATTATGGTCGGCGGGTTCGGTATGCTGGGCAACGAGGTGATGAACCGGAGGTTCGGGCAGGCAAGCTTCCTCGCCTACTCGGCACGGAGCCTCCCGCTCTCCGAGCGGTTCATCTTTGCCAATTTCGTGGTCAAGGACACCGTCTACTACTTCTTCCTCTGGGTCTTCCCGTTCGCCTTCGGGTACATCCTCGCCTCGCCGTTCCTTGGCATTCCGCTGGCTTCCACCCTCTTCCTGCTCCTCACCCTGACGCTCTCGTTCCTCTTCGGCCTCTGCGGGCTCTTCTTCCTCTCGACCGTGTACACATGGTCCCGGCCGGTATTCGGGCTCTTCCTCCTCCTTCTCGGCATCGGTTTTGGCGGGATCATGGCGGCCGGCATGAACCCGGCGATCTTCTTCCCGCCGCTGCTGCTGCATGACGAGTTCTCGTGGACCAACCTCCTCGCCTCCTGTATCGTACTCGCCTACCTCTTCATCGTCTCGCTCTGGCTCTTCAACCCGGAATCGGTCGGATCGGAGAAGAAGTACCGGGACAGCTTCACCCCGTGGCTGCAGCGCCTCTCGTTCCTTCCCAACCCCCCGCTCGCCACCAAGGACACGATCGACCTGTACCGGAGCGGGAGCATGATCGGCCAGACCATTTTCTCGTTCATTGTTCCCCTGGGGGTGATCTGGTTCTTCCTGTCCCTGATGAGCCAGTTCTTCCCGCCCCACGCCCTGCTTTTCCTGTATGCCGTCACGACGGGCGTGATCGCCTCGACCATGTATACCTGGGTCACGATGTTCGACAACTTCGGGCCGTACGCCTGCCTGCCCGTGGCCGTCAGCACGCTGATCGAAAGCAAGCTCACCACGTTTACGATCCTCCAGATCATACCGGCCGTCTTCATCGCGGTGGTGGCGGTCCTCGCGGGTGAGGCAGCGTACCTGATCCCCGCGGTCGTGCTTGGTCTCGCGGTCTCGTTCTATGCCGTGAGCATCATGGCATGGCTCTGCGGTCTCTCCCCCAACGTGCTGGTGTACGATGTGAAGGTGCTCTTCGAGTACCTCCTCCTCGTGGGTGTCGCGATCACGATCTTCTCCGCGGCCTCGTTCGTCAACCCGTACTATGCTCTCGGGGCGGTCGTCCTCGCCATCCCGTCATGGATGTTCTTCCGGCAGGCAAAGATCCGTTGGGACGCCGTAGATCCGCAGGGGTTCTGATATGAGATCTGACCGGGGTGAATAACGATGACAATGATGCAATACCGGAAAGTCCCAAAGAACGGCGACCAGCTCTCCGCACTCGGGTTTGGCGCCATGCGCCTCCCGACGCGTATGGGAAGGATCGATGAAGAACGTGCCATGAAGCAGGTCCGCGGGGCGATCGACCAGGGTGTCAACTACATTGATACAGCAGTCCCCTACCATGGCGGCGAGAGCGAGCGGTTCATCGGCCGGGCCCTGCAGGACGGGTACCGCAAAAAGGTAAAGCTCGCCACCAAGCTGCCACCCCAGAGCGTGAATACCCGCGAAGACATGGACCGGATCCTCGATATCCAGTTAAAAAAACTGAAGACCGATCATATCGATTACTACCTCCTCCACGGGCTCGAGGCACACCAGTGGAAGAAGCTCTTCGATCTTGGTGTCCTTGAATTCCTCGACAAGGTGAAGGCTTCCGGGAAGATCAGGAACGCCGGGTTCTCGTTCCACGGCGACCGGAAGACGTTCAAAGAGATCATCGATGCCTATGACTGGACCTTCTGCCAGATCCAGTACAATTTCCTTGACGAGACCAACCAGGCCGGGACCGA
>Ga0105103_10001238_pt1 | contig 14295 bp, 27 predicted proteins | sample PPLLaktember2015_2_FD_79107 | JGI IMG/M metagenome (GOLD analysis project Ga0105103, IMG submission 79107) | Freshwater sediment microbial communities from Prairie Pothole Lake near Jamestown, North Dakota, USA - PPLs Lake P7 Core (6) Depth... | ecosystem: Environmental > Aquatic > Freshwater >...
GAAAAGAGGTCAGCGGTGGCGGAAAGAAGCCTTTCCGCCAGAAGGGCACGGGCCGGGCTCGTCAGGGAAGCAGCAGATCGCCATTGCAGCCTGGTGGTGGGACGGTTTTTGGGCCCCATCCGAGAGACTACAGTTATTCCGTTCCGAAAAAGGTACGCAGAAGTGCTCTCAGATCCGCTCTGTCCGTTCGTTATACCGGTTCAGCGATGAAAGTCCTTGATAAGCTTGATCTGGAAGCAATCAGTACAAAAAACTTCAACGGTATTGTAAAGACCTTCAGTCTTACAAAGCCCCTTTTTGTTATTGACAAAAAGAACGAAGTGGTTGAGAAATCGGCGAGAAACATACCTTTCGTGAAAGTCCTGCGTGTTGAGGGGCTGAACGTATACGACATCATCAGGCATGAACAGATTATCCTTACGCTAGATGCTCTCAAGAGAATAGAAGAGGTGCTTGTATCATGAACGAGTACGATATCGTTGTAAGACCGATCATAACCGAGAAAAGCTCGCTTCTTAAAGAGACCGGCAATCAATATATCTTTGAAGTTCAAAGAGATGCCAATAAGATTGAGATCAAAAAGGCTGTTGAGAAGCTCTTTAAAGTAAAGGTGGTTTCTGTTCAAATATCGAATATCGAAGGGAAGAAGAAAAAAGTTGGAAGATTCGCAGGAAAAAAACCGGATTGGAAAAAGGCAATTGTGAAGCTGAATCCCAAAGACAAGATAACAATTTTTGAGGGTGCATAATGGGCGTTAGAGAGTTTAAACCAACCTCACCGGGCAGAAGGTTCATGAGTGGCCTCACGTTCGAGGAGATAACAAAGAAAAAACCCGAGAAGGCACTTCTTTCATCTGTCAAGAAAACAGGGGGAAGGAATTCATCGGGCAAGATCACGACACGCCACATTGGAGGCGGACATAAGAGAAGATACAGGATTGTTGATTTCAAGAGGGATAAGTTCGAAATACCCGGAAAGGTTTTTGGTATCGAATACGATCCCAACAGATCCGCAAACCTTGCCCTTGTCCACTATGTTGATGGAGAAAAACGATATATCATTGCTCCCCTGGGGATAAAGGTGGGCGAAATGATTATTTCCAGCAAGAAAGCTGACACAGAAGTAAAAGAAGGCAATACCATGCCACTGCGCTACGTGCCCCTGGGTACATTTATTCACAATGTTGAAATGAAACCCGAGAAAGGCGGTCAGCTTGCACGAAGCGCTGGAAGCTATGCACAGTTGGTGGCAAAGGAAGGCGATCATGGACAGGTCAGGCTTCCCTCAGGCGAGGTGAGGATCGTCCATCTTACCTGCATGGCCACTATTGGCCAGGTGGGCAATATAGATCATGAAAACATCACAATTGGCAAAGCCGGCAAGCCTCGGTGGTTGGGAATACGGCCAACTGTCAGAGGTATGGCCATGAATCCGGTTGATCACCCCCTGGGTGGTGGTGAAGGCAGGACAAAGGGCGGCAGACATCCATGTTCACCATGGGGGCAGCTTGCAAAAGGCAAGAAAACAAGAAAGAACAAGAGAACAGACAAATTCATTGTCAAAAAGAGAGGTTAGGAGGTTTTCGTGGCAAGGTCGTTGAAAAAAGGACCATTCGTTGAGGAAAAGCTCTTTAAAAAGGCTGAAGAGGCAAAGGGCTCCAAGGGTACTAAAGTTATCAAGATGTGGTCGAGACATTCAACCATCACTCCCGATTTTATAGGGCTGACGTTTGCCGTTCATAATGGCAAAAAGTTCATACCTGTCTTTGTAACCGAGGAAATGGTGGGGCATAAGTTTGGAGAATTCTCGCCAACCAGAACCTTCCACGGTCATTCGGGAGACAGAAAGGCAAAAGTGGTCAAGAGAAAGGAATAGATCTATGGAAATTACGGCGAAAACAAGAATGATCCGAATTTCTCCGAGAAAGGTGAGGCTCGTCGGTGATTTGATAAAGAAGAGAAATATCAATGACGCAATGGGCATCCTTACCTATATGCCTCAGAAGGCATCCTTTATTTTAAAGAAACTTCTTGATAGCGCTATTGCGAATGCAAGGCAGAAGAAGTATGTGGATGTAGACAATCTGTATGTTAAAAACGTGATTGTGGATGGTGGCCCCATGATGAAAAGGTTTCTACCGAGGGCCATGGGAAGGGCCACAAAGATAAGAAAAAGGCTTTCCCACATCACGATGATATTAGATGAATCATAATGTGGAGGTTCAATGGGTCAAAAGACTAATCCTTTCGGTTTCAGGCTTGGAATCATAAAGACATGGGATTCAAAATGGTTTGCTTCCAAAAACTATGCAAAGTTTTTGCATGAAGACCTCACCATAAAGCGGTTTTTGAAAGACAGGCTCCGTCAGGCAGGGATCTCGAAGATTGAGATCGAACGGGCTGCAAACAAGGACAAGAGGGCAAAGATCAATATCTATACATCAAGGCCTGGACTTGTCATTGGACGGAAAGGCGCTGAAGTAGAGAACCTCAAAAGAGAACTTCAGAAGATTACAGATAAGGAAGTGATCCTGAACATAACTGAGATTAAAAGACCTGAGGTTGATGCCCAGCTTGTTGCGGAAAATATCGCTCTGCAGCTAGAAAGGCGTGTTTCCTTCAGAAGGGCAATGAAAAGAAACGTATCCCAGGCTTTAAAATTCGGGGCCAAAGGGATCAAGGCTATGTGTTCCGGCAGGCTTGCCGGTGCTGAAATGGCGCGTACCGAATGGTACCGCGAAGGGCGTGTTCCCTTGCAGACGATTCGTGCGGATATTGACTACGGATTTACCACAGCCCGCACAAAGTATGGCGTAATTGGCATCAAGGTCTGGGTGTTTAAGGGAGAGATTTATCAGGAGGCAACGTAATGCTTGCACCAAAAAGGGTACGGTACAGAAAACAACAAAAAGGAAGAATGAGAGGGGCCGCTCTCAGGGGTAACACGGTAAGTTTTGGTGATTACGGACTCCAGGCCCTGGAATGTGGTTGGGTCACGTCACGGCAGATAGAGGCCGCACGTATTGCCCTCACGAGATATGTAAAGAGAACAGGAAAAGTCTGGATCAGGATATTTCCCGACAAGCCAATTACAAAAAAACCTGCAGAAACCAGGATGGGAAAGGGCAAAGGACCCTCTGAAGGATGGATAGCGGTTATTCGACCTGGCAAGGTTATGTATGAGATAAAGGGGGTGCCGGAGGACAAGGCAAAAGAGGCCTTGCGGATTGCCTCTTTCAAGCTTCCCATAAAGACAAGATTTGTGGCAAGAAGCGAGGAACAATGAAAGCACGGGAATTGAGAGATCTGACGGCAGAAGAACTTCTGAAAAAAAAGAAGGACTTCAAGGAAGAGATTTTCAATCTGCGATTCCAGCATTCGACAGGGCAGTTGGAGAACACCTCACGGATGAAACTTTTAAGGCGGGATGTTGCACGGATAGAAATGGCTCTGAGAGAGAAAGAATTACAGGTAGGTAAGACCAGCTAAAGGTTATCAGCTCAAGCTGAGCGCTAAATGCTTAAAACGAGGTAGTCATGGAAGCGAAGGTTGAGACAAATAGAAAGAAGATGACAGGGGTGGTTATAAAGGACAAGATGGATAAGACCGTTGTCATTGAAGTTGAAAAATTTCTTAAACACCCAAAATACCACAAATACCTGAAAACAAAAAAACGCTACAAAGCCCATGATGAGAAGAGCGAATGCAACATCGGCGATAAAGTGCTCATCGTTGAGTCGAGGCCATTGAGTAAAGAGAAAAGATGGGTTGTAAAGGAAATTATTAAAAAAGAAGAACTTATGCTAATCCGGGAAGAGGTGACAGGCAATGATACAGGTCAGAACTAAACTCGAGGTAGCCGATAATTCTGGCGCAAAAAAGCTTGGATGCATAAGGATTCTTGGCGGATCAAAAAAGCGCTACGGCACTGTGGGTGATATCATTGTGTGTTCAGTCAAAGAGGTAATCCCCAATGCCAAGGTAAAAAAAGGTGAAGTGGTAAAAGCTGTGATCGTGAGAACCACAAAGGAAATAAGGCGGATGGATGGCTCATACGTGAAGTTCGATGATAATTCAGCTGTCATTATCAACCAGTATAATGAGCCTATTGGAACAAGGATTTTTGGTCCGGTAGCAAGGGAACTGCGTGCAAAGAAGTTCATGAAGATCGTTTCCCTGGCGCCTGAGGTTGTGTGAGGTAAATATGGAAGAGAAACAGTACCACGTAAAGAAGAATGACACAGTCATGGTTAATACCGGCAAGGACAAGGGCAAGACAGGCAAAGTCTTGAGGATTGTTAAGAAGAAGGACCGCCTTGTTGTCGAAAAGGTGAACATGATCAAAAGACACGTTAAGCCGAGCCAGAAGTCAAAGGGCGGGATCATGGAACGGGAGAGCCCCATTCATGTCTCCAACGTAATGCTTTATTGCGAAAAGTGTTCGAAGCCTGTGAAGGTGGGTAGAAAAACTCTTGAGGATGGCAAGAAGGTACGTTTCTGCAGGAGATGTGAAGAAGTTATAGATAAGTAGGAGGCATCAGTTGAAGAAAGGTTACGGGGAATTTTACGAGACGGAAGTAAGATCGGCGCTCATAAGAAAGTTTAAGTATAAGAACGTCATGCAGGTGCCAAAACTCGAAAAAATCGTTGTGAATGTAGGACTTGGCGAAGCCATACAGAATGTAAAGGCTCTGGATGCGGCAGCCAATGACATTGCTATGATAACAGGCCAGAAACCAGTGATTACGAAGGCCAAGAAATCGATCGCTTCATTCAAGTTGAGGGAAGGTATGTCGATCGGTTGCATGGTTACCCTGCGTCGTGAGAGAATGTATGAGTTCTTTCATAAGCTTGTTTATGTAGTCCTTCCGAGGGTGAGAGACTTTAAGGGTGTATCTCCTAAGTCTTTTGACGGGAGGGGCAATTATACGATGGGATTGCGGGAACAGATCATTTTCCCTGAAATAGATTATGATAAAGTTGACAAAGTAAGGGGTATGAATATAACCATAGGGACATCTGCCAAAACAGATGAAGAGGGTTTTGAACTTCTGAAACTTATGGGCATGCCCTTCAGGAGTTGATGGAGGACTCATGGCAAGGAAAGCAAGCATTGAAAAATGGAGCAAGACTCCGAAGTTCAAGGTAAGGCACAGAAACCGTTGTGCTGTGTGTGGAAGGCCGAGAGGTTACCTGGGAAAATTTCAGATGTGCAGGATATGTTTCAGATTAAATTCCCTTAAGGGTTCCGTACCCGGGGTTATTAAATCGAGTTGGTAAGGGGGAGCGGGATGGTAGATCCTATTGCAGATATGCTAACAAGGATAAGGAATGCGATTATGGCCCGCCATGAATCAGTTGACATACCTTACTCAAATATGAAATTCGGGATATCAAAGATCATGAAGGAAGAGGGATACATCAGAAACTACAAGACCTTTGTTGACGAGACACGGAAGAAGTTTCTAAAGGTGTATATCAGTTATGATGAGAACAGCAAAAGCGTGATAACTGGTTTGAAGCGGGTCAGCAAGCCTGGAAGAAGGGTCTATGTTGGGGCTGGTGAGATATCCAAGCTGAAAACCAGGCTCAGCATGGTTGTCCTTTCAACCTCGAAAGGACTTATGACCGATAAAAATGCGTTTAAAAACAAGGTAGGAGGGGAACCCCTCCTCATGGTTTGGTGAGGTAACAGATGTCGAGGATAGGAAAAAAACCTATTGAAATGCCAAAGGGCGTAAAATTTGAAATCAAAGAAGGCGAGATTATCGTAACGGGGCCCAAGGGCACACTGAAACGACCATTGCTTGAAGGATTGACTGTTCAGGCTGACGGGAATGTGGTCAACGTCCAGAGGTCAAGCGAAGAAAAGAAGATAATGGGTTACCATGGTCTTATGCGTACCCTCATCGCCAATATGGTGGAAGGTGTGCACAATGGTTTTGAGCGGAAGCTTGAAATTATTGGTATTGGTTACAGGGCGGAAATGCAGGGAAATAATGTGGTCTTCTACCTTGGTTACTCACACCCCATAGTCTTTGCCCTCCCTCAGGGTATTTCAGCCCAGGTGGACAAGCAGACTTTACTTACCGTGAAAGGCATTGATAAAGAGCTGTTAGGGGAAATTGCTGCAAAAATGAGGGCATTAAGAAAGCCTGATGCCTATAAGAACAAGGGTGTAAAGTACGCCAATGAAGTTTTGAAGAAGAAGGCAGGTAAAAGCGGGAAGTAAGGAGCGCATACATGAATAGAAGAGAAAAGGTCGAGGCGAGATACAAAAGAAAGAAAAGAATCAGGAAGAAGGTCTTAGGAACCAAGGATAAGCCGAGACTTTGTGTTTATAAAAGCCTGAAAGAAATATATGCCCAGATCATCAATGACACCGATTGCAATGTAATAACGGGAGTATCAACCCTCAACAAGGAGATCAAGGCTGAAGTAAAGTATGGTGGAAACGTAAAGGCTGCGAAAAGGGTCGGCGAGCAGATTGGTAAGATTGCCTCTGGCTTGGGAATTGTAAATGTTGTCTTTGATCGAAACGGGTTCAAGTACCACGGACGGATAAAGGCCCTTGCTGATGGTGCGAGAGAAGCTGGACTAAAATTTTAAGAGGAGGCCGTGATTGGTTGAGAAGAAACGCATAGAGGTAGACGGGCTTGAGCTTCAGGACAGGCTGGTTTATATAAACCGGGTCGCAAAGGTAGTGAAAGGTGGACGAAGATTCAGCTTCAGCGCCATTGTAGTTGTCGGGGATGGCAACGGTCGTGTCGGATATGGTCTGGGCAAGGCAAACGAAGTGCCCGATGCCATACGTAAGGCTATTGAACGTGCAAAAAAGGATCTTGTTAAAGTACCTGTTGCGAAAGGAACAATCCCCCATGAGATCATGGCAAAGTACGGGACTAGCCAGGTGTTCATGAAACCGGCGAAAGAGGGTACCGGTGTCATCGCGGGAAGAGCAGTACGAGCCGTTGTTGAAGTTGCCGGTATAACGAACCTGTTAACAAAATGTTATGGCTCAAGAAACTACCACAATGTCGTTAAGGCTACCATTCGAGGACTTTCATTGCTAAAATCGCCTGACACAGTATTAAGGCAGCGGGGCAAGATAAAGGGCGAGGAGGGATAAAGTGAGTCACCTCAAAATTAAATGGATAAGGAGTGCGATAGGGCGCACTCAGGACCAGAGAGATACAATAAGGAGCCTCGGCTTCAAGAAGCTTCATGAGGAAAAAGTTGTTAAGAACACGCCGGAAATAAGAGGTATGGTGAAGAAGGTAATACACCTCTTAGAAATAGTGGAGGATGTAAAATAAATGAAGCTTTCTGATTTAAAACCAAGCGAAGGTTCAAGGAAGAAGAGAAAAAGAGTGGGAAGGGGAACAGGTTCAGGTCACGGGACTACAGCTGGCTATGGTAATAAAGGGCAACGTTCCACAAGCGGCGGTACAAAACCCAAGGGCTTTGAAGGCGGCCAGATGCCTCTTACCAGAAGAATCCCGAAGAGGGGATTTAAGAACCCTTTCAGGGTTGAATATGCACTTATCAAGGTGGGTGACCTGGGTGCTTTTAAAGGAAAAGACCAGGTGAACATCAAGGACTTTGTGGAATCAGGTTTCATTAAAAATATCAAAAATGGCATTAAGCTCTTGTCTGACGGTGATATTGATTTTTCCATAAAGATTACTGTTCATAAAGCTTCCCAAAAAGCTATAGAAAAGATTAGGGCCCAGGGTGGAGACGTGGAGGTATTGATTTAATGGGAGGTTTCCAGAATATTGGAAAGATCCCAGAGCTGAAGCGGCGGATCTTGGCAACTCTTGCATTGCTAGCAGTGTACAGGGTTGGCGTTCATATTCCGACCCCCGGAATAGACGGACGGGTTCTGGCAAGCATCTTCGAACAGGCGAAGGGCACTCTCCTCGGTTTTTTTGATATGTTTGCTGGTGGCGGACTGGAAAGGCTTTCTGTGTTTGCCCTTGGCATTATGCCATACATCAGCGCTTCCATTATACTTCAGCTTCTCACGGTTGTCGTTCCAACCCTCGAGAAGCTGTCAAAGGAAGGAGAGGCTGGAAGAAAGAAAATCACTCAGTACACACGATATGGTACGGTGATTATTAGTATCATCCAGGGATTTGGGATTGCAGTCGGTCTGGAGCAGATGCGCGGCGCAGGTGGCGAGCTTGTTGTTTACAATCCGGGATGGAGTTTCCGGCTCATGACCATGATTACCCTCACCGGTGGCACTGCCTTTATTATGTGGCTTGGCGAACAGATAACCGAAAAGGGTATCGGGAATGGTATTTCCCTTATCATCTTTGCCGGTATCGTGGCAAGAATGCCCAATGCAATTGCCGGCACTATGAGCCTTGTGAATAGCGGCGAAATGAACTGGTTCGTGGTGATACTCCTCACTGCCATGATGTTTGTCGTAATAGCCTTCATTATCTTTATGGAGTCATCTCAAAGGAGGATACCGGTACAATACGCAAAGCGTGTTGTTGGCAGGAAGATGTACGGGGGGCAGTCTACCCATTTGCCCCTGAAGGTCAATACTGCAGGTGTCATTCCGCCCATATTTGCCTCGTCAATCCTCATGTTTCCTGCAACCATAGCGAGTTTCATTAATCACCCGTACATGAAGAGATTTTCTGAACTTCTGACGCCGGGCAGTTTCCTCCATGAATTGCTTTATATAGCGTTCATTATATTCTTCTGTTTCTTTTATACTGCCATTGTATTCAATCCAGACAATGTGTCCGATAACATGAAAAAATATGGCGGTTATATCCCCGGCATCAGGCCTGGTAAAAAGACTTCAGAGCATATTGAGAAAATTCTCTCACGGGTTACACTCATCGGGGCGATATACATCTCTTTTGTCTGTGTTCTTCCCACGTTGCTTGTGAAGAGGTTCAATGTTCCTTTTTACTTTGGGGGCACTGCATTACTTATCGTTGTTGGTGTTGCACTTGACACAATCCAGCAGATTGAGTCTCACCTCATATTGAGACATTATGAAGGCTTGACGGGAAAGAGTAAACGATTAAAGGGGAGAAGGTAGCGAAAAAGCAGTCAGCTATTAGCTGTAAGTTGTTGGCTGAGAGCTGATCCTAAATAGTTGTTGAATGATCATACTGAAGACGGTAGAAGAGATACAGAAGATAGGGACCGCAAGTAAGTATGTAATGGAGATTTTGCTTCACCTGGGAAGGTTGATAAAAGGGGGAATAAAGACGATAGACCTCGAAGCTGAGTGTGAGGAAAAGATAAAAAAGATAGGAAAGATTAAACCAGCTTTTAAAGGATACAACGGTTTTCCCTATTGTTTGTGCGTATCGGTTAATGATGAGGTTGTTCATGGAATGCCAGGCAACCGCGTTTTAAAGGATGGCGACATTGTCAGTATCGATTTTGGTATATTGTACGACGGCTTTTATGGTGACGCCGCCTTGACATACAAAGTAGGTGACATCGGAGGAAAGACTGAAAAGCTGCTTACTGTAACAGAGGAGTCCCTGTACGAAGGCATCCGGGAAGCAAAAGAAGGCAACAGGCTTCATGATATTTCCCATGCTGTACAGTCCTATGTTGAAAAGGCCGGTTTTTCTGTGGTGAGAGAATTTGTGGGCCATGGTATTGGGAGAAGCCTTCATGAAGAACCACAAATTCCAAATTACGGGGAAAAAGGCACCGGTATCAGGTTGAAAAAAGGCATGGTGTTTGCGGTTGAACCTATGGTCAACATGGGGAAAAGCGATGTTATGATCAAGGACAATGGATGGACAGCGGTCACGAAAGATGGAAGCCTCTCTGCTCATTTTGAACATACCATCGCCATCACCGAGAATGGCGCTGACATACTAAGCAGGTTATAGGAGAATATGCCAAAAGGTGAAGGGATTGAGATTGAGGGAACGGTCATTGAGCCTTTGCCAAATGCTATGTTCAGGGTGGAGTTACCGAACGGCCACAAGGTGCTTGCCCATGTTTCAGGAAAGATGCGGATGCACTACATCAAGATCCTGAAGGGAGATAAGGTTGTGGTAGAGCTTTCGCCGTATGACTTGAGCCGGGGTAGAATCATTTACCGGGTTAAATAGGAGGATCAAATGAAGGTTAAGCCTTCCGTGAAGAAGAGATGTGATAAATGTAAAATTATTAAAAGAAAGGGTCTGCTGAGAGTTATCTGCGAAAACCCAAAACATAAACAGAGACAAGGGTAAGGAGGTAGTTGCGTGGCACGTATAGCAGGTGTTGATATCCCGAGAGACAAGAGAATAGAAGTAGCCCTTACGTACATCTACGGTATAGGAAAGAACTTCTCAAAGCAGATTACAGCTGAAGCAGGTATTGACCCGAACAAGCGGACGAACACCCTGACCGATGAAGAGATAGCCCGGATAAGGGATATTATTGAGAGGAACTACAAGGTCGAGGGTGATTTACGGAAGGAATTCAGTATCAACATCAAGAGGCTCATGGATGTTGGTTGCTACAGGGGACTCCGACACAGGAGAAGTTTGCCTGTACGGGGACAAAGGACGCGAACAAATTCGAGGACGAGAAAAGGTCCTCGTAAGACTTCTATGAAGAGAAAATAACGAGGTGGGTCAATGGCAAAGGCCAAAAAAACCGGAAAGAAGAAGATAAGAAAGAGCATTCCCATCGGGGAAGCTTACATACAGTCAAGCTTCAACAACACGATTATTACGATCACCGATCCCCAGGGGAATGTTGTAGCCTGGTCGAGTGGTGGAGTTGTTGGCTTTAAAGGCTCCAGGAAAAGTACGCCTTTTGCGGCCCAGCTCGCAGCGGAGAACGCCGCAAAGAAGGCAATAGAAAATGGTATGAAAACGGTAGATGTGTTTATCAAGGGACCTGGTGCAGGCAGGGAAGCCGCATTGAGGGCTTTGCAGAGTGCCGGGCTGAAGATTCACCTTATACGGGACATTACGCCTATACCCCATAACGGGTGCAGGCCGCCGAAAAGAAGAAGAGTTTAAGGAGGGTAGCATTGTCAAGGTATGTAGGTCCATCATGCAGATTGTGTAGGAGAGAGGCGATAAAACTTTTTCTTAAAGGCGAGAGATGCTTCACAGAGAAGTGCGCTATAGAGAAAAGGAATTATCCGCCTGGTGTTCATGTTGATGTAAGAGGAAAGTTTTTGGAATATGGATTGCGGCTCAGAGAAAAACAAAAGGTGAGAAAGATCTACGGTCTGAGCGAAAAGCAATTCAAAAGATTTTTTACCATGGCAGAGCGGAAAACTGGAATAACAGGCACAAACTTCCTGGTGTTCTTGGAGAGAAGGCTCGACAATATGGTTTTCAGGCTCGGGTTTGCCACGTCCCGAAAAGAGGCACGGCAAATTGTTAGTCACAATCATATCCTGGTAAATGGCAAAAAGGTTAATACGCCTTCCTTTCTTGTGAAGGAGGGCGATGTAATATCAGTTAAGCATAAGGATCTTCCTAGTGTGCAAAATGCCCTTGAGTCGGTGGTACGAAGGGGTGTTCCATCCTGGATTGAGTTGGATAAGGAAGAGATGAAGGGTGTTCTAAAGCTCCTTCCCACGAGAGAAGACATCACTATGCCTATCAGAGAGCAGCTTATAGTAGAGTACTATTCACGATAGCCTTTTACCCTTAAAGGAGGGTACATGCGTATGTTTGAAAAAAACTGGCAGGAACTTGTAAAGCCGACCAAGATTGAAGTAGAGAAAAAAGAACAGAATTACATTAAGTTTTCCACCGAGCCATTTGAGCGGGGACATGGCATTACCATTGGGAACTCTTTACGGAGGGTTCTCCTATCTTCGATTATGGGAAGCGCTATCATCTCTGTCTGGATTGATGGCGTAGATCACGAGTTTTCCACTGTGAGGGGTGTTAAGGAGGATGTCACCGAGTTAATCCTCAACCTCAAAAAAGTAATTCTCAGAATAAGTGATGACAAGATCAAGCTTCTCAAGATTGACATCAAGGGTGCCCGTGAGGTAACAGCAGGGGACATTACTCACGAAGGTGGTGTGGAAATCGTGAATCCTGATCATCATATTGCCACATTGAGCGATGAAGCACGGTTATATCTGGAGATGAAGGCGAAGATCGGCAGAGGATATATGCCTGCCGAGGCCAATTATGATGAGAATGAGCCCGTTGGAACAGTCCCAATTGACGCCATTTTTTCTCCCATTAAGAAGGTAAGCCACAATGTGACTATTGCGAGGGTTGCAGAGCGAACAGACTACGATAAGTTGACCATGGAAATCTGGACTGACGGAAGCGTAAACCCACTGGATGCGCTCTCGTTTGCCGCGAAGATCATCAAGGAACAGATGAAGATCTTCATCAACTTTGAGGACATCGAAGAAGTTAGCGGTGATGAAGAAAGGATGGCCGAAAAGTCAGACTTCAATGAGAACCTATACAGGAGCGTTGATGAACTTGAGCTCTCGGTGAGGAGTGCAAACTGCCTGAAAAATGCAGACATTAAATATATTGGTGAACTTGTTCAGAAATCTGAACAGGAGATACTAATGACAAAGAACTTTGGAAGGAAGTCCCTCAATGAGATAAAAGAGATTCTCTCGTGCATGGGTCTCAGGCTTGGCATAAAACTGGACAATTTCCCTCCACGGGAAGAACTTGACAGATCGGCATCAAAAAGAAAAGACAATATATAGAGGTTTTTTATGAGGCATCAGAAGAGAGTAAAAACGCTGAACAGAACCAAGAGCCATAGAAAAGCACTCTTGATGAATCTTGCAAACGCATTATTTAATCATGAGAGCATTAAAACCACGAATACAAAGGCAATGGTGCTAAAGAGGGTGGCAGAGAGGCTTATTACGCTTGCAAAAAGGAAAGACCTCCATTCCATGCGGCTTGCTTTTTCTTTCCTAAGGGATAAAGCCATGGTCAGGAAGTTGTTTACTGAAATTGGCGATCGTTACAATGCGATCAATGGTGGATACACACGGGTCCTGAAGATCGGAAACAGAAAAGGCGATAATGCACCTATGGCGATTATCGAGCTGACGCAAAAGAAGGAAGAGAAGAAAGAAAAGGAAGATAAAAAGCCTGCAAAAAAGGCTGAAAAGAAAACAGAGAAAAAGGCTGAGAAGAAACCGGTAAAGAAAACAGAGAAAAAGGCCGAAGAAAAAACCGAGAAGAAGAAAGAAAAGAAAACAGAGAAGAAGACGACAAAAACGGCTGAGAAAAAAACGACGAAAAAGGCCGAGAAAACTAAAGAGGCCATAGACGAGACAGAAGCATAACGAAAACCCACCGTTGGGGGATCGTTCAACGGCAGGACAACGGACTCTGACTCCGTGAATTGGGGTTCAAATCCCTATCCCCCAGCCATAAATGAAATTAAGGGGTTAGGCTTAATAAGCTTAACCCCGTTTTTTTCTCAAGGTCGAGTTTTACCACTATTTTACCGCTTTAGTCTTTCGGAGCAACAAAAAACCCCGGATTTCTCCGGGGTCGAGTGTCTACAATAAATATCGACGAAGCTCCTCAGAATGCCATCGATATGGCGATGGAGAGGATGGCCCACAGCGAACATAGAGAGGTATTGAAACTCTCAAATCCAAGGCTTCCAGATTACGGAATAGACAAAGCCTTCCAGGAGACCGATCAGCGATACTGGCTCTTAAAGTATGAAAAATGTGGAGAGTATACCTGTCTTGAAGATGACTTTCCTGATTGCCTCATCAACGTTCATGACCGGGTGATCAGGGCCTGCCACCGGTGCAAGTCCGAACTGAATCCTTCCATCGGTCAATGGGTAGCTAAGAGGCCGAGTATCACCAACAAGCGAGGCCGTCACTACAGCCAGCTCTTCTCTCACTTCGTCGATCCTGCCGACATCCTCTATCAGTTCAGAACAACCAATAACCTGACCGACTTCTATAACCTCAAGATCGGCATAGCCTATGTGGAGGCAACGAATAGGCTCACTATCGAGGAAGTCTTATATCTTTGTGGAAGTGAAGGCATTGCTGAGCAAGACCCCGGGGCCCTGTTTTAAAATTATCCACCTGGGGATATATAGGGATTGGGAGGAGCTTGACCGGCTCATGCGAAACTTTCATGTGTCTCGCGCTGTCGTTGATGCCCTGCCCGAGACGAGAAACGCCAGGGCCTTTGCAGAGAGGCATAAAGGGAGGGTGTTCCTCAACTACTACAACGAGCGCCAGAAAGGCCACTACAGTTGGAATGAAAAGGAACTTATCGTTCAGTGCAATCGCACAGAGTCCATGGTCGCAAGCCACCGGGAGATC
>Ga0105103_10001240_pt1 | contig 14275 bp, 17 predicted proteins | sample PPLLaktember2015_2_FD_79107 | JGI IMG/M metagenome (GOLD analysis project Ga0105103, IMG submission 79107) | Freshwater sediment microbial communities from Prairie Pothole Lake near Jamestown, North Dakota, USA - PPLs Lake P7 Core (6) Depth... | ecosystem: Environmental > Aquatic > Freshwater >...
CCCGATGGTCAGCACCATAAGGATGATCAGCAGCAGGTCAGCGATTTGCAATTCAACCGGATAGGCCGATATCACAAAAGATCCTTCACCGGGAAGGGTCACCCATTCGAAATGTATCTGCAGCCAGCACACCAGTACCCCGGCCAGTAATCCCGAAAGGCATCCGGTAATGGAAATCAGCCAGCCTTCAAACAGAAAGATCATCCTGATCAGACCAGAAGGGGCCCCCATGCTGCGAAGTATCTGAATATCATCTTTTTTGTCGATGATCAGCATGGAGAGGCTGCCCAGTATGTTGAACGAAGCAATGACCAGAATAAAAGCGAGGATCAGGTAAGTAATCCATTTTTCGGAATTCATGGTTCTGTAAAGGGATTCATGCTGTTGATACTTGTTCTTCATAAGGTACCGGTTCTCTGTCTTCTTCTCAATGGCTTTTATGATTTCTTTTGCCTTAAAACCAGGCAAAAGTTTGATTTCCACAGCACTGATCCTATTTTCCGTTTCAAATAATTCAGCAGCAAACGACAGAGGCACAAACACCGTCCGTGCATCTACCTCTTCCAGCAGTGAAAAAACACCAGAGGGGAATATTGCCTTGTTGTTTAGGGAGTTAATAAGGTCCAAGCCAGATTTTAATCCTTTTTTGGGTACGTAGGCGTGGATCACTTCCAGGTGATTAAGGTCAATCCCCAGATAGGAAGCCACACCCTGGCCCGGAACAGCAAATGAAGCACCTCCTTCAGAAAGCACAAATTTCCCGCTGACCATGAGGGTATCAATTCCCGTGATCCGGCTGAAATTCTCCGGAACCCCCTTTAAAATGGCAATAAACTGACGGTTGTTACAGGCCAGCAGGGCATTGTCTTCAATTACTCCGGAAAAACCGGAAATGCCGGGAATGCCCGGAAGTACCTGCCGGGTCAGTTCTTCGGGATCGAAGTATTTTCCCACTTTGGCTGTAATTTTAATATCCGGATCCAGAAGGCTGAAATAGGATTTGATCAGCCCGTCAAACCCGTTAAAAACGGACAAAACTACCACCAGTGCAAAGGTACCCACACCAATACCCACTGCCGAAATGATGGAAATGATGTTGATGATGTGCTGCTTTTTCTTGGAGACCAGGTAGCGACGGGCGATGAAAAACGGAAGGTTCAACGTCGGGCAGATTAATGGTTTATTCTTTCAGTAACCGGTCAATTTTTTCCAGGTAATTCAGGGTGTCGTCAATAAAAAACTCCAGTTCGGGAATGATCCGGATTTGTTTGCCCACCTTATGGCCCAGAATTCCCCGGATGGGCCTGACCATATGCCGGATATGGTTCAGGGTGGCCTCAGATTTTTCTGACGGATAAATACTAAAAAAGCACCTGGCGAGGGAAAGATCACTGGTGACCCTGACTTCGGTGACGCTGATCAGCAATCCCGGAAAATCGGATTTCAGTTCGGAAATGAAAATTCCGGCCAGTTCTTTTTGTAGCAAACGGGAGATTTTATTCTGTCTTGTTGAAAACTGTTCCATTTTTTCTCTTTTGTCATCAAAAATAGATCATTTTAGCCAAAGAAACTTCATAATTAGGGAGCTACTGCAGCATCACCAAAATAAAAAGTAGTATTTTCGGGATAATATCCATAAAAAAGAAAGATGCGGACATTAAATATTGAGGACAGGGAGGAGATTAACCAGATTATCCGGTCGTGTAGGACTTGTTTTGTTTCGTTTTGTGACGGTCAGCAGCCCTATGTCGTGCCCATGAATTTTGCCCTGGAAGAGGATGGCATTATCCTTCACATGGCACAAACGGGAAGAAAATGGACCATTTTGGAAAAAAACCCGAACGTGTGTATCAACTGGATTTTGGGAGAGAAGATTGCCTGGCAGGATATTGAAGTCGGTTGCAGCTATCGGGTAAAATCCAAATCGGTCATTGTGGAGGGCCAGGCAGAGCTGATAACTGATTTTTCCGAAAAAGAGGAGTGCATGAAAAAAGTAATGGCGCAATACAGCGATCGCTCCTTTAAATTCAGTGCCCCGTCGATCCGTAATGTAGGGGTGGTAAAAGTGAGGGTTAAGCAGATATCAGCCAAAAAATTCGGGGCAAAATCCGTTACTGCCTGGAACCGGAATGAAGTGACGGGGGAAGATGAATGAAGGTCAAAAGAAGAGAAACGGGTGAAACCATAATACAGGCAACATGATTTTTGTTACCGGAGCTACTGGACTGGTAGGTAGCCACTTACTGCTTTCGTTACTCCTGAAGGGATATCCTGTAAGGGCGCTGAAGCGCAAAGCATCAGATGTAAGCAGGGTCAAAACAGTATTTGAGTGGTATTGTCCCCGGGCGGATGCGTTGTTCTCAGAAATAGAATGGGTGGAGGGGGATATGCTTGATTATTTTTCACTGGCAGATGCCCTCGATGATGTGGAGATCATTTACCACTGTGCAGCAGCGGTCTCCTTTGACCGCAGGAAGTGGAAACAGATCATGCAAAACAACGTGGAGGGTACGGCAAATCTGGTAAATGCAGCGCTGAACCGGGGAGTGAAACGTTTTTGCCACCTTAGCTCGATAGCAGCCCTGGGGGGTAAAGCCGACGGAATGACGGTTACAGAAGAGTCATCGTGGGACCCGTCAGGGAAACATTCGGTTTATGCGGAGAGCAAATTCCGTTCTGAAGCGGAAGTGTGGAGAGGAGTTGAAGAGGGACTTAAGGCAGTGGTGGTTCACCCGTCGGTCATCATCGGGCCGGGATACTGGAAGAGTGGCAGCGGGCTTTTTTTTGAAAAGGTTTACCGGGGTTTGTCGTTTTATACACCAGGCGTGACCGGATATGTTGATGTCAGGGATGTTGTGGATGCCCTCCTGCTGCTGACCGGAGAAAAGAACTTTGAGCTTGCCGGGAACCGGAAGTTTCTGCTGAATGCTGAAAATCTGGAGTTCAGGAGTTTTCTGGGAATGATAGCCAGTTCCTTTCACAAACCGGAGCCCCGGATCAGGGCAGGTAGCTCTCTGATGCAGCTGGTAAGGGTAATGTTGTGGTTTATCTCCTTTATCCCGGGAAGAACCATCCATCTGAACAGCGATATGATCGCGTCGGCCCTTCGAAAGAGTTATTATGATGGTTCCGGGATTACCACCCTTTTCGGATTTCGGTACAGACCGGTATCAGAGGCAGTCGGGCATACAGCAGAATGTTATCTGAAAGACCTGAACCGGTGATCAGGCATGAAATACCAGCAGGGGAATTTTGGTATGAAACAACATTTTTCTGGCCATACCGGGATTAAAGAACCGGGCAATTACATTTCTTTTGTGGGAGGTAAGCGCCAGAACATCCATCTGTTTTTCCGCAATGAATTTATCCATTTCGGCCAGCAGGTCATTGCCCGTCAGCAAGTGGCATTCAAATTTCCTTTCCAGGTATTTTGAACGGAGGATGTCTTTCATCCCCTGCAGTTTGGCCAGGCTCCAGACGGGCTCATCCTTTGAACCCACGTGCACACAATGAATTTCCGAATCATACGGTTTAAAGATGTGCATGAGTTTATCCAGGGCTACAAAGTCATTATTGTCGAAATTGGTGGCATAGAGTATTTTACGGAAGTTCCCGCTGATGTTGTCGGGCGAACCGGCGGGTATGGCCATTACCGGTACCCTTGACAAATTGATTATTTCTGCCGTAACACTTCCGATGATGTCGAATTCACTTTCCGCACTACCCTGTGTTCCCATCACGATCAGCAGCACATTGTTCCGGTGGGCAAACGACAGGATATCATCCCGGGCATCTCCGGCTTTCAGGATGTATTCTGTTTCTACCTGGCTCCAGGTTTCTTTTGAAAAGAAGCGGATCAGCTCACTGAGAAACTTTTCCATGTTTTGTTGGGCTGACATTTCTGCGCTTTCCAGATGGGCCAGCAGGCCGGTGTCGAAGGCATAGATGTCGCTGAACGGGACAGAATAAGCGATCGGGTTGGGATAAGCATGGAACAGGATTAACCGGGCATTTATCAGCCGGCAAATGTCGAAGGCCACTTTAGCTGCTTTCAGGGAATAGGGGGAAAAATCAACCGGGACCATCACCTGGCGCTCCTGTTCCTTAACGGCGTCTCCTGTGGGGGAGGGTTTACCCAGATATTCTTCCAGCAGGGGAAAGGCTTTTTCCAGGTCATCTTCCTGAATCTGAACCCTGACAGCCAGGGAGGAAGTCCCATCTGTGAGGCTAAGGTCTTTCAGCGTACAGAAAATTCCCCGTTGAGCGAGAATGTTCATCAGTTGCTGTGCTTTGACAACAGGCAATACGGCGATGGTCAGCTGATTATTTTTCATGACAGTTTTTTTCTCCAGATGCTATTTATTTATTCGAAATCCTGCGGATGAAGTTACAAAGGAAATAACAAAAAAAAACAGGAAACCGCTGAATTTTCATTCCATGGTTTCCTGTTTCAGAACCGGGTTAAGAAATGGGCCCGGAGAATTATTGCAGTTTAAATGCTGCTTTGATTTTATCCACGTGGTCAAGTTTTTCCCATGAAAAGAGATCAACCGACAGGGTTTTGGGAGAGTGGTAGGGTGGGGAGAATACTTTTGATACGCGCTCCGGTTGTCGTCCCATATGGCCATAACTTGCTGTTTCCGCATAGATTGGTTTTCTCAGTTTCAGCCTTTCTTCAATGAATGCCGGGCGCAGGTCAAAGATTTCCTCCACCATTTTTGCAATTTCCCCGTCGGTGTGGGGCACATTGTTCCGCCCGTAGGTGTTTACATAGACACCTACCGGTCGGGCAACGCCAATGGCATAGGCCAGCTGGATCAGGATTTCATCGGAAACACCTGCAGCGACCATGTTCTTTGCGATGTGGCGGGCGGCATAGGCGGCAGAACGGTCAACTTTTGAAGGATCTTTGCCGGAGAATGCACCTCCTCCGTGAGCGCCTTTTCCCCCGTAGGTGTCAACAATAATCTTGCGGCCGGTTAGCCCGGTATCCCCATGAGGGCCCCCTATAACGAATTTCCCGGTCGGGTTGACCAAATAATTGATTTCATCCCCAAAGAGCTTCTGGAGCCTTTCAGGAAGCCTGGAGACGACCCTTGGGATCAGGATGCGGATCACATCTTCCATAATTTTTTCAAGCATGGGGGCATCGGCATCGAATTCATCGTGCTGGGTGGATACCACAATGGTATGTACCCGGCGTGGGGTATGATCGTCGTCGTATTCGATGGTCACCTGGGATTTGGAATCTGGACGCAGATAGGGCATGGGACTGTTTTTCTCCCTCCTGATGGCGGCCAGTTCTGTAAGGATCAGGTGTGCCAGTTCCAGGGGGAGGGGCATATAGTTGTCGGTATCTTTACAGGCATAACCGAACATCATTCCCTGGTCGCCTGCTCCCTGGTCTTCTTTTTTGGATCTGACCACCCCGCGGTTGATGTCCCCGCTTTGTTCATGAATGGCAACAAAAATGCCGCAGGAATCTCCATCGAACCGGTATTCTGCCTTGGTGTAGCCGATTTTTCGGATCACTTCCCGGGCTACTTCCTGGACATCCACATAGGTGTTCGATTTTACTTCACCGGCAATGACCACTTGTCCGGTGGTAACCAGGGTCTCGATGGCCACTTTGGAATCAGGATCGTAAGCCAGAAACTGGTCCACAAGAGCATCAGAAATTTGGTCGGCCACTTTGTCCGGATGGCCTTCGGAAACGGATTCACTGGTAAACAGATAACTCATGATTCAATAAATATTAGCTGCATAACTGTTTATGCATGTTTTACAAATAGTTCTACAGGATATGCATGATTGAACAGCAAGCTTTCAGCCGGATTGTTTTAGCATTTTTTAGTGGTTGCAATCAATCACAAATTTATCCACGTAGCGGGGCAAAGATAAAAAAAATCCGGAATAATCTATTCCGGATTGAAAAAGACCTGAAAAGTCTCTTATTTTCTGAGCGCCTCTGCGCCTCCCGTGATTTCCAGGATTTCTCCCGTAATGGCGGCCTGGCGTGCTTTATTGTATTGCAGGGAAAGCTCACCCAGTAATTCTGTGGCGTTGTCGGTGGCCTGGTGCATGGCCGTCATGCGGGCGCCGTGTTCCGCGGCAAAAGAGTAAATCAGCACCTTGTACATCAGGATCCTGCGCGACCAGGGGATCATATCTTCCAGCATCTCCGTATTGGTGGGCTCAAAAATGACATCTTTAGTTGAGATTTCCTCTGCAGAAAAAGGCAAAGGAAGAAAGACCTCCCTGCGCTGAACATATTGAGCGGCATTGATGAATTCATTGTAAACCAGTTCAATTCTGTCGTAAACACCGTTAAGGTACTCCACAATCAGGTCATCGGCGATTTTTACAACCTGGTCGTAGATCAGTTGGTCAAAAATATGATTTTTCTGACCGGTTACCGGCATTTTATGGCTTTTCAGCATACGGTCCCCCTGTTTACCTATGGACAGGAAGCGTACGTTGTGGCGCAGGTGCTGCTTTTTATAATCGGAACGAACAATGTTCAGGGCAAAGTTGGTCACACTCGAATTAAACCCGCCACAGAGGCCCCTGTTGGAACTGATCAGCACCACCAGAATCTTTTCCGGGCTTTTGGAGGAGAGGTATTTCAGGTCTTCCGGATGGCTGGTGCCCTTCAGAACGGTCGAAAAGATGCCATCAAAATGTCTGACGTAAGGCCGGAAATGGATAACATTATCCTGAGCCCGTTTCAGTTTGGCAGCAGAGACCATTTTCATGGCGCTGGTGACCTGACGGGTAGTTTTGATGGATCCTATCCGGCTTCTTAATTCCTTTAATCCCGACATGTTACAACAAATTGGTTCTGGTCATTATCTGGTGAACGCTGTTGTTTCACTGGTACTCGTACTTTTCAGCAGCTTCAGCGGCAGCCTGCTGGAGTGCTTTTTCCACGTTATCATTCAGGTTTCCGGCCTTCAGCGAGTTAAGCGTGTCTTTATGTTTCAGCTCAAGTATTTCAAGAAAATCAGATTCAAAAGCTTTAACTTTTTCAATCGGCACCTTCCGGAGAAGCTCTTTTGTACCGCAGTAGATTACGGCAATCATGTGTTCCAGTTTAAAAGGCTGGTATTGCCCCTGTTTCAGGATTTCCACGTTTTTCCTCCCTTTGTCAAGCACCCTGAGGGTGGCAGCGTCGAGGTCGGAACCAAATTTGGAGAAAGCTTCCAGTTCCCTGAACTGGGCCTGGTCGAGTTTCAGGGTACCGGCGATTTTTTTCATGGCTTTCACCTGGGCTGCTCCCCCCACGCGGGATACGGAGATCCCCACATTGATGGCCGGGCGGATTCCGGCGTTGAAAAGTGAGGATTCAAGGAAAATCTGACCGTCGGTGATGGAGATCACGTTGGTAGGTATATAGGCCGATACATCGCCGGCCTGGGTTTCAATGATGGGCAGGGCGGTCAGTGAGCCGCCTCCCTTAACTTTTCCTTTCAGGCATTCGGGCAAATCGTTCATTTTGGCGGCAATTTCATCTGTTTCAATGATTTTTGCCGCTCTTTCCAGCAAACGGGAGTGCAGATAGAATACGTCACCCGGGTAGGCTTCACGCCCCGGGGGTCGACGAAGCAACAGGGAGACCTCGCGGTAGGAGACCGCCTGTTTTGAGAGATCATCGAAAACGATCAGCGCATCGCGCCCTGTGTCACGGAAATATTCACCAATGGCAGCGCCGGCGTAGGGGGCATAGAATTGTTGGGCAGCGGGGTCGGCGGCCGTGGCCATCACAATGACGGTATAGTTCATGGCATTGTGTTTTTCCAGGGTAGCTGCAAGATTGGCTACCGTAGAGCCTTTCAGCCCAATGGCCACATAGATGCAGTAAACCGGTTTGCCGGCTTCATAATTTTCCCTTTGGTTGATGATGGTATCAACGGCTACGGCTGTTTTCCCGGTCTGGCGGTCACCGATGATCAGCTCCCGCTGTCCTTTTCCGATCGGGATCATAGCATCGATGGCCTTAAGACCGGTTTGGAGGGGTTGGTTTACTTTTTGCCTGAAAATCACCCCCGGCGCTTTCCGTTCCAGCGGCATTTCAAAAAGCTCGCCGGTTATGGGCCCTTTGCCGTCAAGAGGTTCACCCAGGGTATTGATCACCCGGCCCAGCAGTTTTTCTCCCACCATAATGGAAGCAATCCTCTTCAGGCGCTTAACGGTATATCCTTCCTTCACCGACTCGGATGGTCCCAGCAATACTGCGCCGACATTATCTTCTTCCAGGTTGAGAACGATCCCTTTGGTTCCGCCTTCAAACTCAATCATTTCATTGGATTCCACATTGGCGAGGCCGTAAATGCGTGCGATTCCGTCGCCTACCTGCAATACGGTTCCCACTTCATCCAAATCGGCCTGCACCTTAAAACGGTCCAGTTGCTGTTTGATGATATTTGAAACTTCTGCCGGTCTTAATTCAGCCATATTTGTAAATAATTAACTGTTATAAAACTATTTGGACAACATAGCAGCCCTGATCTTTTTCAATTGTGTGGCTATGCTACCATCGTATTGCTGATCTTCGATACGGAGGATCATACCTCCGATAATTTCCGGATTGACCTTTTCTGTCAATTCGATTTTTTTACCAGTTTCTTTTTCCAGGCTTTGCCTGACTTTCTCCAGAGTAGATGGAGTCAATGGTTCTGCGGTGGTCACGGCAGCAGGCAAAATGTGCTGGTCGACCCTTACCAGGTCAATAAAATTCCGGCATATTCCGGGCAATTCCAATTCCCGGTTGTTTTCGGTAACCAACAGGACGAAATGAAGGGTAAGTTCGCTGACCTTATCTTTAAAGATTTCCCTGAAAATCTCCTTTTTCTGTGACGTTGAAATTACGGGATTATCCAGCAGATGGGCGAACTCCTCAGACTCACTGCAAAGGGAATAGATTCCTGAAATGTCTTTATGCAGGGTCACAATCTGACCTTTCTCCTTTCCTAAGGAAAAGAGGGCTTTGGCATAACGGACATTGATTTTGGAATTATTCATACCTTAATTCAGCTTAAAGTCTTCCAGTTGAGAACGAATGAGTTCCTCCTGACGGGGAGAACTTTCCAGTTTTTCCTGAAGAATTTTTCCTGCAATCTGTACTGAAAGATCGGCAACCTGTTTTCTGATGTCGTCAATCGCAGAGCGTTTTTCATTTTCTATCTGCTCCCGTACCTGGGCGATCAGTTTTACACCTTCCTGGGCGGCTTTATCCCTGGCTTCTGCAATGATTTTATCCTTTATTTCCCTGGCATCTTTCAATATCTGTTCTTTTTCTTTCAGTGTCTGGGCCCTCAACTTGTCCTGGTCGGCTTTCAGATCTTCCATTTGTTTCCGGGCAAGATCAGCTGAATTCAGGGCATCCCTGATGGAATTTTCCCTTTCTTTCAGGGCATTCAGGATAGGTTTCCAGGCAAAACGTTTCAGGATGTAAAACACAATGCTAAAAATCAGCAGCATCCAGAAAATGGTGCCGGGATTCGGTGATACTAAACCCATAACAAGATGAATAATGGTTTGTTAAACTTCTCCCATACTCCCCGGGGGAATAAGGCAAACACAACGGAATAAGCTATCCGAGGAAAATCACCAGAACACAGGTAATAATGGCAAAAAAAGCGACACCTTCAATCAGCGCGGCACCCAGGATCAGGGTGTTGCGGATATCTCCTATGGCTTCAGGCTGACGGGCAATGGCTTCCAGGGAACTGGCCCCGATTTGTCCGATTCCGATTCCTGCACCAATGGTGGCTAAACCTGCACCGATGGCCGCGCCCATGGGCCCCAGAGCTACATCAGCAAGCATGGTAAATAAATTTGTCATAGCGTGTTAATTAATTATTAGATGAGTTTTTTAATGATGTTCTGCCGTTGCCATTCCGAAATAGAGGGCCGACAGCAGGGTAAAAACATAGGCCTGGATAAAAGACACCAGGACGTCAAGCAGCAGGATGAATACGGCAAAGAGGACAGAAACCGGACTGAAGATATAGCCGGCGATCGCGCCCCACAAATTACTGAAAATAAAAATCAGACATATGAATACCGTAACAATCAGATGCCCGGCCAGCATGTTGGCAAAAAGTCGGACCATCAGCACGAATGGCTTGGTAATCAACCCCAGAAATTCAACAAAAGGCATCAGGGGAATGGGAAATTTCATCCACCAGGGCACATCCGGGTTGAATACTTCTTTCCAGTAATGCTTATTCCCGCTGAAGGTGGTCACAAAAAAAGTGAACAAGGCCAAAACCATGGTTACGGCAATATTGCCGGTAACATTGGCGCCGAAGGGAAACAGGGGAATCAATCCCAGCAGGTTGTTCAGCAGGATAAAGAAAAACAGGGTAAGCAAAAGGGGAAGATATCTTTCATGTTTTTTCACTCCGATGGCGGGGATGGCGATTTCATCCCTGACAAAAAGAATCAGCGGTTCGAAGAGATTCAGCATTCCCGAAGGGGCTTTATTGATACTGGCCTTGGCTGTCCTGGCTGCCAGAATCAGGGAAATCAGCAGTATAAGCGCTGCAATGATGGCGCCTGCCACCGTCTTGGTAACAGAAAAATCATAGGGTTTGCTGATTTGCCCGGCTGCATCCGTTTCGATGATTTTTCCTTCATATTCCCCTTCGTGGGCTATGGAAAATCCTTTGTACGAAGAGTGGCCATGATGAAACCGGGAAGACATAAAAGTATGAAAACCGGTGTTCTTGCTGTATATGATCACGGGAAGCGGTACGGATATGTGGGTTTTCCCGAAAGAGGTAATGTGCCATTCGTGGGCATCCGTAACGTGATCAATCACAAACTTTCCGGCATCAAACGATGAACTTTCTTCTGCCGCATGATGAACAGAGGTGGTGTCCTGCCGGGCGCTGACGGGAAAGAGAAAACCCAGGATCAGTAAACCAACGACAAACAGGTATTTCGTATATTCACTCATTTTGATGCAATAGACGGAAGGTCAAAAATAAGATTTTTTTTATAGAAGAGACTTCCCCTTTGGGTTTTTGATCGACGATTAACTGTTTTTATTTTGGCCAGGCGATGGTCTTCCTGTACCCAGGATTAGTTCATAAACTTCCAATGATGTGAATACCAGATACATAATACCAAAACCAATAATAAAAACGAGGAGACTTTTATTCAGAAGCAGCGCGTAAAGGACTGTTAGAAGAATGTAAACAAACAATCTTAAAACAGTTATGACCATGATTTTCCGGATAAACTTTCCGAAATCGCCGGCCCCGGTGTTTACCAGCCACCTATAGGAGAAAAAGGTAAAACAGGAAACAATAAACAACAGGAAGATAAAAACAGGCAGGTAAGAAGAAGGCAGCAGAAGGGTGAAAAGGAACAGCATGACCACACCCAGGGAGAGGGTAGAGATAATCAGTTTCTTCAGAAAAGGCGCCAGGTTTGGTTTCATTTTCCCTGCTGGTAGGTTGCTCAAGGCATCAAAGGAATTTATGGATTTCTTTTTTCCGGGGCAGATCCCATATGACAGGTGCCGGAGAAAATACATCCTGGTTCTATCCCCAGTTTTGAGATGCTGATGTCGCCGGTGACAACAGCTGTAGATTTCATGGTTAAGAGATCAGAAGCGGTAATTTTCCCTGTGAAACTTCCGGCAACCTCGATGTTGGAACATACAATCTCTCCCTCAATGCTTCCGGTTACCCCGATCACCAGCCGCCCCTTTGTTGAAATCGTTCCCTTGAGATAACCATCGATTCTGAGGTCTCCGTCGGACACAATGTCTCCGTTGATTTTCGTTCCCTGGCTGATCAGGTTGATGCTTTGGCTTGGGGTTTCCGGACTGGATTTCTGGTTCATTTTCATCTCTTTTTGTTAAAATCAAATACAGGAATGAATGAAATTAAATCAATTTCAAAATACAGAAAAAAAAAGACCAGATGGTTGGTTCTGATCTTTATGGAGGGAATTAAACGGCAATTTGCTTTTCGATCACCTGTTTTCCCCTGTAATATCCGCATTCAGGGCAGATGTTGTGAAACTTCACGGTTGCCCCGCAATTGGAGCAGGTTGACAGGGTCGGGACCACTGCCTTATCGTGTGTTCTGCGTTTATCTCTTCTCGTTTTCGAATGTTTATGTTTTGGATGTGCCATAATGTATAAAGTTATTAATTATTATTCCTTAGATTTTTCAGCTGATCCCACCGACTGTCGCTTTGCTGTGCGGCAGAAACATGGTATTTTTTAATTCTCCTCAACATTTCCGGGTCGCATCCGCTTCCGCCCTCCTTTCCGGAAGGGTGAACATGACGCAGGGGAATGCTGAGACAAATGTATTCGTAAATGATCTGCGAAACATTAATCTGGTAATCTTCAGGATGAAGCCAGATGACCCCATCATCTTCCTCCTGGTTACCTTCGCCAAATTTCACATACAGAACAGTTTTATGCTTGACCGGCTGGTCATAGGGTTCCAGACAACGGTCACAGGTCAACCTGACCGTTCCTTTCAGAACCAGTTCCAGGGCCATGTAACTGCTTCTTTTTTCAAGGGTTACATTCACCCGGATATCCGCCTGGTCAACAAGGCTGTTCTCAAAATGTTCAAAGAACGACTGGCCGATGTGATAGTCAAAATCATGCTTTCCTTCTTTTAACCCACTGAAAGCAATAGTATATACTGACAATTTTTCCACGGCAAAAAAAAGTGCTGCAAAATTAATTTTTTTTACAATACGAATGAAAAGGAACCGAAATTATTTGAATATTATCCTTTTATCGGCCTTTTGTGTAAAATAATCCTGAAGGTAGTACCCTTATTGATTTCCGAATCCCTGATAAATATTTTTCCTTTATGGTAATTCTCGACGATTCTTTTAGCCAGGGAGAGACCCAATCCCCAACCCCTTTTTTTGGTGGAATAGCCCGGCTGGAAAATGGTTTTGAACTGTGATTTCTGCAGCCCTTTTCCGGTATCGGTCACATCGGCGTAAACCAGATCGTCTTTCTGCCGGAGGGTAAAGGTGATCTTCCCGGAACCATTCATGGCATCCATGGCATTTTTGCTTAGGTTTTCCAACACCCAGGAAAAAAGGGCTTCATTGAGAGGAACTTCCCAGGTCAGGGATTGGTCATACACGATTTCATATTTGACCTTTTCCGGGGAGCGACGTTTCAGGTAATCTACCGAATATCGGATAACCTCCACGAGGTTGGTCAGGAGAAGTTCCGGTTTGGAACCGATTTTTGAAAAGCGTGCCGTAATTTTTTCCAGCCGGTCGATGTCCTTTTCCAGTTCCAAGATGGTAGTTTCATCCGTGTTTTGCATTTTCAGCAATTCCAGCCAGGCGAGCAGGGAAGAAATGGGAGTTCCCAGCTGATGGGCGGTTTCCTTTGACATACCTACCCAAACCTGGTTTTGTTCTGCTCTCCGGGAAGCGCTGAAAGCCAGGTAAGCCACTCCGATGAATAAGAAAATGACCAGTAACTGAACAATGGGAAAAAGCCTCAGGTTCCTCAGCAGGTAAGATTCCCGGTAATAGAGGTACTGTTTCTGAACAGCCGAAATGAAGATTTCAATGGGCGTGTTCTGAAGCTTCATTTTCCGCAATTCCCCTGACAGGAATTCATCCTTCCGGTTGGGCGGTATCGTGATGTTGGCATGAATAAGGATGGAATCCCTTTCATTGGTTACGATCAGCGGAATAGAGGTATTCTGGTTGCTGATCATTTCAATAAGTGAAAGGTCCTGATCGGGATTGATATCTTCACTGGCCAGACGCCTGGTGGCTTCAGCCCAAAGCACAACCCTTTTTCGTTCTTCTCCGGATAGTTTTTCCGTAAGCCAATTGGTGTACCACAGCGAAGCTGCTCCAATGAGTACGGCAAAGAAGAACAGGATGATCTTCCTCCTGCGTTTTTTCAGATAAATGTCCAATTCCGGAATGTATAATGGTTGAACAGAATAAACGCAAAATTCCCGAAAAAATTATCTGCCGAAAAACCGGAGGGCTGACTCGAAGATCCCATTGGCGTCTATACCGCAAATCCGGTAAAGTTCGCCCGGTGAACCCTGCTCCACGAACCGGTCGGGAATACCAAGGATTTTAAGCCGGCAGGAGTAATTTCCGGCGGTCATCAGTTCGGAAACAGCACTCCCGAAACCTCCGCTGACGGTTCCGTCTTCCACGGTCATGATGTGGCCAAAGGTACTGAAAATGAGGTTTAGGGCAGATTCATCCAACGGTTTTGCTAACCTCATGTCATACCAGGCAGCCG
>Ga0105103_10001242_pt1 | contig 14268 bp, 14 predicted proteins | sample PPLLaktember2015_2_FD_79107 | JGI IMG/M metagenome (GOLD analysis project Ga0105103, IMG submission 79107) | Freshwater sediment microbial communities from Prairie Pothole Lake near Jamestown, North Dakota, USA - PPLs Lake P7 Core (6) Depth... | ecosystem: Environmental > Aquatic > Freshwater >...
ACCCCGGTCCGTTTGAACAACGATCGCACGTTCATGAGTCTCTGTCAGCCCGGATCAGGGTATATGTTTTTGTGCGGATTCATCTGCATTTTTTGTAACTGGTGGAAATGTTATTAAACTTCAATGGATTGTCTGGTACATAATGACGAGTCCTGACAAAGCACGGAAAATTGAGGATCAGAAATCCCATCCGGAAACAAATCCCTATCCCCACGCACTACACCATGTACACCACAAACAAACCCTTGCACCGGATCACGATCCTCATCATACAAAGCCGGATCCAAATGATCAGAGTATCGATCATGGTGTTTATGAAGACAGACCCCGGCCTCCAAAAATAAATAAAACAAATTTACAACTTGAGCACGCTCAACACAAACACCACCCATAAATATCTTTTTTTCAATAAGGTTGCTGTCAGATTCCTCCGGAATTCCGGATAGTTCAGCACAAACGCCCCAATCGCCTGAGGCATAGAGAGGGACCGATTTAATCCGGTCTTTGTGATCTGCCAACAGGACACGGATACAACCCATCGACATCTCTCAACGGCTCCGGCAGCAGCAAATGCACCGGATGCCAGGAACCGGTTTGCGAGCGCTTTTTAAAAACCCGCAGCTTTTCGCCGCAGCCGGAGCCACGCAGAAATCTCCCGTGGGGGTTACTATTCTCCTTGCAGCGACACGCTCTGACTCAACAATGATCATCGGGTTGCTCGGAGCCGTGTTGTTCATCCAGAGAACCAGAGAAAACTAATTTTTTTCATCGTGAGGGTATAATCACCCATTACCTCATGGAAAACGCCAACAGAAAGCGAATGTTAAAAACGCACTCCTTATCGAAACAGCTTTTAAAAGAATCCGGAAGATCCGAACTCCAGGAAAGCAGATCTTCCGTACGTGAGCGACTAGTCTTAATAATTAATAAAATTTTGTGTACTTTTTAATTGATGAAATGAAGAAAAGGGATGCAACCTTTTACCGCACGGGGAAATCCCTCGCCGGCATCACATCCAATATACTACTTGAGAGTGTCAGGGAAAAAAAGAGAAGGTTATGCGCCTTGAGTGGCGGGCACGGAATTAAAGGAAGAGCACGGGTCACTACGGATATTCCCTGCAAGGTCTCGCTATCCTTGACATCATCACGCAGTACGGGTATTCCGTTAAATATCGCTCACTGGCCTCTTTCTTGCATGGAAACGGGGGAAGGCATACAAGCTTATCCCCGGCATCTTTCGCAAAACACTATGAGGACTCTGGAACTAACTCAATTATCATCGTTGAACAGGTTATCTCCATATACCCTGCTGAAATATCACGCTCATTGTACCCGATACCGTAAACTCCTGGAAAAACTGGCCGGCCGAAGACAGAAATAGTTCTGTTGAAGAATTATCCCAGCCAGCAATCCGGGATTTCAGCCGTGCAATGAAAGTTTCCGATAAAAGCGATAATTCGCAGCTGTACATGATTGCCTTTGTGAAATACGACGTGTATGAGCAATTATCGACGAACGGGACAGCAGCAGATTACGAAACGCTCAAACAAATGACTGGTATTGCAGCTGCAAAAAACAGGTAAATTATTCAGATTTTTTTATTTTTTACCGGACAGTTATTGAAAAAAATCCAAATTGCTGCCCTGGCCCCCCTCACCGGCGCAGAGGTGCCCCTCCGGCATATCCTCCGGCAGCTCCTCTTCTTCATATCCGGCAAACGAACACCAGTCCGCACCACTCTCCAGCTCGCTGATAAAAGCATTAAGCCGGTGGACGGGCACCAGCGGAACGCCTTCAAACACCAGTATCTCCTCTTCAATCAGGGTGACGACGACCGGTACGGCATCCTCCGCCGTGATCTCTTCGTAGAACTGCACGCGCTCACCGTGCTGTACAACCGCCCGCTTCAGTGCCGCCAGCCGGTAGCGGCTTCCCGACCACCGCTTGCACTCGACAAGAAACGTCCGGCCGTTCTTCCGGGCGATAACATCGTACTGCCTCCGCTTCCTGTTCAGGGTTTTCACCGTGCCGACACTGACCCGGAACCCGTTCTGTTCAAAGATGAATGCTGTCAGCCGCTCGAAATGCTGCCAGACGGATCCTTCGGCCACGCCTTCGAGTTCCCCGATGCTCCCGATGGTCTCGAAGTCAGCAGAGCCGTACGGGTACGGATTCCGGGAAATATCTGCGATGAAAGAACACTCCTGCAGACCCATAGGTCTGTGAGATGGTGTTTATACCCGTGGAAAGGAGGGTGAAAATGAAGAGGCCGGGCTGAAGGTCAGATGTATATGTTCCTTCACGACGGAAAAATTTCATGGAGTGACGTAAGCCCGATCCGGAAAACCGCCCTTCCTTTCATTTCAGCCCACCAGAGCCCGGTTGAAAAAGACAACCCGTCCAATAGCATCTATCAGCCCGGATTTAGATCATCGATATGAAAGAGCCAGACGGAGCCCGAAACGGACTCTAAAATCTCCTTGTTGTTCCGTTTTTCCAAAATTCCCCGGATCAGGGAGTTCCGGGAGGGGGTCATGCCCCGGCCCTCCGATGGAGACGAGATGCCTCCAACGTACTATTCCCGGGCAGTGCCCCGTCCGGCAACCACCGGCGGGAAGGGAGCCAACACCCTCACCATCGCGACCCGACTCCGCGAGTATCCTTAAAAAAAATCAAAAAAGAATTATCCGCACGATTCGCCGGCGTCCTGCCGGAACCCGCCGACCTCAGTCTCCCCTTCCTTCCACTCGTTCGTGTCGGAGGTCGGGAAGACCATCCTGCCGGTCCAGGTCACCCGCATCGGGGGCTGGCTCGCGTCGCTGCTCTTTATGCATATATCCTTCTCGGCCTCCCGGATCGTCGTATCGGCCTTGTTCCTGATCGCATCCTTGTCCATATTGATCAATGGCTCGATCGTCTTTGCGGGATCCTTTGCAGCAAGGGCCGCCTTCATCCGGTCCGCGTGGTCCTGTTCGTGCTGCCGGGCTCCCGCAAGATAACCCGCAACATCATACCCGCTGTCCGTGTTCTTCTGGTAAAACGACCCCATCCCGTAGGGAAGCTCCTTTCCGCCGGATTCGGGCGGGAGGATATAGGGGTTGATAACGATCATCCGGTTCATCTCCATGGCGTAGTCCGAAACATACCAGTACTTGTCGAACGGTCCGCCCGGCCCGGTCACAAGGGTAAGTTCGTATCCTCCCGACGGCTCCCACGACCCGCCCTTTGCCGGGGGATGGAGGTTGCTGTCCTCGTCCGCGGTCCCCTTGCAGAGTCCGCAGACGTTCGCTCCACCCTCGTACCCGGCATACCCCGGGCTGTTGAACCATGGCGGCGTTGCCATCGGGCCGGTATCGATCCCCTCGGCCGACATCGAGAACGGGGTCTGCCAGTCACGCGCTGCAACGTTCACCGGCACGCTTGCGGAGTCTTCGGACTTCCCGTCCGTTACCGTCAGCTTCGCGGTCACCGGGCAGAGGAACGTTGCTGTCGGCTGCGATCCGGTCAGTTCAGCGGAATCAAGGGAGAGTCCTGCCGGGCATCCCGTGCCCGGGCTGAAGGTCCACGTGTACCTGGTGATCGAACCGGTCGATTTGCTCCCGTCCAGCTGCAGCGGGGTTCCCCGCTCCGTTGTGTACGGGCCCCCGGGAACAGCCCTGAGTTTCTTTGGCGTGGGCGGCACCGGGTCCAGGACCACCTTCATCGTGATGTCCCGGGTTGTCGATGAAGGCGATGTGTAGATCACTGAATCATCGTCTTTCATCTCCCGCACATCGGTTGCATGGCAGGTGATCACGTAGCTTTTCCCGTCCATGCGGAAATCGCGGGTGCCGCGCTCGAATTCAGTCCCCTTCGCATCCTCATCTTCCGAGTTGCACTGGAGCCACCAACCGCCGGTGTCGGTTTCCGTTTCGTCATGGTCGCACTCCCCGTCCGAGGAGACGCCCCTTGAATGTGTAGTTCCTGAAAACGACCCGTCCAGCTGGACCATCTGGCCGTCCGGGTAAAAACCGAAATCAAAACTGGTTTTATCTATCGTGGCCTGCTCTTCATAATCAAAGGTATAGGAATCCATCGGGTGGCAGCCGGCGTGCCCGCCGGTTGCGAGACTCTTGCTCTGTTCCGTGTACGAGCCGGAGACCGGGTAGTCCGCACCGCCCTCGACAAATTTCCGCCGGTAAATATCTTTCCCGGTGTAATCTTTCTCATGCTCCACAACCACCGGGAAGGACCCCTGGAACCGCAGTCTGGATGTCGTCTCCTCGCTCTTGGAGGATTTCGGATCGCCTTTGTCAACGTACGCCATGACCGTCCGCTCGGTCTCCGTTCCCGAGACCGTTGCCTGCCACGTGCTGGTCTCCGTTTCATCCGATCCCGTGGACACCCCGCTTCCCCCGCCAAAACCTCCTCCACCGGAACTCCCGCTGCCGGAACTTCCCCCGCCGGACCCCCCGTTGTCAGCGCCGGAGTTACCGGCGCTCGCGGAGTTTCCGGGGCTTTTTACGGTGCCGGAAGAACCCATGCAGCCTGCCGCACAACAGACCATGATGACCGTGATCGTGACCAGTACGATAGACCAGAATCCGGGCGGGATCCGCCATGTTTCACATTTCCTGACCATTGACTTCTCCGGACGGTTATTGTTCAATGATGATAAATGGGGAGTATCTGATTTCCGGAACGCATGGGGCGATGAACCGGGACCCATGACCCGCGGGTATCCCTTTCCGGCCCTGGCCCCCCCAACGGTGCAGGGGTCCCCCAGGACGCAGAATCTCCTGGCCAAAAAATTACACGTACAGACATAAGCCCAATCCCCAAAACAGGCTTTCTTTCACGTGACCCTGCTGTATCTCATCCGGCCCTGGGTTCCGCTTCTGATACCGGGAAGGATTATCATGACCGCAATTATGGTGACGCCTGCCGCTTTATCGCATACAGGATACAACCGATTGCCCCGATATTGGTAAGGGGATCGACCGGCAATGCTTTTGCCAATGGTTCACCTGACGCGGAGGCAGGAACGAAGAGGGTATGATTCTTTGGGACCGGTACGGGGATGGCAGATACCACGGGAGATGGTGACGGTTCAGCGGCTGTCAGGTCGCCAAAGGCAGGATAGGCCGGTTCAGCAGTTATCAGGTCTTCAAAGGAAGGGACTTCTGTCGTTTGTATTGGGCTGACCGTTTCCGGTTCTGTCGGGAGAGGGGATGGTGTCGGAGTCGGGGAAATGGACATTGACAGGGAAAAGCCGGAAGGATAGGCATACGCTGAGCCGTCAGCATCCATCTGCCGGATACGCAATAAATTCCGGCCTGCTGACGGGTCATAAGGCACCATCCCGTTCAGCTGAATATGGACTCTCCCCTTTTTCATGCCCTGCAGGTTAAAGACCGCCCCGGGTATCGTCAAGGCATTTCCCTGCGGAAAGGCGGAGAGTACCGGGGTATCCTTGAAATCTGTCACGAGACGGGCGTCCCATACCGGATTTACCAGATCGGTTGTAAAGACCAGTTGATCATAGAGCTGGATATCCTTACAGGGTATATCAAACGAGACGGTTACCGGTGTGGCAGCAAAGAGCTCCCCGGGAGGGTGTATGGTCACTGCCGATACGGAAAAACCCGGGACGCCCTGAACGCTCATCAGGCAGACCAGGATTCCTGCCAGGAAATATTTTTTTGCATACAATACGTCCATTGTTTTGTATCAATACTCAATTTCATTGGTACCTGAATAAAATACATCAGTTCGTCACAGCGGATTTTTCCCGGTGCATGGACCGGATCGTTTTTTTCGGGTAAGCCGGAGCAGGAAGTATATGTGAGGTCCGGCTTTTCAGGGAGCAGCTGCCCGGGTAGTAAATAATCAGGTTATAGAATCAGTTTTCGCTTCATGCATCCGCTCTTCCGTATCCTCGTGGTTTTTTCCGGTTGCTACACAACCGGGAAGATCCGGAGAGTATGCCGAAAAATTCTTTCCGGCTTTTTCAATGACCATCAGGAACCTGTGCATTGTATGTTCAATCCCTGAATCCAGCTTGCTTAAAGATACTGTTCATCGTCCCATGGGCAAGATCATCAGAAAGGGCATGCACAATACCCACCCCCATCGCTCCCGCCAGCCGCAATTCCTCTTATGCATAAATTCCCCAGACCTGAACGTTACCCGGAAGGGGAACGGTAGCCCGGTACAACACAACCTGGGCCCGGCTTTATTGGACAACCGCTCCCTTCCGGACCATGGGAGAGATATTGCAGCCCTTCATATTTCCCAGACAGAACGAGAACCGTTCCTTAATAGTGGGGGGGAGCTGATCTTCGGGGATGGGTGAGAACCCCACGCTCTTGTAAAACGGGATCAGGTCAAGGGTTGAATGGATGTAAATTGGTTCTGAACCACAATGGTTTATCAGGTCCTCGACGGCATCCCGGGCATACCCTTTCCCATTTTCGGGTTCGGGCACAAAGACACAATCCATCTCCACGCCATCTGCATGCTTCACGTACCGGGCAGATGCAGCAAATTTCCCGTCAATAAAAACCCCGAAAATCCGGTCGTGCACAGGATCTGCCTTCTGCCCATGGTATTGTTCCCACAGGTGCTCTGCCAGATAAAACTCATCGCGTTTCAGTTCGCGGGTCTCTGTCGTCATGATCTCATCTCCCTTCCATCATCTGTTCAAATTTATCCATTGTTTTTCACCTCTGCCTTCGTATTCAACGATTACTTTACCGGTACATCAACCGGATTTTGAGGACAGAAATGGTTATTTTTTCTCTCCATGGAACGGTAACAGCGGTTCCCCGTGAACATCCGTTGATTGTACCACCAGGGAATAATTCGGGGGGGCTTTTCTTTATCCATGCAGGACTTTGTCAGGAGATTGTATCAAATGTTTTCCGTAAACCGGATTTTGAAACAAAATCTGCCACACTCATTAGGATTCAGGCACACAAGGAGACCAGAATTTTTTATATTGCAAAAATTGGAAAATAACGTAACCTTATTTGCCCGTGTGCTGTCATGAGGATACGGCGGTCTTGCACAGCCTGCCAACACTCATGTGGGAAACAACGCCACAATCACACATTGAGAACTTTTAAGGGGGATTTTAAAAAAATCCCCTGTTCGTTTCCCCTCATGGTTGAAGACTACCCGTCCGGCATCCGTCAGATCTTTTTTTTTAAGGAAGGGTATTTCTTCATGTCCCCCGAGGAAGCCCGGCAATCCGGATTATTTCCCGGATCCCGGTTCTCGAAACAATAGTTGCGAATTATTTTGTAGTTAAAGGTTTTTTTATCACCACCGGCATCCTAATCTGTCGGCATGGAGCCGGAAAAAAAGACCAGAAAACTCCCCCAACTTACCGTTGTTGCGGGCTTGATGATACTTATCCCCCTCATTGCTGCAGGATGTATCGGGAATTCACCAGTACTTGCTGACATCCCGTTGAATGGGACCGGATGGACACTGACGGGGTATGTCACCAATGGCACATCCCTGCAGACCCTGAACAATACCATGGTCACCATGGTTTTCAGTAATGAAGGGCGTATCACCGGTTCGGCCGGCTGTAACCACTACTTCGCCACCTATGAGATAAAGGGCGCGACAATCACGATCGGACAGGCAGGATCAACGGAAATGTACTGCTCTGCAGCGGGCGTGATGGAGCAGGAGGGTACCTATCTTACGCTGCTTGGCAAGGCTTCATTGGTAACGGCCGGAAATGACACCCTCACCTTCGCAGATTCAAACGGCTCACCAATCCTCTCATTTGCCAGGATTGTTCCCTCAGCACCGGAACCCCTTGCCGGGACAACCTGGACGCTTGACTCTATCTATACGGTTGATGCAGTCTCATCGGTTACTGCCGGAACAATCATCACTGCCGTCTTTGATGAGAACGGAAGGCTTACCGGTTCTGCCGGGTGCAACCACTACTTCGCGTCGTATAACGTGACGGGAATCTCGATGTCAATCGGTCCGGCAGGTTCCACAAAGATGTACTGTAACGGCCCGGACGTTATGCTGCAGGAGACTACCTATCTTGCATCTCTCAGCAGAGCTGCAGCCTTCACCATTATTGGTGACCGGCTGAGCCTGGCGGACGCGAATGGTGCAACACTCCTTTCATTTACGAAGGAATCCTGACGGGAAATCAGGAGTCCGGGCTTTTTTTATCATCGCACATCTGGCAGTCCTTCCTCCATCAACCTGTTCCGGCCCCGTGACCGGGTCCCCACCTCACCAGCTGTGGTGTGTCCCCGGTGGAGAATATCTCCGACGTGAAACCCGCCATCGCCAACGTAAGCCCGGGCCGGCTGACATGCATCTTTTATAGCATCGCGGCAAACAGGACTTCATCGGAGGATTCATGAAACCAACACTCTTTACCCGGGTAGTGCCGTCGGTATTCATCCTTGCGGTTCTTCTCGCTCTTGGCGGCTGCACGGGTACACCAGCCCGGCCTGACATCTCCGGAACAGCAGTTCCCGCGGTACCGGCCGGGGATATCACCAAAGCCGAAATGAAAACGGTACCGGTCGGGGACATCACTATCGCGTACAGGGAAACCGGATCCGGCGAACCGCTCATCCTTATCATGGGCTATTCGGGAACCCTGGATATGTGGGATACCCGCATGGTGAACCAGCTCGCACAACACTACCGGGTCATCGTCTTCGACAACCGGGGTATGGGTAATGCAACATCCTCGGGCAGGGAATATTCCATCCGGCTTTTTGCAGATGACACCGCGGGTCTCATGGATGCCATCGGGATCAAAAAAGCCCATGTCATGGGTTGGTCCATGGGAACATGCATCGCCCAGGAATTAACCCTCGGTTACCCGGAAAAGGTGGACAAACTCATTCTCTATGCCGGAACCCCGGGGGGTAAGGAAGCGCTGCCTCCCGCACCACAGGATATCGCAGCACTCACGAATATGACAGGAACCGACAGGGAACGGGGCGAACGGCTGTTTGGGGAACTGTTCCCCCCTGCATGGCTGAAGGAAAACCCGGATCCTTCAAAATATTTCCCGCAAGTCACCTCAATGAGCCCGGCAGACAATGTCAGACGACAGGATGAAGCGATACTGGCCTGGAACGGTACCTATTCCCGGCTGCCTGCCATCAAACAGCCGCTCCTGCTGATAGCCGGAGAACAGGATGTCATTGTCCCGCCCGGGAACTCGTTCCTCATCGCTGAGCAGGTCCCCCATTCATGGGTTGTCAGGATACGGGGTGGCGGACACGGCGTGATGTACCAGTACCCCGACGAATTTACCGGTATTGTTCTCACCTTCCTTGCAAACGGGACCTGATATCCCGGGGGCACTCCTTTTTTTCCGGGGGAGATCCCCAGGCCCGCCCCCGGTCCCGCTCACTGGCGCAGGGATGCTGCGGGACGCAGGATCCTTCCCGAAGTTAAATCCGCCATCGCCAACGGAAGCCCGGGTCGGAGATGAGATCTTCTCCTGTCGGGTATTCCCCGGCGGGCATACCCGGCATTGCACATCAGGCCATCGTTTTCATTGAGGTGAGGATCGGGGAGACCCGAATACGTCGAAGACTTCTTCTTCTCCAGAAGGGTATGCCCTGATGGTCATACCCGCCTTCCGGAAAACAGGCCTTCCTTTCATTTTCACATACCCCGTTGTCAATCGTCAGTGCATCCACCTTACCGCACGTTTTCCTTCTTCAGAACGGCCGGTTCACCTCAGTAAAAAGATGTGTTCCATTATTTGCAATTCGTCAATAATTATATAATATACAAAGATGGTTTACCTGTTCAGAAGTATTTTCATGGATATTGATTCCGGATATCGGGGAAAAACGGAGTTTTGAAAAATTATGGCATCAAAAACAACATATTTCGTGAAGAAATTAGGGGTAATGAGTGTCGCACAGTTTGGGGCAGTCATTGGTATGATTATTGGCACCATCAATGGACTTATTATCGCCTTTAATATTGCACCGTCTTCTGCAGTAACTGCTGGAGTGGTCCTCGGGGTGGGTTCCGGCATAATGACATTCTGCATCAATGTTATCCTTGGGTTCTTTTTAGGATTCCTTGGAGGTGCAGTAATTGCATTCATTTACAACTTCGCTCCCTGGGGGGAGATGGGCGGAATAAAAGTTGAACTTGAAGTCGGGCAATAACTTTTTTTCCCATGTACGAGGATACACTGGCTCATTTCCGATGCGTCCCAGCAAAAAAAAATGACCCGGCACCTTACAATTCCAGAAGGTCATCTCATACGTGCCGCTCTGTTTTTTTCAGATGGGGCGTTTGTGACACGAAAGCAAACAGCATTCCGGAACACAATCAAGACAGGGTGGTAAATATGACGGACGGGCCACAAATGGAAAGCGAAAAAGTGCATCTGCCGATGATCGAAAAACGCTGACGCTCCCGGGGCTTCGCCCCGCCGCTATGGCGCCCCGGTTGCGATAGTTCTGTAGTACCCAAACCCTGATATTGGGTAATACAGAGGAATCGCATGCGCCCCCACCCCACCGGGGGCAGGGCTGGCGCAGGGGGGGGACAACTGTTAGAGAGAGAAGTCAGGGGCTAAGCTGATACTTCACCCATTCTTTTTTTTCGTTCGGTGATGTCTTCCAGTGTTTCAACAGCACCAATAATCGCGCCTCTGACGTTCCGGATGGGCGCTGCAGTGAAAAACAGCCACGTTCCGGATCTGCCCATCTTCGGGAAGAAATCAGTAGCTTCGTACGCTCCTTCAACAAGCCGGGATTTGCTGATTTTACCCTGGTACCATTCGGTAAGCAGTTCAACCTTTTCATCCACCAGCAGATCCGCAAGGACCGGTCGTTCTGTATCGTAAAATATCATCCACGGGGTCCTCTTACCCAGGACCTCCGCCTCTTTTACCCCGCTGTATTCCTCAATTGCCCTGTTCCAGGAAATGACCCGGTGATCCTTGTCAATCACAAACTGCAGCATAGGTGAGCCATGGATGATGGAATTCAGGCGTGCGTCGCTCTCCGCAAGCGCCTCTTCCGCATGTTTGCGTTCAGTAATGTCACGGATGTTGCACTGGATAATCTTCCTGTCTCCGACAAGGTAGACATTGCTGATGAATTCGACATTAAAAATCTGGCCGTTGCATTTCTCCAGGGGTATGTCTTCGTACCGGATGTAGCCTTCTGTTTTCAGCTCAGTGAATGCCCGCTGGGCAATGGATTTGTCCCTGATGAACCCGAGTTCCCAGAGATGTTTTCCGATAAAATACTCCAGCGGGTACCCCAGCATATTAAGGATAAATTGATTTGCATCGATAATTTTACCGCTCTCCCCGTCAAGGATCAGGATTGCATCCTGTGCGGTCTCGAACAGGCGGCGGTACTGGAGTTCCGACATTTTAAGATCGTTTTCGGCAGATCTTCGTTGTTCTTCATGGTCAAATGTGGTGAAAGCAAAGGAGAGATCGCGGGACTGTTCATCAAGGAGCCGGATAATCTGGTCAGTAAAAAACCCGGGTACTGACGCATAAAAGGTAATGACACCGCCATTTCTGGTATCAAGTGCGAAGGGGAATGCAGCAAGTGACCGGAAACCCCGTTTCCGTGCCGGCTCCCACACGGGTTTCATGCGCTCGTCCGTTGCAATATGGTTACAGACGGTCGGCGTCCCTTCCCGGAATGCAGTGCTTGTCGGACCCCGGTCCCCCGGGCCATCATCCATGGATATTCTGATCCGGTCAAGGTACCCTTCATACGGCCCGTGCACAGCCACGGGTTCTATGAGACGGTTCGCGGGATTTGCAATACCGGCCCATACCATAGTAAATCCACCGTTATCGACAGAAATCCGGCAGATTTCCTCAAGGAGGTCATTCTTGTCATGGATACGGATGATTGCCCGGTTGGTTGCGGAAAGCACCGTATAGAGCCGGTTGAGGATGGCGACCTGCGTATCAGCCCGACTGTGTTCAACGGCTGCAAGGATCTTGTGACGGAGCTCGGCAAACTGGGATTTGGGATCGCCGCCTTTCTGGAGATAGAAGTTCGCTCCGTTGTTGATCGCCTGGATGACCACCTCTTCCCTGCCCCTTCCGGTAAACAGGATGAACGGAATTTGTCCAACGTTTTTCCGTACCTCGACAAGGAACTGGATGCCATCCATCACCGGCATCTGGTAATCGGAGATGATGGCATCAAAAATCCCGTGTTCAAGTAACCGGACTGCCTCCCGGGCGCTCAGAGCTGTCGTTACGGCGAAATCTCCGGACCGCTCAAGGAACCGCTTGCCGATCTCAAGAAGATTGGATTCATCGTCGACATAGAGGACCCGTATAACTGCTGCCATTATTTACCACTCCTGTCCAGAGGCCCGTCAAGAACTGCCGCTGTGACCATCACCATTCTGATGATGCCGTATATTTTCTTTAACATGTTTTCCTCATATTCCTTTTGCACAGAATATATTTAATTATATCAATGACTTTCAGTATAAATTTTATCATGGGAATATCCGCAAACAGCGGTCATTTTTTTTCAACGATTGCCGGCGTCGAGACCTTTCCATCGATCTCCGGCCGGAGGGTGCCCTGCCGCCACTATCCCCACCGACGTGTAAACCCCATGAGCCGACATAAGCCCTATCCCCAAAACAGGCTTTCTTTTCGAATCAGCCACCAGTCTGATACCGGAGAGATCGCTCCCCCGGACGCTGCCAAATCATGCCATCATTTTCTTACGTAAAAATAAAGCAAAATGAGTGAAATACTGTCGGTTTTCTCAGGAACCTATGTCGATTCGGGAGGGCCAAAAAGAATCCTGCGGGGACTCTCCGATGGAGAATGATGATCCCCAAAAACGTATCCCGCTCGACAGGATAGTACTAAAGTTCCCGACAGGGAATCCCCCTCAGCCCGCACCCTCCGCGGTCATACCCGGCCTGCCGAAGCCGGAATGCGGCAAACCAATAAGAAGATCCCGCGTTGATAGTGCATATGGGGAATCACCATGGTGAAACTTACTGACGAGATCAAGGAATCGCTCGCGGCCACGAAGTTAGCGTTTTTCGCGACATCCGCAAACGACCGGACGCCCAACGTTGTCCCGATTGCGGCGTTCAAAGTCCTGGACGATACGTCGCTGCTCATCTCGGATCAGTTCTTCAACAAGACACTCGCCAACATGAAGGAGAACCCACAAGCAGCGATCTCCTGGTGGGGGGAGAAGGCCGGCTTCCAGATCAAGGGTACGGTCACGATTCACACCGATGGCGAGATCTGGCGGCAGGATGTTGCATGGATGAAGGAACTCCGGCCCAGCCTGAAGCCGAAGGGCGCCGTGGTCATGACGATCACGGATGTTTATACGGTCAAACCCGGAACGGAACCCGGGAAGAAAATCCTCTGATCCGCGGGAGAGTGGTACCGGTGAATTCACGGGATGGTGCACTCATTGCTGTCCTGCTTGCTGCAGGCACGCTCCTGCAGTATTTCATCTCCCCGCTTGGCCTGCTGCTCACCCCGGACGTGATCACCGCGTTCTTCTGTCTTGGGATCATCATCATACGGCCGAAGATCCCCGAGGCACTGGGTATCGGCATCGCCGGAGGTTTCCTGTCCATGCTGGTCCCCGGTTCCATCCTGCCCTGGGCTAACCTGGTCAGCGGGCCGGCAGGTGCGTTCGCATGCTTGTATTTTTATAATCTCTCCCGGGACGGGACAGATTTTGCCCCGATCGTCACGACATTTTCCGCCACACTGGTAAGCGGCTGTACCTTTATTGCAGTCGCCACGGTCTTTCTATCCGGAACAATCCTTTCCCGGTTCGGGGATTACGGGGCATTTGTCGTGGCATACCTTCCCATCATCCTCGGTACGGCAGTGCTGAATGCAGTCATCGTGCAGCTCCTTGTCATTCTTACCAAGAAGGTGACGGCGCGGGGACCGGCATAACCCCCCGCTGCCGTAAACTTCCGTAGAGCCGGCACCCAATCCACCAATGTGAGGGCGGGAAGAATCCGGCAGCCCGATTTCCTTCTCGGGCGTAATGGGATGCTCCACCGGGTTGGAAAAAAAACCTGCGGTATCGCATGACCCTGCCCCGGCCCCATCACCGGCGAAGGGGTGCCCCCCCCCAAACGCCCATGTCAGACTGGGGGTCCCCTCAAGGGAAAAACAGGGCCGGGGTGGTCACCCCCTCCGGAAATAATCCGGAAGGATAACCCGGAAACCTGTCCGGATTCCGGTCCAAAAACAATAGTTGCGATTTTTTTTGTA
>Ga0105103_10001243_pt1 | contig 14263 bp, 11 predicted proteins | sample PPLLaktember2015_2_FD_79107 | JGI IMG/M metagenome (GOLD analysis project Ga0105103, IMG submission 79107) | Freshwater sediment microbial communities from Prairie Pothole Lake near Jamestown, North Dakota, USA - PPLs Lake P7 Core (6) Depth... | ecosystem: Environmental > Aquatic > Freshwater >...
ACCGTGGCAAAACTTATGAAGCCATTCATAAAGACGCTGAAATGCTGTTGCGCGAGCTGATGAACATCCCCGATACCTATTATGTACTCTTTCTGCAGGGCGGCGCCTCCACACAGTTCGCCGCTGTGCCGCTCAACCTGCTCAACGGCAGCGGTGTTGCAGATTACGTCCATACCGGCGCCTGGTCGAAAAAGGCGATCAGTGAAGTCAAGAAATACGGCAAAGGCAATGTCATTGCCTCGTCGGAGGATAAAAATTTTAGCTATATTCCCGAACTCGATCCGGCGAAATTCACTCCCAACGCCGATTATTTTTACATTGTCACCAACAATACCATCGAAGGGACGCGTTACACCAAACTGCCGCAAACCGGCGCTGTGCCGTTGGTGGCGGATATGTCCTCCAACATTCTATCTGAAGTTTATGATGTGACCAAGTTCGGTCTCATTTTCGCGGGTGCGCAGAAAAACATCGGTCCCGCCGGTGTGACCATCGTCATCGTTCGCAAAGACCTGGTCGGCAAGGCGCGCGACATCACGCCGACAATGTTGGACTATAAACCGATGGCGGAAGAATCATCGCTCTATAACACGCCGCCGTGCTATTCTGTTTATATTGCCAAGCTGGTGTTTGAGTGGCTGAAAGCTAAAGGCGGCTTGCCGGCGATGCAGGCGATCAATGAAGAGAAGGCGAAAATTCTGTATGATTATCTCGATCAATCGGCCATGTTCAAATCACCAGTAGCGCCAAAAGATCGTTCCCTCATGAATGTGCCCTTTGTCACCGGCAATGAAGAAACGGATAATAAATTCATCAAGGAAGCTTCAGCCGTTGGATTCGTCACGCTGAAAGGCCACCGCTCGGTAGGCGGCATGCGCGCGAGCATCTATAATGCCATGCCCATGGAAGGCGTGAAAAAACTGGTGGAATTTATGAAAAAATTCGAGACGGCCAATAAATAGAGGAAGACGACCATGTATAAGATTAAAACACTCAACAAGATTTCTCCGCTTGGACTGGAAGTTCTGCCGCGAGCCGATTATGAAATTTCCTCCGAGATCACCAATCCCGACGGCATTATTTTACGAAGCTTTAATATGTTGGATATGGAGTTGCCGGAGTCGCTCAAGGCGGTCGCACGTGCGGGTGCGGGTGTGAATAACATTCCGATCGACCGCTGCACCGAAAAAGGCATTGTGGTTTTCAATACGCCCGGCGCTAATGCCAATGGCGTTAAAGAGCTGGTGCTCTGTTCATTATTTCTGACTTCGCGCAAAGTCGTTCCGGGTATTGCCTGGGCAAAGACATTGATCGGTCAAGGTGATCAGGTGCCCAATCTGGTCGAAAAAGGCAAGGCTCAGTTTGAGGGTCCGGAAGTCAAGGGGAAAACCCTCGGCGTCATCGGGCTGGGCGCCATCGGCGTTCTCGTCGCCAATGATGCGGTGGCCTTGGGCATGAAGGTTTTAGGTTACGACCCATTCATCTCTGTCGATCGGGCCTGGGGATTATCACGGGCTGTCGAAAAATCAATTTCGCTTGATGATCTGATCGCCCGCGCTGATTATATCACTCTGCATGCTCCGCAGACCAATGAGACCAAAGGGATGATCAACAAGGAAAAATTTGCGATCATGAAAAAAGGCGTTCGTCTGCTCAATTTCGCCCGCAATGGCCTAGTCAATAATGCGGATCTGAAACAGGCGATTGCTGACGGTGTGGTCGCCTGCTATATTACCGATTTTCCCGATGAGGAGCTGTTGCAGATGGACAATGTCATCGGCATACCTCATCTCGGCGCCTCTACCCCCGAGTCCGAAGACAACTGTGCGGTGATGGCGTCGGTACAGATCAAGGATTTCTTTGAATCCGGCAATCTGCGCAACAGCGTCAATTTTCCCGACTGTGAGTTACCATTCAACAGCAAAGCGCGTGTCATCATCATCAATAAAAATATTCCGGCCATGGTGGGCAAAATGACCGCTCTATTTGCGGAGAAGAAAATCAATATCGCCAATATGCTCAATCGTCACAAAGGCGATTACGCCTATAACATTATTGATATTGACGGTGATGTTGCCGAATCAGAACTTGATTCTCTGCGCAAAGAGGAAGGCATCATCATGGTGCGTCTCTTGAAGGGGAAAAAGTAGAGTTAAATCGTCGAAGATATGAAGGGATTCCGATCGGGACTCGGCGATTTGCTGTCGAGTTTACTTTCTCCTTCTCAACGCGAATGCCTCTATCTCCGTCCCTCGCTGATGCGTGGGACGGAGATTAAATTCTTTGAGATTCCGTGACTTGATGAGGGCGTGGGTTCTTTTACCTCGCGCGAGACAGACAAATATTTTCAATCTCAATGACCTTTATAATTTATCCGGATTGATCACCACGTGCTTGATGGTTTTACGGTTCCATGTATAGGAGACATGCACCAATCCATCCCTTGCCTGGATCACTGCCGGGTAAGAATATTCTCCTGGTTCTTCTTCCAGACGCAGAACCCTCTTCCAGTTGGTCCCTTTTTTATTTCCGATGGCCGCCACCAAGGGTGTCCGTTCTTTTTTGCTGTGATTGTACACCAGCAGTTGCCTGTGATCAGTCAGCGAAACGGCATCGATGCCGGAATTGGGATTCGGCAGTTTGCTCCGCTCCATATAGGTCCAGGAATATCCTCTGTCTTTCGACCACACTTCGGTAATGTACCCTTGCTTGGTACGACACAACGCCTGAATTCGTCCATCCTTGTAGACCAATAGTGTCGGCTGAATCGCGTCAAATTGATTCTGTCGATTCAAAGGGCCGATCGATTTCCACGTCTTGCCCAAATCGTTAGTGATTTGAATGAATGATTCCCAACCCTTGTTTTCGCTGCTCGCGCCGCAGAGGATAGCGCCGCTTCCGAGTTGAATTGGTTTGTTTTTGACGGGTCCGACAATACCGTTCGGCAGACGCTCCGCCGGTGACCAACTTCTGCCTTGATCGGTCGAGGTCTTCAACATGCCCCACCATTCGCGCGGATTGGGTCCGACTTTATAAAAGAGCATTAATAAGTCTTCCCGCGGCTGATAGAGTACAGGATTCCAACAGGGGTGACGCCGACCGTCGTCATCGACGCCGTCAGCCACCTGCTCCGGTTGTGACCAGGCAATGCCGTTATAGCGGGAGCTCCAAATGCAGACATCAGGTGCTCCTTCCCGCGAGCCGCCGAACCAGGCTGCGACGATTCCCTCCGCCGTCTCGACCAGCGTCGATGCATGACATTCCGCAGTCGGCTGTTCATCAAGGGGGTAGATGAATTCAGCTCCTTCGTAACCGCGTTGATACTCAATCTTGACATCATCTGCGCCTAAAATGGCAGAAAACATCGACAGCCATACAAGATTGCCGAAAATCAACATGTTTTTCATATTTTTATCCCAGTTTGCATTGACGAACGGTGTGTTCCCAACCCGCCAACAAATCCATGCGCTGTCGCTCATCCATCTCCGGAGTGAACACCCGGTCGATCCGGCGCACCCGACTTAATTCTGACTGATCTTTCCAAAAACCGACTGCGAGTCCGGCTAAAAATGCGGCACCCAAGGCGGTGGTATCGATATTATGCGGGCGATTGATTTTTACATTCAAGATATCCGCTTGAAACTGCATCAAAAAATCATTGGCAGAGGCACCACCATCCACATGAACTTCAGTGATAGACAGGCCGGAATCATTCGCCATCGCTTTTAGAACATCATGGCTCTGGTATGCGATCGCTTCCAGTGCGGCGCGGGCAATGTGGGCTTTGTTGCTGCCGCGCGTGAGTCCGCTGATGATGCCGCGCGCGTTCATGTCCCAATGGGGCGCCCCCAGTCCCACAAACGCCGGCACGATATAAACGCCGTGCGTATCCGCGACCGATTGGGCAAGAGCCTCTGTCTCTGCAGCCGTGCGGATTAGTCCCAGTTCATCTCGCAGCCATTGAATCAATGCTCCGGCGATGAATATGGATCCTTCAAGTGCGAAGCAGGGTCTTCCCAGCGCATCGCAGGCGAGGGTGGTGAGTAGGCGGTTGGTCGAGTGAATGGCCTTGGCGCCGGTATTCATCATCATAAAGCAACCAGTGCCGTAAGTGTTTTTAACGAGCCCCGCTTCCCAGCAGTTTTGGCCGTACATTGCCGCCTGTTGATCTCCGGCGATTCCGGCAATGGGAATTTCCATCTTTAGTGGTCCCAGGGGAGAAGTGTAGCCGAATATGCCGCTCGATGTATCGACTATAGGGAGGATGGCGGAGGGAATATCGAGAATATCGAGCAGCTCTTTATCCCACGTTTTGGAATGGATATTGTAAACGAGCGTGCGTGAGGCATTGGTATAATCTGTCGCATGCACTGCACCGTCCGTCAGTTTCCACAACATCCAAGAGTCGATGGTGCCGAAACAAAGTTCGCCGGCCTGCGCACGGCTGCGGGCTCCAGGTACGTGATCCAATAACCATTTGATTTTCGTTGCTGAAAAGTAGGCGTCGATCACCAATCCGGTTTTGGCGTGAAACAGCGGGGTAAGATTGTGAGACTGCAATTCTGAGCAAAAATCGCTGGTTCTCCGACACTGCCAGACGATGGCATTGTGAATGGGCTTGCCGCTGCGGCGATCCCAGATGACTGTGGTTTCGCGTTGATTGGTGATGCCGATCGCTGCGATATCATGAGGTTTTAATTTTGCTTTTTTGACGGCCTGAATTATTAATTTTTTGGTGACGCTCCAAATTTCTTCGGCATCGTGTTCAACCCAACCGGGTTTGGGATAGAATTGACGGAATTCAGAATAAGCACGGCAACGAATTTCACCCGAATTTTCAACAATTAACACCGTCGTGCCGGTGGTTCCTTGATCGATGGCGAGAACTGCTTTTTTCAATATGAACCTTTCAATACAATCTTTATTCAAATTTTACGCCGCTGACGCTGAATAAAAACACGGTGGTGGATTCATACTTTTCTCCGGGTCTTAGAACCGTCGAAGGAAAGTCAGGATGATTGGGCGAATCGGGAAAATGTTGAGTTTCGAGGCAAAAACCGTGATGCTGCTGATAAACCGCTCCGGCTCGTCCGCGAAGGTTGTTCAAATGATTGCCGGTATAGAATTGAACCCCCGGCTCAGTCGAGGCGACATTCATCACTCGGCCTGTTGTGGGTTCAAAAACTGTGGCCACATATTTCAAGCCGTTGCCTCCGACAATGATGAAATTGTGATCGAATCCGCGAGCATTGAGCAACTGCGCCTCATCCTGCTTCATGGCTTCGCCGATGGCGCTGGGCTTGCGCAGGTCAAAGACACTTGCTTCAACCGAGGCGATTTCACCTGTGGGGATGAGGGTGTTATCGCTTGGTGTATAGTTTGAAGCATTGATTTTGATGACATGGTCAAGAATCGAGCTGCGGCCGCCGTCTTTTAAATTGAAATAAGCATGATTGGTGAGATTCAGAACGGTGGGTTTGTCGGTTTCCGCAGCATATTTTATTTTCAGTGAATTGTTCTGGGTGACCGTGTAGGTGACGGATACTCGCAGATTTCCGGGATAACCTTCTTCGCCATCCTTTGAAGTATAGTGCAAGGTTACTGCCTGTCCTTCCGCGGTGACTTGCGGTTCGGCGCTCCACACCTTTTTATCAAATCCGATGATGCCGCCATGCAGATGGTGAGAACCGTTGTTTTTAGCCAGAGAGATTGTCCGGTTTTCCAGGTTGAATGTTCCGTTGGCAATGCGGTTGGCGTATCGCCCGGCGACCGCGCCGAACATCGGATGCCGGAGGTAATCAGGTAATGAATCAAACCCCAAAGTGATTTCAGTAATTTGCCCCATGTTGTCGGCGGTTTTAAGAGAAATCAGGGCAGCGCCATATGTCATGACCTGCGCCTGCATACCGTGCTGATTAACAAGCGTGAAAACGTCAATAGCCTGCCCTGTCGGCAGTTTACCGAACCGAGTTTTTTGAATTGGGGATTTGCTGCAGGCTGACAGCAGAAGCAGAAATAAAATGAAATAACCGACACTATTTTTCATCTGGACTCCCGAAAAGTGACGCTGCTGGTGGGATGCAATCTGAATAACCTGGTTTTTGTTTTTATCGAGAAAATTGAAATAAAAAGCATGAAGAAATGACAACCATGGGAACGGGTCTGCCGTTCGAAACATCATAAATGCCGAATTCGAGATATCGCTGTTTGTCGCGATAAACATTTTTAATCAGACGGGCAGCATGTCCCGGATCCGGCAGGGTCAAGATGATGAGATCGTAGGCACGATGGTCGAAATCTAAGGCGGAGTATCGAATCAGAGTTTGTTGTTTCAAGATCGTAGTGTCGTCCGCGGTGATAGTCAAATGCGTGATCTGACTGTCTGCGGCGAAATAGGACGAACTGACGTCGATGAGCTTAAATTCATCAGCGCGCTTCCCCAAGGGATCATCCACTTCCAATTTAATGATTTGCTGCACGCCGTTGGTGCTGAAATCTTTATTGCAGGACGACGAAAACAGCAAAACTGCAAAGCAAGACAAGGCAATTATAATTTTCATGACGAATCCCTTATAGCAACCTGTGACAACAGATTCCTGACATCGCCGCGGTAAAGCACCAAATGAGACGATGGATCAAATTTTTCGCTAATTTTCACAGATTTCATGCTTAAAGATAATCAACTACAAATTGTGAGTCAAGGAAAAGGAATGCTCTCTAATTGATCAGAGCACGTAACTCAAAGACATCACGAAGACATTTTTAGTTTTTGCACGAGTCAGCAAAACCCTTTTTTAATTCATGATTGCCAATTGGTGCGCGGATGAAGCAGATAAACCTTGTCGTGACGCCGCACTTTGACATCGAATGAAATCGTGACGTCATCTCCCTTTTTCGCCTGCACTGCAGGCTGTTCACTCACAAAAAGAGACGTGATGATTCTCTCTTCATATCCCGTGGTTGGACCAATCACTGCAATAGTATCGCCCACGCTTAACCCTCTGTTTTCTAGAACGATCTGGGCGACCTGCGGCCGGAGAAAATAATTGTTGATGTAACCAAGATACGTTTTCTGAACGGTTGCCTGTGAGCCGTAGGCGCCCGACCATTCACCCAATTTTGCTCCCAAATAATATCCGCCGAACCAGAAACCCCGATTGAAAACCGCACTCAATTCCTGATTCCAAGCCGCTATTTTTTCGGCGCTGTAATCACCGCGTTGCACGCTGTCGATCGCCTGCCGATAGGCGCGGGTCGTATGAAAAACATAATCTGCTGTGCGGCCTCGTCCTTCTATTTTTAAGACGCGCACGCCGGCATCGATTAATTTATCTATATGGCCGATCATGCATAAATCCTTCGGCGACATGATAAAGCGATTGTCCACGATCAGCTCTTCGCCGCTCTCTTCGTCGACTACTCGATATCTTTTTCGGCAGGGTTGCAGACAGCGGCCGCGATTGGCCGAGGCGTTTTTCCCCGCTAAACTCATATAGCACATACCCGAAATCGAGACGCACATTGCACCGTGAATGAACAGCTCAGTGGCGACGAGTTTTCCCGATGGCGATTTGATCTGTTGTCGCTCTATATCGCTGTTTATAGCGGCAATCTGCGGCAATGTCAGTTCGCGGGCTAATACCATCACTTCGGCAAACTGGGCATAAAAGCGAACCGCTTGAACATTGGAGATATTCGCCTGCGTCGATATGTGCACCGGCAGACCGAACTCGCGACTGCTGACGATCGCGGCAATGTCTGTGGCAATGACTGCGTTGACGCCGGCAGATGCAGCCTCCGCCAGAATATTGTGCATCAGTGCAATCTCTTGATCATAGACGATGGAGTTCAGAGCGAGATAGCTTTCACAACCCTGATCACGACATCGGGCAACAATTTCGGCAAGGTCTTTTAGCGCAAATGGTTTTGTCGCTCCGGCGCGCATGTTCAATTGCTCCACCCCAAAATAGACTGCATCAGCCCCTGCCTTGATGGCGGCACTCAGACTTTCCCATGACCCGGCGGGTGAAAGTAATGTTATCTTTTTTTCCGGCATGACCATTTTATTCGTATGTGTTTATGCGAGGTCCATTCATGATTTCTTGGCCTCGAACCTCGCTTTCCTGAAATGCGTGACCTATCGGCGCGCAATAGGGACCCTCGGGAATCGCACACACAGAAAGACCCTGGGCTGCAGCCCGATCGATCTGTTGCTGAAGCGTCGTCTGAACCTGGTCGGTGGTAATGCCGCTCACCGAGAGTTTTAGAAGTATTTCCTGCGGCAACGCATGAGTGATAAAATAGAGATGTTCCTGCCCGATTTTTTTCAGCGCGCGGGCGTGCAGCTGAAATTGCCATTGATCCTTGCACACTGACTCTGAACAGGAAATATCGCGGATGAAAGATTGCCAGTCACCCGCATAACGAAACATCAGATCCTGATATTCCCTACTGCCGATTCCCTCAGAACACCCACCGACGGAAATGATGCTGCCGTCTTTTTTGACGGCCGGCAGAGCATAGACCATGCTTTTAACGCACTGATAAAAGGTGGCATCAAGCGGGTAGCCGCCGCTGCTGGTCACCACCACATCAAAAACCTGTTCGATGAGCGGATTGGCGTGGCGACGAACAAATTCGCAGGCGTCCAAGTGCGACTGCTCCAGATCACCCGCAAAAACGGCAACCGTTTGACGTTCGTCGTTCAACACCACATTGATACTGAAATCGATGCCGACAGTTTTGGCCACCGAAAGTGCCTCAAGATGACAGGGATTATGCTCCAACTGTGCGATATCTGCATGTTCATTGGCAAGAAAAGAATATCCATGAAATTGCCGTATGGTTTCCAGCGATGCGAGGCCTGGACAAATCGCTTTGCGGCCGCCGGAGAATCCCGCCATGAAATGCGGCTCGACCAGTCCGATGAGCAAACGAAATCCGGCCTCCATGAGCAGTCGATTTAATTTCACCACCGCGCCCGCCCAGCTTTTCTGCGGCAGCTCGATCAAGTCGTCCGCTTCAGCACGATGATCCACGATGGCAAATGAATTGGCGATTTCCTGACCGAACATTTCAATCCGTTCCGCTTCATAACTGGGACGATGCATGCCTGCAGCAATGAGCAGAAGAATGTCATCCGCAGCAATACCTCCGGCGATCAGTTCCTGCAGCAGTCTCGGCAGGAACTGGACATAAGGGATCGGGCGGGTGACGTCGGAGACCACAACCACTACCTTTCCTGGTCTGCGGTTCTGCAGCACTTTGGCCAATGACGGAGCGGCGATCGGTTTGTTGATGGCCTGCATGAGCAAAACCTCGGCGGAAAATATCCCCCGTGGATAGGTGGACCGCAACACAGTCGTCTGATCGGGCAGCTCAAGACGGATAACACTTTTGTCATAGGGCAGATGGATGAGCATCGTTAACCTTTGAAATGAAAATGCGACAAAAAGAAAGGCGCGTGATTTGAAGTGAAACTGGGCGGATTATTATTGAGTATCTTTTTAATCACCGGATGGGTGCGGAACTCATTCTGCAGAAATCTTCTAACCCTGCCGCGGTTCCAGTCATGAGGATGATGAAAATCAACATAAAGCGCCAGATCGCCATCGTAAAAGGAATGCGTTTGATGATGATTTGCCTCGTTGCTGAAGACCGGCAGGTTAAAGATGGCGCTATTCAAGAACTGGATGCATTCGCTATGGTCGACGACAAACTTTATCGTGCGCTTGGCCTCGGTTTCTGTTTCCCATGGCGTGCCGAACAACAAATAAATGAACGCGGCAATACCTGCTTTTTTGAGATTGAGCAGTGTTCGACCAGCGCTCTCCAGACTTATGCCTTTTTTCATGCCGTCAAGCACACCTTGATCCCCTGATTCGAGTCCCAATTGCAGCATGACGCAGCCGCTTCGGGACAGTGCCGAGCAAAACTCCGGATCATTCAAGTCCTCGGTGAAACGCGCGTATCCATACCACGGCGCCGGCAAACTGCGTTGAGTAAATTTACGCAGCAGAGCCGGTGATAGGGCGTTGTCTAAAAAATGAATGAGCCCGGGTTTATCTTTATCGTTCGGATCAATATCGGCGAAAACCTGATCTGCCGCGATAGGTCGAAAGGCATGCCCTTCCGCTGATTCCGGACAGAACTCGCACTGCCGCCAGTAGCAGCCGCTGGATGTTGAGTAGGGGAAAATAACTGCCGGAGATAAATAGTCGGATAAATTCAAATCGCTGTAATCCGGTCGGTAGGAGGTCTCTCTTTCTGCGTTGCATCCCAACTCCTGCAGCACTATAGTTTCTCCTGCGCCTTTGACCAGGCGATCGGCAAGGCCGTGCAACAACTTTTCTCCATCGGGACGACACAGCCATGATGTTGTCAGCCCGCCGCCGAGGAGGAGGCGAACTCCGGGGAAGGTTCGACGCAACCAGCCGATCATGGCGCAGGTGGTCAATGCCTGACTGAGATAGGTCAAAGACAATCCAATGATGGCGGGCTGTTCAGTCTCGATGCGCGACTTGAGTATTGTTTCGAAATAGCCATAAAACGGATTTTCATGCGGATGTTCGACGGCATAATATAGATCCTGAAGTCGAACCGGCGCCAACGATTCATGTTGATAATCCGTCAAACTGATAGTCGCCGAATGAGATCTCGCCAAGGCAGCCAAGACGCGGTTCAATTCGAGCACCGCTGATCGGTAACGATGGGGATGCTGGAAGGTTTTCAAATCGCGCAGGCGCGCGAGGTTATGTTCTTTATTGCGCCATGCAGTCTGAAGCGAGGAAGGCGGCGAGGGGAGGTCAGCACCATGAAGCAGAAACAACAATCCTTCGAGATTGGAATCGATCACCGTGCAGCGCCGTCCCTGTGTTTCAATTGCCCTTTTGATTTGTGCGATTCCAGCCGGTGGTTCGGCGGGTTTTGCCACCGGCGGAAAAATCAAAACGACATCGCTGTTGTGATTTTGAATCATTTGAATGTATAAATGAAAAAGGCCGGATGAGGAATCATTCGGCCTTTTTCATTCAGCTAAGAACCTCGAAATGTTCTTGGTATTTGTTCTGATTTTTCAAATCTTCAATGAGGGCGTTATATGTATCGCGGCGTTTGCTCTGTTTGATCTGCTGGTCCAATTGTTCCCTGACTTCTTCCAGAGGTTTGGTTTCTTTCTCTCGACCTTCCACCTTGATGATGTGATAGCCGTAGGGTGTTTCGACAAGATCGCTGATCGAGCCAATCGGCAGGTTGAAAGAAGCGTCTTCGAAAGCTTTCACCATACGTCCGCGGGGAAAGTTCTCATACAGACCTCCCGTGTTTTTAGAACCGGGATCTTCAGAATATTCTGCGGCCAATTGAGCAAAATCTTGACCTTCGCGAGCTTGTTTCAGCACAGTTTCAGCCTGAGTGCGGACCTCTTTTTTCTGATCATCCGTTTTTCCCTGAGTCATAAACAGAATATGACGTACGGTGGCGGTTTTGTCTTGTAGATAGGCATTCTGCAGATCAGCATCCGAAACTTGAATCGAGGGTTCCAGTTTTTCGTCGATGTATTTTTGAATTGTCATTTGTGTGCGGACATCCTTTTCAACGTAGGCGAGAGAAAACCCTTGTTGTTCTACGAATTTTTGAAAATTTTCGCGACCTCCGCGACCACTATAAATCTGTTCTAAATGAGCATTGACGGCACTATCGGCGACGACAACGCCTTCCTTGGTCGCTAGATCCAAAAGCATCTTTTTTTCTGCTTCACTCTGAGCGGACTGGGTGATGGTATTTTTCAATTGTTCAACGGGCAGACGGTCCAGGTTGCTTTTGTAGCGATTGAATCGAGCATAGATACCGGGCAGAATGTCGTATGAATAAATCTTGAACGATTTTGCCGTTATAATCGCAACTGCCTTGTCCGGGTCCATGGATTTTATGCTTAATGAATCCGAAAGCAGTTTCAAAAAGGCGTATTGAGGGCTTTCTTTTGCAAAAGGCGCTTGCGGCGCTTTATCGGCGCACGCCGAAAAAAGCACAACGATCAACAGAAAAAGCGGAAAATAGAGTTTCATAAGATCTCCCAATATTACGATTGCCAATAATAAGCAGAAAATTTTATCAATATACGCATTCTACCTGGGAATCCCAACGATATTTTTAAATAATCAGCTTACGTCTATAAATTCCCGATTCATCTAAATTGCGCTGAAAAACCATCGACGATTCATGTTGCGCATGCCCAAGACGCCGCCGACCCCATATCCGTTTATGAAGCACGCTCCCACGCCCTATGAAAGCGCTCTCCCGTATCCTCTTCCAACCTTTGACCTTCAGACCTTCGACCTTCAGACCTTCAGACCTTCAGACTTTCCGACCTCCATGACCATCAAAAAATGCTCAATTCCCGCCTCTTCAAACATCTCACCATGACGAACAAATCCGTGTTTTGCATAAAAATCGACCAAGTATGCCTGAGCGTGCATTTTCAGCAGGCTGTACCCCCGACTCTTCGCCAATTCCACCAGATAATCTACCAATTGGTGACCGTATCCCATACCGCGCCACTCTTTCCGCACTGCGATCCGTTCGAGTTTGGCATAGGGGCCGGGAAAGCGTAGGCGAGCCGCGGCAAAAGGTTCATTACCCATTTCGCCTAAAATATGAATGCAGCTATGTTCAAACTCATCAATTTCCAGATCATAGGGACAATGTTGTTCGCCAATGAAAACGACCGCGCGCACTGTAAACGCCTTGATCAGTTCATCCAAAGACTGCACAATCTTAAACATGGCTTTCCTCCAATACAACTGTAAAGATGATTGCGTCAATTTCACCTAATTTAACCAATTCCCTCCCCAAACCCAAGCCTCTCCTTCGTCTTCGACCTTCAAACCTTCAGACCATCAGATTTTCAGCCTTTCCGACCTCCCGAAAAAAAATCATTCATCTCACGATATTCGTCGATTTTATCACGAATATTTTCTATATTTGGGATGAAATAGTGTCTGTAAAGACGTTTTAGAGTTGATCTGCAGTTTGTAGTAGTTGCGTATAAAAGAATGAATGAAAAGACGCCACGCGTGTATACATGCAGTTTACAATGATCCCAGAACACTATTTGCAAAGGTGATCATTTTTTTATCTCTTCTTAAAACTACGAGTTGAAAGATGGCAGGCATGAAGAAAATTGGTAAAGCAGTAGGCGGTTTGTTCTGGAAAAACAACAGCAGCAAGCAGGAATTCTCTCAACCCGATCTCATCTCGCCGCTTCTTGTCCCGACCGAAACGCCTTCTGTTTTAATGACAACCAATTCGGCGGAGGTCGATCAGGAATTTTACCGTTCGATCGAGGCCGAACTGCAGAAATCGACGCCGGCGGAATTTGCCGAGTTTTTCAATCAGCTCAGCGTCTTTAATGAGAAATTTCCCAATCTCGATGAGCCTACTCGTTATCAACTGGCTTTTCATGCCGCGCAAACTGCACTCAAACCCCGCAACCAGCAACTCACTTTTTCAAGTCTCAACCATGCAGTCTCTTCGATGATGAGCATCCTGGATAATGAAAATCGTGCTTTTCAGACGCAGAATGAGCAGGGTTTTAATACCAATTTGAAATCTGTACAGAATAAAGTGGCAGAGATCGCGACCGGTATTCGCAATATTGAAACGCGCTTGGAGGCGGTTCAGAAGGAACTCGATGCTTTTCTGTCCGCGAAAAATCAGGAAAAGAAAAAACTGGACGATGAGCGCAGCCGGTTGATATCGGAGCGGATTGTTGTTGAAGGTGAAATCAACAAACTGCAGGATAAAAAGAGTGAACGACAGAACCGCTTCACGGTTGCCTTGCAGGCGCAACGGCAGCGGTTGGAAAGTGTAAAAACCGCTTTGGAAAATAATCTCAAAGGAATTCATTAATATCAAAGATCATCCCGACAGGAGGAGTTATGAATGAAATGCCCAGTTTGCCAGGCGCTGAAAAGGTTTCCTCATTTATTTCAAAAAAGGAAAAAGCCTGGGGCAATTTTGGCGTATTATTGATTCTTGCATTTCTGGTCATTGTTTTTTACCTGCTCGCACCATTTCTGATCACCTGGTTGAATTTGGCCATCACCGTCGTCGGCAAAACGATCGTGTTGGGCGTCTTGGTGGGATTGGCGGCGATTTTATGGTTTTTATTCACCAGCAAACGATTCCGCGCTATTTTGTGGTACTGGCGCGCCAAGTTTTACCGCAAATTCACCCTGCTGATGATTAAAACAGGCCCTATGGATAT
>Ga0105103_10001244_pt1 | contig 14257 bp, 11 predicted proteins | sample PPLLaktember2015_2_FD_79107 | JGI IMG/M metagenome (GOLD analysis project Ga0105103, IMG submission 79107) | Freshwater sediment microbial communities from Prairie Pothole Lake near Jamestown, North Dakota, USA - PPLs Lake P7 Core (6) Depth... | ecosystem: Environmental > Aquatic > Freshwater >...
CAACCAGATCGGCTACTCCGACTTTCTGGAAGAAGTGCGCGCCAAGCGCATCAAGTCGGTCACTCTGCAAGAGGGCAACGGCGGGACCGAGATCCTCGCAGTCACCAACGACGACAAGCGCCTGCGCAGCACCGCCACCTACCTGGACCGCGGACTGGTCGGTGACTTGATCGCCAGCGGCGTGAAGTTCGACGTCAAGCCGCGCGAGGAACCGTCGCTGCTGATGAGCATCCTGGTCAGTTGGGGGCCGATGCTGCTGCTGATCGGTGTGTGGATCTACTTCATGCGCCAGATGCAGGGCGGCGGCAAGGGCGGTGCCTTCAGCTTCGGCAAGAGCAAGGCGCGCATGCTCGACGAGGCCAACAACACCACCACCTTCTCCGACGTGGCCGGCTGCGAAGAAGCCAAGGAAGAGGTCAAGGAACTGGTCGACTTCCTCAAGGACCCGCAGAAGTTCCAGAAGCTGGGCGGGCGCATACCCCGCGGCGTACTGCTGGTCGGCCCTCCGGGTACCGGCAAGACGCTGCTGGCCAAGGCCATTGCCGGCGAGGCCAAGGTGCCGTTCTTCACCATTTCCGGCTCGGACTTCGTCGAGATGTTCGTCGGCGTGGGCGCGGCGCGCGTGCGCGACATGTTCGAGCAGGCGAAGAAGAGCGCACCGTGCATCATCTTCATCGACGAAATCGATGCGGTCGGTCGCCACCGTGGCGCCGGCCTGGGCGGCGGCAACGACGAGCGCGAGCAGACGCTGAACCAGATGCTGGTCGAGATGGACGGCTTCGAGACCAACGTCGGCGTGATCGTGATGGCCGCCACCAACCGGCCGGACATCCTCGACCCAGCGCTGCTGCGCCCCGGGCGCTTCGACCGCCAGGTCTTTGTGTCGCTGCCCGACGTGCGCGGCCGCGAAGCCATTCTCAATGTGCACATGCGCAAGGTGCCGGTGGGGCAGGACATCCGCGCTGACATCCTGGCGCGCGGCACGCCCGGCTTCAGCGGTGCCGACCTGGCCAACCTGGTCAATGAGGCGGCGCTGTTCGCCGCGCGGCGCAATGGCCGGGTGGTCGAGATGGGCGACTTCGAGAAGGCCAAGGACAAGATCATGATGGGCCCGGAGCGCAAGTCGATGACGATGCCCGCCGAGGAGCTGAAGAACACCGCCTACCACGAATCCGGGCACGCACTGGTGGCGCGCATGCTGCCCAAGACCGACCCGGTGCACAAGGTGACGATCATCCCGCGCGGCCGTGCGCTGGGCGTGACCATGCAGTTGCCCGAGGGCGACCGCTACAGCCTGGACAAGGAGCGCATGCTCAGCACCATCAGCGTGCTGTTTGGCGGGCGCATCGCCGAAGAGGTGTTCATGAACCAGATGACCACCGGTGCCAGCAACGACTTCGAGCGCGCGACGCAGATCGCGCGCGACATGGTCACGCGCTACGGCATGAGCGACGAACTCGGCCCGATGGTCTATGCCGAGAACGAGGGCGAGGTCTTCCTCGGCCGCTCGGTGACCAAGCATGTCAACGTGTCCGAGCAGACGATGCAGAAGGTCGACTTCGTGATCCGCCGCATCATCGACGAGCAGTACGCGATTGCGCGCAAGCTGATCGAGGACAACCAGGACAAGATGCACGCGATGGCCAATGCGCTGCTCGAATGGGAAACCATCGACGCCGAGCAGATCGACGACATCATGGCAGGCAAGCCGCCGCGGCCGCCGAAGGACTGGTCTCCGGCCTCGTCGCGCCCGCCGGGTGCGACGCCGCCGGTCAACCCGGACGGGGCACACGCTCCAGCCTGAAGGCGCGGCAAGCAGTCAGTCTTCATGCGCGGGGCTTGGGCCCCGCGTTCGATTTGATGCCGCGCTGGATCACCACACGCTTTGCCATCGACCTGGCGCGTCCCCGGGTCATGGGCATCGTCAACGTCACGCCCGATTCGTTTTTCGACGGCGGGTTGCATGCCCGTACCGAGGCGGCCATCGCCCATTGTGAGCAGCTGTGCGCACTGGGCGCGGACATCCTCGACATCGGCGGCGAATCCACCCGCCCAGGGGCTCGTCCGCCCAGCAAGGACGAGGAACGTTCCCGCGTGATGCCCGTCCTGCGCCATGCACTCGGCCTGGGTGTTCCGGTGTCGGTGGACACGCGCCATGCCGCGCTGATGCGCGAGGCGCTGGACCTCGGCGCGGACATCATCAACGACGTGCACGGACTGCGCGGCGAGGGCGCTGAACAGGTTCTTGCCGCCTTTCCGCGTGCCGGCGTCTGCCTGATGCATATGCGCGGCGAGCCGGCGACGATGCAGCGGTCTCCAGACTATGGTGACGTGCTCCGAGAGGTGACCGATTTCCTGGCCCAGCGCGCCGCGCGTCTGCAGTCGCTGGGTGTAGACGCCGAACGCATCGTGCTCGACCCTGGCATCGGCTTCGGCAAGAAGCTCCACCACAACATTGCCTTGCACCGCGGCATTGCGCAGTTGCTCGAGCTCGGGTTTCCGGTGCTTGTTGGCTGGTCGCGCAAGTCGGCGCTGGGCACAATTACCGGCAGGCCGGTGCACGAGCGGCAGGCCGCCAGCGTGGCGGCCGCCTTGGCGGCGGCTCAACGCGGTGCCAGGGTGCTGCGCGTGCATGACGTCGCGGCGACGGTCGATGCGCTGAAAACCTGGCACGCATTGGAGGTCGATCCGGCCACCGCGGCAGGCACGAACATGACAAGGGAAGACATTCGATGAGCAGACGCTACTTCGGCACCGACGGCATCCGTGGCACGGTCGGCATGACGCCGATCACGCCCGACTTCATGCTGCGGCTGGGCCATGCGGTTGGCAGCGTGTTGCGCCGCAGCGTGTCGCGGCCGACGGTGATCATCGGCAAGGACACGCGCATTTCCGGCTACATGATCGAATCTTCGCTGGAGGCCGGCTTCGCCTCGGCCGGCGTCGACGTGCTGCTCAGCGGGCCCCTTCCCACCCCTGGTGTGGCCTACCTGACGCGCGCACTGCGCCTGGACCTGGGTGTCGTCATCAGCGCCTCGCACAACCCTTTTGCTGACAACGGCATCAAGTTCTTCTCGGCGCGCGGCGAGAAACTGCCCGACGACTGGGAAGCCGCGGTCGAGGCGGCACTGGACGAACCCCCGCGCTGGGTCGACGCGGCGGGCCTGGGCCGGGCGCGGCGGCTTGATGATGCCCGCGGTCGTTACATCGAGTTCTGCAAGAGCACCGTCGGCAGCGAGCTGTCGCTCAAGGGCCTGAAGCTCGTTGTCGATGCGGCCCACGGCGCGGCCTACCACGTGGCTCCTGAGGTGTTCCACGAACTCGGTGCCGACGTGGTGGCGATGGGCTGCAGCCCTGACGGCATCAACATCAACCACGAGGTCGGCGCCACTGCGCCGGCAGCGCTGGTGCAGCGTGTGCGCAGCGAAGGCGCCGACTATGGCATTGCTCTGGATGGCGATGCCGACCGGCTGCTGATGGTCGATGCCCAGGGCCGCCTGTACAACGGGGACGAGCTGCTCTACGTGATGGTTGCTGACCGGCTGGCACTGGGCCAAACCGTGCCGGGCGTGGTCGGCACGCTGATGACCAACATGGCGGTCGAACTGGCGCTACGCCGGCGCGACATCCCGCTGGTGCGCGCCAAGGTCGGCGACCGCTATGTGCTGGAAGAACTGGCCGAGCGCGGCTGGCAATTGGGCGGCGAGGGCTCCGGCCATCTGCTGGTTCTCGATCGGCACACCACTGGCGACGGCATCGTCAGTGCCCTGCAGGTGCTGCAGGCGCTGCGTCGCTGCGGCGGCAACCTGGCTGACCAGCTCAGCGACGTGGTGCTGTTCCCGCAGACCCTGCTGAACGTGCGCCTGGCCGACGGGGTCGACTGGCGCCAGAACACTCGATTGGCGGCAATGCAGGACGAGGTCGCGCGCGAACTGGGCGACCAGGGCAGGGTGCTGATTCGAGCCTCAGGCACCGAACCGGTGCTTCGGGTCATGGTCGAGTGTGCGGATGCCAAGCAGTCCGCTCGCTTTGCCGAACGCATCGCCGCCACGCTGCGCTGAGGCGCGCTAGAACTATCGTTCCCGAGTCGCTGGCTTGTGCGGGGCCAGGGATTGTGACAATCGAGCGACAGGTTTATGACAGTCCTGCAACGCGCCGGACGACGCCCGGAGATTGTCACCAAGCCGTCACATGCACTGCCTACAGTGCCAGCATCGACTGACCCCAAAAGGTGGATCCATGCTGAAACAATTTGTTCGTTGCTCGTTGGCGGCCTCGGCCGTGTTGCTCTGGGCCGGTTCGGCCGTTGCCCAGGACGTGACTGGTGCCGGCGCGTCCTTTCCCGCGCCGGTCTATGCCAAGTGGGCCGATGCCTATAACAAGGCCACCGGCGCGCGCATCAATTACCAGTCGGTCGGCTCGGGCGCCGGCATCAAGCAGATCAAGTCCAAGACGGTGGACTTCGGCGCCACCGATGCACCCCTGACCGACGAGGAACTGGCCAAGGACGGAATGATCCAGTTCCCCACCGTCATCGGGGGCGTGGTACCGGTGGTCAATATCAAGGGCATCACACCAGGCCAGTTGCGCCTGACTGGCGCGGTGCTGGGCGACATCTATCTTGGCAAGATCACCAAATGGAACGACCCGGCCATCACGGCCCTGAACCCGGGTGTGTCCCTGCCGGACGACGCGATTGCCGTGGTGCGCCGCGCCGATGGGTCGGGTACCAGCTTCCTGTTCACCAACTACCTGTCGAAGGTGAATCCGGAATGGAAGTCGAAGGTCGGCGAAGGCACGGCGGTCAATTGGCCCACGGGCGCCGGCGGCAAGGGCAACGAGGGCGTGTCGGCCTTCGTGCAGCGCCTGCCCAACTCCATCGGCTACGTCGAGTATGCCTACGCCAAGCAGAACAAGATGAGCTACGTGCAGCTCAAGAACAAGGACGGCAACTACACCAAGCCAGATGATGAGACCTTCAAGTCAGCCGCGACCGGTGCGGACTGGTCGAAGAGCTTCTACCAGGTTCTGACCGACCAAGCAGGCAAGGATGCTTGGCCAATCACCGGCGCCACGTTCATCCTGATGCACAAGACCCAGGACAAGCCGGCGAACGCGACGAATGCACTGAAGTTCTTCGAATGGGCCTATGCCAGTGGCGACAAGTCGGCCGAAGAACTGGACTACGTGCCGCTTCCTGCCAAGGTCAAGGATCTAACGCGCAAGTTGTGGACCGACAGTCTGAAGGACTCGTCCGGCAAGGCCGTCGCGTTCAAGTGACCTGAGCCCCCGGGGCGCTGCAGTCGGCGCCCTGGCCCCCACCTCTTGCCAAGCGGAGGCTGCGTGGCCGCTACACTCCCAGCCACTCATTACGACCCCAAGAAGACCATGGAGCAGTCGACTCCGCATGGGCGTCCCCCCGCACGCAGGCATGTCGCCCCCTGGGCCGACAAGCTGTTTGCGGTGCTTACCTCGGGTGCGGCCTGGCTGACGCTGCTGCTGCTGGTGGGCATCATCGTGTCGCTGATCTTCGGCGCATGGCCAGCGATCAAGCAGTTCGGTCTTGGCTTCCTGTGGTCCACTGAGTGGGACCCGGTGCAGGAGAAGTTCGGCGGCCTGGTGATGATCTACGGCACGCTGATGACTTCGTTCATCGCGTTGCTGATTGCGGTGCCGGTGAGCTTCGGCATTGCGCTGTTCCTGACCGAACTGTCACCGGGTTGGCTGAAGCGCCCGCTGGGTATCGCCATCGAGTTGCTGGCCGCGGTGCCTTCGATCGTCTACGGCATGTGGGGCCTGCTGGTCTTCGGGCCGATCCTCGCGCGGTACGTGCAGGCGCCGCTGCAGTCCGCCTTCGGGGGCGTGCCGTTCCTCGGTACGCTGTTCTCCGGGCCGCCGGTGGGCATCGGCATCCTGTCGGCCGGCATCATCCTGGCGATCATGATCATTCCGTTCATCGCCGCCGTGATGCGCGATGTCTTCGACGTGACGCCGCCGATGCTCAAGGAATCGGCCTACGCGTTGGGCTCGACCACCTGGGAGGTTGTGTCCAAGGTGGTGCTGCCGTACACCAAGACCGGTGTGATTGGCGGCATCATGCTGGGCCTGGGCCGCGCGCTGGGTGAAACGATGGCGGTGACCTTCGTCATCGGCAACTTCAACCAACTGGACTCGCTGTCGTTGTTCCAGGCGGCCAACAGCATCACTTCGGCACTGGCCAACGAGTTCGCCGAAGCCGGTGCCGGCCTGCACCAGGCATCGCTGATCTACCTGGGTCTGGTGCTGTTCTTCATCACCTTCGTGGTCCTGGCGCTTTCGAAGCTGCTGCTGTCGCAACTGAGGAAGGGTGAGGGAAAGAACACATGAATGCCGTCGCCCCTGCAAAGACTGCGGCGCTGGGTGAGCTGTCGGCGGGCAAGCTGGCTAGGCACCGCGCGCGCAAGCGGATGAACGTAATTGCGCTGACACTGTCGCTGGGGGCCATGGCCTTCGGGCTGTTCTGGCTGGCGTGGATCCTGCTGGAAACGATCCGCCTCGGCGTCGGCGGGCTGGCGCTGTCGATCTTCACCGAGATGACGCCGCCGCCGCAGGCCGAAACCGGCGGCTTGGCCAATGCCATTTTCGGATCGGTGGTGATGGTCGCGCTGGCCACGCTGCTGGGCACGCCCATTGGCGTGCTGGCCGGCATCTACCTGGGCGAATACGGCCAGAAGGGCTGGCTCGGCAGCGCGGTGCGCTTCATCAACGACATCCTGCTGTCGGCGCCTTCGATCGTCATCGGGCTGTTCATCTATGCGGTAGTGGTGGCGCCACTGCGCGGCTTCTCCGGCTTTGCCGGCGTGCTGGCGCTGGCGCTGATCGTCATCCCGGTGGTCATCCGCACCACCGAGAACATGCTCAGCCTGATCCCCAACGCGCTGCGCGAAGCGGCCTACGCGCTGGGCACGCCGAAGTGGAAGGTGATTGCCTCCGTGACGCTGAAGGCCGCGCGAGCCGGCGTTATCACCGGCATCCTGCTGGCGCTGGCACGCATCGCCGGCGAGACCGCGCCACTGCTCTTTACCGCGCTGTCCAACCAGTTCTGGACCAGCGACATGACCAAGCCGATGGCCAGCCTGCCGGTGACGATCTTCAAGTTCGCGATGAGCCCCTACGAGAACTGGCAGAAGCTGGCCTGGGCGGGTGTCTTCCTCATCACGCTGGGCGTGCTGCTGCTGAACATCCTGGCGCGCATCCTGTTCAAGAACAAGTATTGAGAGAGGGGTCCGAAGCATGGACGTCAAGGTCGAACTGCCCGCCAGCGAGAAGGTGAAGATGTCGGTGCGCAACCTGAACTTCTACTACGGTGGGTTCAAGGCGCTGAAGAACATCAATCTCGATATTCCCGAGCGCAAGGTGACGGCCTTCATTGGCCCGTCGGGCTGTGGCAAGAGCACCCTGCTGCGCACCTTCAACCGCATGTTCGAGCTCTATCCCGAGCAGCGCGCGGAAGGCGAGGTCAACCTCGACGGCCAGAACATCCTGACCAGCAAAGACGACGTGACGCTGATCCGGGCCAAGGTCGGCATGGTGTTCCAGAAGCCCACACCCTTCCCGATGTCGATCTACGACAACATCGCCTTCGGCGTGCGGCTGTTCGAGACGCTGTCGCGCGACGAGATGGACGAACGCGTCGAGTGGGCCCTGAAGAAGGCCGCGCTGTGGAACGAGACCAAGGACAAGCTCAACCAGAGCGGCTCCGGCCTGTCCGGCGGCCAGCAGCAGCGGCTTTGCATCGCCCGCGGCATCGCTGTCAAGCCCGAGGTGCTGCTGCTCGACGAGCCCTGCTCGGCGCTGGACCCGATCTCCACCGGTAAGATCGAGGAACTGATCCACGAACTGAAGTCCGACTACACGGTCGCGATCGTCACGCACAACATGCAGCAGGCGGCGCGAACCTCGGACTACACGGCCTACATGTACCTTGGCGACCTCATCGAATTCGGCCCGACCAGCGAGTTGTTCATGAGCCCGAAGCGCAGGGAAACCGAGGACTACATCACTGGCCGTTTCGGCTGAGGGGTTCACCATGACCGAGAAGCATCTGTCTTCACAGTTCGACGCCGAGTTGAGCGCCATCTCCACACGCGTGCTCGAAATGGGTGGCTTGGTGGAGGCCCAGGTTGCCCAGTCGGTGTACGCCTTGACGCACCTGAGCCACGAAACCGCGGCCCAGGTGCTGGTGGCGGAGGAGCGCGTCAACGCGATGGAGGTCGAGATCGACAACGATCTGTGGATCATCATCGCCCGTCGCCAGCCCACGGCGCGTGACCTGCGCCTGCTGGTGGCCATTTCCAAGGCCATTGCCAACCTGGAGCGCGCGGGCGACGAAGCCGCTCGCATCGCGCGCACCGTGCAGCGGCTGATCAACGCCGGCGTTTCGAGCCGGCTGCGCTTGCCTCTCGACGACCTGGGCTACGAATCCAAGCTGGCGGTGACGCAACTGCGCAAGTCGCTCGATGCGTTTGCACGGCTCGACGTGGAGCGTGCGCTGGAAGTGCTGAAGTCAGACGACCAGATCGACCAGGAGTTCGAGGGCCTGATCCGCAAGCTCATCACTTACATGATGGAAGACCCGCGCACCATCTCGGCCAGCATCGACCTGGTGTTCGTGGCCAAGGCCATCGAGCGGGTCGGCGACCATGCCAAGAACCTGGCCGAAGCGGTGATCTACGTGGTCAAGGGTACCGACGTGCGCCACAACCCGGTCGCATCGGTCGAATCGATGGTGCGCTGAGGGGACTGCATGGCACGCATTCTCGTGGTCGAGGACGAGTCGGCGATCGCCGAACTGGTGGCCATCAACCTGCGGCATGCGGGACATGAGGTCACCGTTGCTGGCGACGCCGCGCAGGCGCAGTTCGAGGTGGATTCGGTGCTGCCCGACCTGGTGGTGCTGGACTGGATGCTGCCGGGCCAGTCGGGGCTGGCTCTCGCGCGCCAGTGGCGCGCAGCGGCGCGCACCCGCGCCATGCCGATCATCATGCTCACGGCCCGTGCCGAGGAGTCCGACAAGATCGTGGGCCTGGATGCCGGAGCCGACGACTACGTGCCCAAGCCCTTCTCGACGCAGGAGCTGATGGCCCGTATCCGCGCGGTGCTGCGTCGCAAGGCACCGGAGACGCTGGATGCCGCGGTCGAGTTGGCCGACCTGCGGCTCGATCCGGCCACGCGGCGTGTCGCGCGGCGCGTGGGCGCGGCCCAGCAGGAGGTGCGCCTCGGGCCCACCGAGTTCAAGCTGCTGCACTTCCTGATGACCCACCCGGAACGGGTGCACAGCCGCTCGCAGCTGCTCGACCGGGTCTGGGGCGACCATGTGTTCATCGAGGAGCGCACGGTGGACGTGCACGTGAAGCGGCTGCGCGATGCGCTTTCGGCGGTGCAATGTGCCCATCTGGTCGAGACCGTGCGCGGCGCGGGCTACCGCATCAGCGAGCAGGCACACGCGGCTTCGGCCTGAGGCAGGCGATCGACCATGACCGGTAGGCGGCTGTGGGTCGTGGGTGCCGCCGTGCTGTTGTGCGTGGCCTGCGGCGTGCTGGTGGGATGGTTGACGCGCGTGCCGCTGGCGGGCCTGTTGTGCAGTGCCGCGCTGGGCCTGGGTGCCATGCTGCTGTCGGATGTCTTCAAGGCTTCGCGGTTGCTGGCCTGGTTGCGTGCCGACGCACTGGGCCCGGCACCCGAAGACGTCGGTGTCTGGGGCGAGATCGCTTACCTGATGGACAGGATTCTGCGCCGGCGCGAGCAGACGCTGCAGCACGAACAGCAGCGACTGATGCAGTTCCTGGACGCGGTGGAAGCCTCGCCCATCGGCGTGGTGCTGCTGGATGCGGGCCATCACATTACCTGGTGCAGTCGGGTCGCCGCCGACCACCTGGGGCTGGACCCGAAACGCGACCTGGCCCAGCCGGTGACCAACCTGGTCCGTGGACCGGCCTTCGTCGAGCACCTGGCGAGCGGGCCTGTCGGCCAGCTGGTGAGCTTTTCCAGTCCGGACGGCAGTCGCCTGTCGGCCTTGGTACAGCCCTACGGCGATGGCCTGAAATTGTTGCTGACGCAGGACATCACCGAACGCGAGCGCGCCGAGACAATGCGGCGCAACTTTGTTGCCAACGTGTCGCACGAGATCCGTACACCGCTGACGGTGCTGGCGGGCTTTGTCGAAACGATGAGCGAGCTGCCGCTGACCGAAGCCGAGCGCAAACGCGTGCTGGCGCTGATGGCAACCCAGGCGCAGCGCATGCAGGACCTGGTCGCCGATCTGCTGACGCTGGCCCAGCTGGAGGGGAGTCCGCGTCCGCCGGCCGACCGCTGGGTCAAGGTGGCCGAGTTGCTGGAGCGTGCCAAGGCCGACGCATTGGCACTGTCGGCTGGCCGCCATGAACTGCACTTCGACACCGGCGACGACGTCCAGTTGGCCGGCAACGAGGCCGAGCTGCAAAGCGCACTCAGCAACTTGGTGGTCAATGCGGTGCGCTACACGCCGCCGGGCGGTCGCATCGACGTGCAATGGGCCGCGTCCGGCGACGGCTGGGGCACGCTGCGCGTCAGCGACACCGGCATCGGCATCGCGCGCGAGCACCTGCCGAGGCTGACCGAGCGCTTCTATCGCGTCGACGGCAGCCGCTCGCGCGACACCGGCGGCACCGGGCTCGGCCTGTCGATCGTCAAGCATGTGGTGCAGCGCCACGGCGGCGAGATCGAAATCCAGAGCGAACCGGGCAAGGGCTCCAGCTTCAGGCTGCTGTTGCCGCCGTCGCGGGTGCGGCATCTTGCGCAGGCGCTGCAGCCGGTCGCCGGGGTCGAGGCTTCGCCCTGATCCCTGCGGCTCAATTTGCCGTGTCGCGCCGGTAGATTGTGGTCAGGTTGTTCCGGTCGGTGGGTCGGCGTTCGCGCGCAACGCGCGTCCAGCCTTCGGGAGCCGGCCGCATGGCATTCGCCGGCTCGACCCTCACCAGGTAGTTGCAGCGCGTCTGCGCAGCACCTCGGCGCGCATCCACGTTGTACGGCCCGAAGAACTCCAGCGCCGCCACCAGTGCCAGCGGCTGGTCGGGCGCGGCGATGCACTGGCCAGCCGGCACATGGCGCGCGATACGTTCGACGATCGGACGGTTGCTGCGCGCGTAGTCCAGGATCGGCAGGCCCAGCGTCATCAGCAGCAGCCAGCACAGGGCCACACCGCCGGCGGGTAGCACCAGGCTCTTCCACAGTGCTTCGCGGTGCCGCCCGGTGCGCCAACGCACCAGCCAGACCCAGCTGGCGGTGCCGATCAGTGCCAATGCCAAAGCGAGCAGCGAAAACTGGGGCGTGAAGCCCGGTGCCAGGCGAGCGACGTTGGCCGCCGGCTTGGCCGGCACCCCGGTCTGCACCGAAAGGTAGATCACCCACAAGGCGCCAGCGCACAGCGTGAACAGGATCATCGAGAACCAGTCGATGCCCGCGGTGGTGCTGCGGTTCAGTGTCGGCAGCGCAAAGGCGGCCAGCACCGCGAGCCCGGGCAGGCCGAGCAGCAGCGCGCGGTCGGATCCGCCCATGCCGAAGCTGCAGGCCAGCGCCACCCCGACCGTGACCAGCGGTACCGACACATGCCTGTGCTGCAGATGGCGGCGCCAGCGCCACAGTGTCCACAATGCCAGCAACCAGGCCGGCCACATGAACCACAACCATAGACGGCCGATCTGCAGCAAGTCCTCCAGATCGATGCGTTTGCTGACGCGCCAGCTCCACGCGCCCAGTCCCCACGCCAACAGCGCAGCCGCCACGGTGCCCAGGCCTATCCAGGGCACCAGCCGGCGCACCTGCGGGTAGGCGGAATAGGCACAGACCACGCAGCCACCCAGGCCGATGGCCAGGGCCACGAAGGGTGCGCCGCTGCCGGCTACCAGCACCAGGGCGGCCATTGCGGCCAGCCGGGCGCGCCACAGGCGGTAAGGCGCTGCGGCCATCGACCACAGGAAGAGGCTCACGCCGAAGAGCTGGGCCATCTCCGGCGTGGTTTCGTGGCCCAACTGCAGCAGGCCCAGGCTAGCGATCAGCGCCAGCACCGCGGCGTCGGCAATGGCCCGGGCGTAGTCCACCGGTTCGGCCTCGCCACCGAAAGCGAAGGCGACGGGTTGCGCCGCTTCAGTGCGAGCCAGCTGAAAGGCGCTGTACCAGGTGAGCGACAGCACGAGTGCCAGCAGCAGGCCGAACGGCAGGCGCGCAGCCACGGCCGGGTCGAGCCAGGGCGACAGAAGGTAGACGAAGGCGGCACCCAGCCAGTGCGGCAGCAGCGCGGCATCCGCCGGAACGCCGCCCAGCGAGGGTGCGAGCCAGCTGCTGCGGCCTTCGGCCAGGCTGAGCATGTAGCCGAAGGCTGTGATGTCGGCATTGCGCCATGGGTCGCGAGCAAACATGCCTGGCAGCACATAGGCCGCGCAGAGAAGCAGCAGCGCGGGCCGCGACATGCACTGCGCGGCGCGGTGGGTCACCAGGGCCGGGGTCGGGGTGTTCACCGCAGCATCATGCCCGAGCATGCAGCGATCGCCGCAGGCAACAAAAAAGGCAGCCGCAGCTGCCTTCTCGTGGTAACCGCACCGGTCACTTGCTCTTGCCGAGGTGCGAGAACTTGTTGCGGAACTTCTCGACGCGGCCGCCCAGGCTGTCCACGCTCTTCTGCGTACCGGTGTAGAAGGGGTGGGTTTCACTGGTGGTTTCCAGCTTGATCAGCGGCAGTTCGCGGCCGTCGTCCGTCTTGGTCATCTCCTTGCTCTGCACGCACGAGCGCGTGACGAACTTGAAGCCGTTGGACAGGTCGACGAAGCAGACTTCGCGGTATGCGGGGTGGATGCCTTCTTTCATGGGAAACCTCTGCGCTGTGCTTTCAACTTCAACTGCGGTAGCCACGCCGAACCCTTCGGCGCACTTGCCACGTGCGGAAAACCGCGAATTCTAACCTAGCCGCCCCGACGCATCATGTCGAAGAAGTCGAGGTTGGTCTTGGTGGCCTTCATCTTCTCGAGGATGAACTCCATCGCCTCGATCTCGTCCATCGGGTACAGCAGCTTGCGCAGGATCCAGGTCTTCTGCAGGATCTCGGGCTTGAGCAGCAGTTCCTCGCGCCGCGTGCCGCTCTTGTTGAGCAGGATCGACGGATAGACGCGCTTCTCGGACATGCGGCGATCGAGGTAGATCTCGCAGTTGCCCGTGCCCTTGAATTCTTCGTAGATGACTTCGTCCATGCGGCTGCCGGTGTCGATCAGCGCCGTGCCGATGATGGTCAGGCTGCCACCTTCCTCGATGTTGCGCGCCGCGCCGAAGAAGCGCTTCGGCCGCTGCAGCGCGTTGGCATCGACACCGCCTGTCAGCACCTTGCCGGAGCTGGGCAGCACGTTGTTGTAGGCCCGGGCCAGGCGGGTGATCGAATCCAGCAGGATGACCACGTCCTTCTTCATCTCGACCAGGCGCTTGGCGCGCTCGATGACCATCTCGGCCACCTGCACGTGGCGCGCCGCGGGTTCGTCGAAGGTGGAACTGATGACCTCGCCGCGCACGGTGCGCTGCATCTCGGTCACTTCCTCGGGCCGCTCGTCCACGAGAAGCACCATCAGGTGCACTTCGGGGTAGTTGGCGACGATGGCGTGCGCGAAGTGCTGCATCATCACCGTCTTGCCGCTCTTCGGCTGTGAAACCAGCAGCGCCCTCTGACCTTTGCCCAGCGGCGCGATCAGGTCGATGATGCGGCTGGTGATGTTCTCTTCGCTCTTGATGTCGCGTTCGAGCTTGAACTGCTCCTTCGGGAACAGCGGTGTCAGGTTCTCGAACATGATCTTGTGCTTGCTCTCCTCGGGCGGCACGCCGTTCACGCGGTCGACCTTGACCAGCGCAAAGTAGCGTTCCCCGTCCTTGGGCACCCGCACCTCGCCTTCGACCATGTCGCCAGTGTGCAGGTTGAAGCGCCGGATCTGGCTGGGCGACAGGTAGATGTCGTCGGTGCTGGCCATGTAGCTGGCCTCGATCGAGCGCAGGAAGCCGAAGCCGTCGGGCAGCACCTCAAGCACGCCGTCGCCGAACACCTGCTCGCCACCCTTGGCGCGCTTCTTCATGATCGCGAACATCAGTTCCTGCTTGCGCAGGCGGCTGACGTTCTCGATTTCCAGCGCCTCGCCCATGGTGATGAGCTGCGAGACGTGCTGTGCCTTCAGTTCGGAAAGGTGCATGCGTGGGTTTCCCGGCAACA
>Ga0105103_10001245_pt1 | contig 14225 bp, 5 predicted proteins | sample PPLLaktember2015_2_FD_79107 | JGI IMG/M metagenome (GOLD analysis project Ga0105103, IMG submission 79107) | Freshwater sediment microbial communities from Prairie Pothole Lake near Jamestown, North Dakota, USA - PPLs Lake P7 Core (6) Depth... | ecosystem: Environmental > Aquatic > Freshwater >...
ACCGTTGTCGCATATTTTAATATTATCTGATAATGATGCGGTTGGTGCAGCGCCTGCATCAATAAAATGAAATGATGAGATAGCCACATTTCCCTCTAATCCCTGATTGTCAAAAGGATGTACAGCTGCCCCTATATATTTATTGGCCTCCCCGGCAGTAATGGTATATGTTTTGGAAGTTACCCCAGGGATGGATGTCTTTGGTTCTCCGATAGGACTGTTTGATAAATACCATTTATATATAGAACTTCCTTCCGGGTTATTTTCAGGGTCGCTATAAATATAATTGAGTGTGAGCGCTGAGCCTATATTAAAATTAGTCCCGGTAATATTTACATTCGAAGCAGTTGGGGCATCATTAACTGCCATAATTTCCATCGGAAAAGTGACAATATTGCTAATTCCGCCAATATCAAAAAATCTGCCATCATTATGGCCCATGTCAATAATCTGGAACGATATTTCACGTTTTTTTACTGAGGGGTTCTCACTATTGTTGTAATATGTAACATTTCGGAATTCCTTTTGAAACGCTTCTGCTGATGCAATTCCTTTTATTGTAAGTACACCGGTTATTTTATCGAATGAACCATATGGACTGGCTAATATATCCTGATCGTCCATGTAGCCTTTTGATACACTAACAATAGCATAAACATTATTGCTCATGCCATCATAGTCAGAAACATAAATACTTTCAACAACTGTTACAGGTTTATTGTTCTCAATATAACTTGTGCCATCTGTGGTTGAAAAAACCGTAATCATTGGAGCAATAGAAAACGCCGAAGTAAAGAAGTTAAAAAATATCAGTTCGGCTAAAATTTTAAAAATGGATTTAAGTACTCGTAATTTCATATTAACATGGTTTAGTTATTAGAAGTGTAAAAGTAAGGTATATGTACCTGAAGGTTTATTATATTTGATGAACTAGCATAAACCTTATTTTAAAAGCCTAAATTCATTAGTTAAAAACAAAAAATCCATGCAAATAGAGCATGGATTTCTTAAATATGGGTATTTAAAACCTTAACCTGCTGATAATAATTTCACAATTATTTGCCTGAAATGGCGGTTGGTTTAAATTGTGTTGAAAGATTCGCTTCACTGCGTTACTTTCAGAATGACGCCTTTCGCCTTTCGCTGTTCGCTATTAGCTTGAAAATTGGACATTTAGTCTTGTATATTAAATTATAATAATTATTCGATAACAATGAGCTTTTGTGTTTCAACAGGTACATTATTGCCAATTGACCGGACAATGTATGTCCCTGAATTAACCCTGTCGAGAGGTATAGTTGATTCTATTTCACCAGCGTTCATTATGCCTCGCCAAACAGCCCTTCCAAGGAAATCGTTAATTTCGATAACACAATTTTGCATCAGGGGCCCACTCCATTGTATTGTGGCATTACCCGATGCCGGATTTGGGTAAACCAGGAAGCTGCGGCCTGATTTGATGATATTTTCTTTAATACTTGAGAATACATTTGGATTGTCGATAGTTGCCTGGTAAATCTCTTGTGTTGTTTCATCCTGTATAAAGGCAACAACCCTTAATGCTTTAACATTGATACCTTCCATAATAGTCCATTCAAACTCCCTGGTTTGTTTTTCTCCTGCGGCCCAACCGCGTTTAAAGGTATTTTCAGCATAATCCGGGATCATATCGCGCACCACACTTTCAAATACAGTTTCTCCATTTGCGCCTGTAATTCCTTTAATCTCATTTTCTGTGAGAACAACATAAAGGGTTATTGTCCTGTTTGAAATTGCTGTTTGTGCCTGTATATCGACAGTTATTGGTATAACATCGCCCGGGGCATAATCATCCCTATAAATAGCGTCCAGTTTTAAATTAAATTTACTGTCTTCCAATGAAGGAATTGTTAGATGATTCTCTTCTAATTCTTTATTATAATCATCGTTGCTACCTCCATTGATAAGAGTATAAGGTACACCGGAGATACTATAATATAATTCCCTTGATGATGAAGGAATGCTATTATAATTATAAAAAGTATCAACTCCCGGGTAATTCATGTGGTATTGTAAGTCAATAACATCAATTGCATTCTTATTTGCAAGCAGGTTTAAGTTGGCATTGGGTTCAACACACTTTTCACTTGAAGCATTTGTAAAATGCTCTATAAGTACTTTTCTGTTTCTTTCGCCAATCCATATATCATCGAAAGCTATACCATCCCTTTCGTAATTGTAGTTAGAAGCACTATATGCAATCCTAAACCTTACCTTGCTATTACTAACAGCATTGTCGAGTGAATTGCGACATTCGACCCAATTTGCATCTTGTTTGCCAGTCCAACCCAATTGCTGATTGCCCGGATAAGTCTGGATTCGGTATGAGTTATACCAGTTAATACCATCCTCTGTGCCTCCAATGGTCAACCAATTCTTACCATTATCGGTGGTATACTGTAGGGTTGCACCATCGAAATCTATATTAGAAATAAAACCACGCCATATTTTCATTTTGATCATAGGTTTGTTCATGGTCGAAAAATCAAAGCATGGACTAATAACGTATGAACTTTCAGCTTTTTTATTATCCAACACATTGGTGTACCATGCTTTAGAGCCTGAAGCAGCATCAAATATCTGGCCTAAAGGCCTTCCAAGTGTCCATGTATTCAGTGAATCTTTAATTATGGGCTGCGATGACCAATAAGCAGGGCCTTCTGAGAAATCCTCGAAATAGGCAATGGAGTGTGGGTTGTAAGTAGGCCTTAATATAAGGTTCTTTTTTACAGTAACATCACATCCATAATTTGTTACTACCCTGTGTTCAATTAAAAAAGTATCAAGCTGGTCAAGTTCAACTTCAACACCAGTGTTATCATATTCAACATCAGCAATGTTCCAGTAATTGTGCACAGCTGTTGAATTTGTTTCAAATGTGCTTTTGTCGGTAAAAGTTATCATTGCTTTGCCATCATTGCCAAAACATTCGTTGTCCCACTCGAAATCGGCTTTTAATGTTTCAAATTTGAAAACGCGGGTAACTGATTTTGGGGTAGTACCAACAGTATACGAGTATGTTACAGTCCGCTCGCCTGTTTTTATCTTTTTAGGGAATATATATGCTGTATCGTTTCCAAGGTCTGATATTGCATCCGATGAACCTGAAATAGTAAAAGACCCATAGCCAAGGTCACCTATTTTATAACCTACAATCATTACAGAATCGATATTATAGCATAACTTTGGAAGGGTATCAAGACGGTTGTCCACAATTTTAATTAGTCCCTGATCACTAATAACAACAGTTTCTACAGAAGCCTTACCCGTACAACCATCTGTATTAGTATATTGATATCTTATTGTAGTTGCACCAATACTTGCAATGACAGGCCAAAAACTAAGTACGCCAAGATATGGTTGAATGGCAGCAGGTTTATCAGATGCAGCATATGAACCTCCGGAAGGACTAAATTCAATAGGGTCAGAAACAGTAGATACGGAGTACATTGATTCTATTCCTGAAATGGAAACATTAGGGGCTTTTTTTAAATCAAGTGTAGCTGTGCCCGATGCAGTACCCGGGCAATATTTATCATGAACATAAATTAGGGTATAAGTGTCATCCTTATTAACATTTAGGCCATAAGGTGAGCTTGAAACGCCTTTAATAGTGTCGGCAACATTACTTTGATACCGGTAATTAAAACTCCAGGGCGATGTGCCTGTTAGCGCAACATTAAATGTAGTACTGGCGCCTTCGCAAATGCTTTTATTGACATCGCCAGTAAAATTAGCTGTTGGTACCGGGTAGTTAAAAACAGTTGATGTCCCGCTTACACAACCTTCGTTGTTTGCAGCGTCATAAACCCGGGTTACTTTATATACCCCAGTTGCAGAATTTTTAATTGTATAACTGGCTTTTGTAATATTTGAAATTTCAACTTCACTACCGCTGTTAACTGTATAATATAACTTCCATGGGCTTACACCTGTAAAGTTTACACTAACTGAAGCCAAAGCATTTTTACATGCCCATACAGTATCATTTTTCATTTTTGCTGTTGGGTCCGATTTAGTCTGCACTACTATATAACCAGTACCTGTTCCGGTGCAACCATTACCATCGGTTACGGTTGAAATTGTATATGTTCCGGCTGGACTCGAATTTACAAGTAATTCATAAGGTGAAGACATGATATCACTTTTGGTACCAGCTTCTGAACCATTATATAAGTATGTAAAGCCCCAGGGAGATTTTCCACCAAGTTCAATTGAAATAGACCCCTGGTCACCTGAACATAATTTAAGTGTATCGGATTTAGAAAGTATAGTTGCAGAAGGTTTTGGGTAATTACTTACTATTCCACCTGTTGTGGTAACAATACCGTCTCCATTGCCATCTTTTATCGAATATAATCTATAATTTCCTGAATCTAAGCCAGTAAGATAATGAACGCCATTAAAAATCCAAACATTTTCAATTGTTACTGGTGGTTCTTCGTCTTTTTGATATATAAAAGTTGCAGGGGGATTAGCACTGGTAATATTTATCCCAAGGGTAGTTGTTGTGCCACTGCAAATTGTACTATTATCAGATAAAGTAGCAGTGGGTAATTGTCCATTTGCCTGAATTAATGGAATAATGATAAGGCAAATAAATACAGGTAATTTGTAAATATTATGTTTAATAAATTTCATAATAGCCAGATTTTGTGATGAAAAGAAAAGTAAAAATAGATAATAAGTATGTAATTATTAATAAAATTTGATGAATTGGCCTAAACCTTAGTTCAAGACCAGAAAATCAACAGTAAAGTTTCATTTAAGAGAATAGTTACTTTTAAGCTTAATCAGGGTAATTAAACTGGTACCATTAATATTATTGGCCCCTGTAATAACTACACCATTGTCGCTTGTAAAGTCGAAACCATTACCACTAAATGAAGATCCATCGCCGATATAATGATATAAAGGAGAGCTACCATCGCTATTTATTTCCAGCAACAACATGCTACCAAAACTTTCTGTACCAGATGTCCCTAAAATATAAACCTTATTGTCTTTTGCATAGGCATAATTAACAAGGTTTATGTTATTTTCTTCATATGTTTTATTCCAAACAACTTTTATATCATTGGAAACCAATATCTTGGTGGCTTTAATAAAGGTCCCGTCATTTGATTCAACATTCGATAAGACAATAAAATTATTGTTTTCCTGGGGAACAAGAGCAACAGCCGAAGCAACTTCGTCATAATTTGTTGCAAGGGGAATAGGGGTACCAACCCCCAGAGTTTTAACAATGAATATCCGCTTTGAATCTATATTGCTGGTTTTTCCTGTATTGTATCCTGCCAGGACAAATGAATTCCCATCGCTTGTCTGTGCTATTGAATAGCCAACTTCATCGCTATTCGGATATCCAATTTCTTTGATTGACTGTAATAGCTTTCCGCTTGAATTGGTTTTTACAAAGATCATGTTCTTAATACTGTTTTCATTTGCAGTATAACCGGTCATTACAAGACTTTGATCGTTTAAAACAAGAAGGTCGTATGCAACTTGGTTGTTAGTGGAGCTAATTGTATCCTGCCATAAATAGTTCCCTTTTTTATCAAGCTGTACCAATAATATATTTGTTTTAATTGTTTTACCTGGTTTTTCTGCACTTCCTGCTATAATATAACCCTGGTCATTTTTCTTTATTGTATGTCCGTAATCATTAAGGAAATACCCATAAAAGTTTGCGGTATCAAAGGAGTTACCATACTTATCAGTCTTAATAATGCAGATATCCTTATTCCTGTTCGGGATCTCCATATTTGCCATAATAAGATACCCACCATCATCAAGGGTAACAACCCTCATTCCTTCATCTTTAATGTTACCCCCGTAATATTTTATGAAACTTTCAGATTGCTTATCCGAAATAGTATCTTCGTCGCAGGCAAATGCAAATAATAAAACCGGGAGCAATATGATTAAATATTTTTTCATCTCTGTGAAGTTGTTTTAATGTCTGTTTTTGTTCGAACGGTAAATAGAGAAGTAATAAGCCAGGTTAAAACTCATGTAGTCGACGCAAAAATCATCATCGACATAATAGTACTTTGACCAAAGCTGTGAATTAGAATATCGGTTATCGGGTTTTACCAGGTTCAGTAAACCATAATGGTATCTCATGTCGAGAACAATAAATCCGCGGGGCACTTTATATTTAATACCAAAACCTCCCAAAGCAGCTACAAAGTAATTTGACCTAAGGTCTTTTATATCGATATTATTTTCGCTAATTGGAGTTTGTAGCGGATGTTTACGTTCCAATGAGATTGATGATTTTGTAATGTAGCTATACATTCCCCCAAGTCTGAAATAGTAACTGGTGTTTTTCTTTCCAAAAGTGAAGTTGAAAGTTAGTGGGACATCGATTTTTTTCATGTTCTCTTTTGAATAAATAGAAACTAAAGTTCTTGCATCCTTATATGGGTTTTCTGTTTCATCGGTTTTTGAGTAAAAGAGCGAAGAATAGAATAAATCCAGGTTCAGGTAAATATGCCTACCCAGGTTACGGGAAACTCCCAAACCTACCTGAAACCCTCTTTCATATTTATTATTGGTTGATGTCTTATTTTGATCCAGGGCCGAATAAGATTCCAGTATGCGAGGATTAGCATAATTTGTACCTAAATACAAATTCAAACTATATACTGATGAAGTTTTAAAAGATTCAAGCAAATAAGTAAACTCAACCGGATCGCTGGACATTATTTCATATTCAGGGAATTTTTTAAGAAATTCGTCCATAATCTTTTCTGCATCAAACTGATTATCGTCGAAAAGATAAGCCATGATAATTAGTTTATACGCTTCGATGCGTTGAGTTTTAGTGAAACCATCTTCAATACAACCTGTAAGAATCTTGGGTATATCCTCAATGAGCCCTTCTCCATAAAGTTCTTTTGCCTCTCTAAGTTTGTTTGTACAATTATTATTTACCTGCGCATTAGTATTTAAGCAGAAAAAGAAGGCAAAAATTATTATTAAAACTCTGAATATTCTCATGTTTAATATTTAACAATAGGTATTATATAATATATTTATTTATCACTGCATGTTTTTTCGTATGGAATATCTTCTCCAACAAATGAATCCCATTCATTTTTAGTCAAGTTGCGTTTTGTAAATTTACAAATCTGTTCAGTTAAGTATTCAGCCCGGGTTGGCCAGTAATAAATCAGATTAGCATTGTTGCTGGAAGATATTATTCTAAGTCCATCGTTAGTAAATGCAATAGCCATTATCCACGATTCCTGTTCGGTAATGACAATTGGTATATCCGATAAATCCAGTGCATTCCAAATTCTTAATGTTCCATCGAAGCTCGATGATGCAAGTTGGGAATTATTCGGACTGTAGGATATATCAAGAACTCTGGCAGAATGTCCCTTAGCTCGGGCTAATATTTTGCCGGATGAAGGACTTATTATAATTATATTGCCATTTTTATCGCCAATAGCAAGTCTATTACCAGCACTATTTAAGCAAATTGCATAAATACTAATGCCTTTGTTTTCGAAAAGAGTATTTGCTTCACCATTTTCAATATTCCATTGAACCACAGTACCATTATCAATCCCTCCATATACGTATTTTCCATCCTTTGAAACACATATAGCCCTGATTCTATCTGGCCAGGAAGCTATAGTACGACTCTTGTTGGTTTCTAGATCCCAGCACAAAACTGTTTTATCTTCACTGGCCGATATTAATAAATCTTTATTATCAATAAATTCCAAATCGTTTACCCATCCTTTATGCCCTTCTTTCATAGATGGTAAGCCTGATTTAGTAAGATTAAAAATTTGAATCGATGAATTGCCCATACCACATGCAAGCCATTTTCCATCAGAACTGATTGCCAGGCTTCGGTTAATAGAATTATTTTTTATGAGCAACTGTGGGGCAGCATTTAAATTATTTAAATCCCATCGCAGTATTTTACCATCAGCCCCGGTACTATATGCAAGCGGTTTATTTGGGGCAACAGCAATCGCTCTTGCAGCAGCTTCATGTCCTTTCAGAGAATTGAAATTTCTGCCCCTGAAAGTAACCATTGTTCTATAAAGGCTTGTGTAAATGTCAGGATCGTAGTCACTACCATCATATTCTTTGTTGAATATGTATGCCTGATATGCAAGTAAAGCTTTTAGGTCTTTATCTGCTTCAGTCTGAACCGATTTGATGGCCATAGATTGAGCAATATTCACAAGTCTTTTTTTCAATTCAAGTGATTTCTCTTTCTCTGCTTTGGTCAGATTTTCTTTAGCCAGCAAAGCGGTTTGTTCCGCTACTTGTTTCTCAGCCTGGGCCTGTTGTGTTGTTTTACGGAATATCTCACTTTTCTTGGTAACTTCAGTAACCATTTCATTAGCTTCTTCCTTAACTTCTCTTAGTTGAAGCACTGCATCCATTTTTGAACGTTCAGCTGAGTCTCGGAGGTGTATTGCCCGTAATCTTTCCAGCTCCTTTTCCTGTGACATTCCAACAGCCATATCTTTTTGCTGTTCCATATCAGTAGCATACAGTAAAGCTTGCTCACGAAGTTTGTCAGCCTCTGTTTTCTGACTATATGCATAAAACATTAAACCAAGAAATGCAATAGCTGTAGCACCCATAACCGATGCAAACTTTCGGGTGCGGTTTAGGGTGCGGCGCTGAAGTTTAAACTTGTTTTGTTCTTCCTGAAGAAATTTTTTCTCGCTGGCATCAAGAAAAACCATGACCTTTTCGAAAGCGGGGTTGTATTTTTTAGCCCATGCAAGCGAAGGTTGCTGTGTTTTTCTCCAGTTCATTGCAAGCTGCAAATCGGGTGGCCTCCAAAGTCCTGTTTTGCCAAGCTGATATAATGAAGCTGCCTCGGAAAGGCGCAAATACATTTGAACGGAATTGGATTCTTCATCGACCCAAAGTTTAAGCCTATCCCAGACACGCATTAAGCTTTCGTGCGAAATGTCGATTACTGTAAATTCATCAAGTTCAATATTTTCAGGAGGGGTTACGAATGATCGGCCTCTTATCCTAAATTCATTTATAACAGTAACAACATCCTGTATCCTGGCCTGGGCAACATTTGAGATTTCCTTTATGGTTGCCGGATGTCGGGTTCCTTTATTATCGAGGGTTTTTTCTGTAAGGGTCTTAAACAAACTTCTGCATATCTGTTTGCCTTTGTCATCAAGTCTCTCATATGCTTCATTCGCATGCATGGACAAAGCATTTTCCATTTTTCCGGCTGCTTCATAATCACGGATACGAATTGGGGTTCCGGGCTCATTATATTTGCTCCAAAATTCCCATGTACGCATCATTGCATGTTGAAGTACCGGAAGTTGGTCGGCTCCTTCGGTAATGGAATTAAGTATTAATTGTATCAGCTGTGGATCAATTTCTTCGCCTGCCACTGCAACTGGTCCATGTATTGCCCGATAAAAATCCTCACGAGTCATCTGAGGTATAAGAAAATTGCTTTGGTTGATCAACCTGGTCAGCTCCTGAAACTGGCTGCAATCGCCAATAAAGTCACTGCGCATAGTAAGAACAACATATATTGGCAGAGATCTTTGATGTATTGCATTTACCAGAAGTTTTATATATGCCTCTGTTTCATTAATTGTTGTATTTGAATCATCACGGCTCTCTTTAAACCTGAAAAGTTCTTCGAACTGATCGATAACCAAAAGCAGGTTTTCACCAGGATTCAAGCGCATTTGTGAAACAGTATCGATTAAACCAAATGAACTCCTTCTTAAATGGGCATAGATGGTATTTAATGTAATATCATCTTTATCGACATTAAGGTTTTTTGATGCAGCTTCACATTCAGAGAATGCATCAGCAAGATTTTTCACTGGCTGATTACCTGGCCGGGTAGCTATTACACGCCATTGAGAACCTGATCCCAAAACAAAACCTCCGTAAAGTATAGGGAGAAGCCCGCAATATATCAATGATGATTTGCCACTCCCGGATGCTCCGGTAACAGCAGCAAACCTGTTTAAAGCAAGGTATTCTAAAACGATTTCACTCTGTCCTTCACGTCCGAAAAACAAATGACTTTCATCGACACCAAAAGCCCTTAGCCCGGGAAATGGATTCTCCTGACTATCTAACTTATATGTAGGTTGAACTTTATTTGTTATCATTCAGAAATAAGCTTATGTAATATTAAATCGACATCAAAAGTTTTATCATTTATCAACTCAATTTTAGTCCGGATTAATTTTAAAAGGTTCTCATCGGGCTCGCATTGGGGTGCAATAACGATCTTTTTAAACGGCCTATGACGGCCTATCCCCGGGCTTTTTATAATATCGCGCAACTTACTGTTAAGCCAATATTTATTGTTTATTTTTTGATAGATTATTATGCTGTCGCATTCACGTAATTTTTGTAAATGCCTTGCATATATTCCTATCTGTTCGCTAAAATCAAGAGTTAATACTTTTAAACCTGCTGATGATAAAGTGGCATATATTTTCTCTGATTCAGCAGCCGAAGTTTCTTCTGTTAAAAGGTATACTTTTGATATGTTTTCGTATTCCTCATTAAAATATTCATGATTACTACTTAAACGACCAGACAGGATTGTTTTAAATACTTCGATTGGAGATTCAATAATTTCAGTATCATAACCAGGGTCGTCTCTTCGAACCCTATTTATAAATAAAGACTGCCTTTGATCGGTAATTTTACTATGAGCAGGGATCCAAATGTACCTTTTTAAAAGCTTTTCAGGATCTTTACTAAGAAACTCTTTAATTATCTTGTTTTGAAGTTCACCCACTGAATATTTTGAACCTTTTACCACGTCGCCATAATAAGTTCCCATAAGCTGAATAATAGCATCTGAATGTTTAAGGCCCTGTAAAGTTATTTCTTCAAATTCAACTGCGTTTAAAGGCAGATTGACCATTGGTAGAATTCGAAATCCGTAATGTTGCAATTCTCTTCTGATTTCATCATGATTTGAATTTAATTCAACTGTTGTAGGGGCAAGATAAATATATCTTATATTTGATTCGCCGGAAGAAGCTTGTTCAATTTTCAGAAAAGCGATTAAATCGTAAACAACATCAAGGAATTTTGAGAAAATGATGGGTGAAAATTCTGATGACGAACTTGCCACAGTTCTAAGTCTTCTATTAATCAATGTTTTCTCAAAGAAATCGTGTGATAAAAGTTGATCAAGACTTTGATTTTTTAATGGTTTTTTTAAAGTTTCAAGACCAATTTTAAAAATCTGGGGAAAACCTACAAGCGGATCGATTTGTTCAACTTTCAAGCTTTCGCAGATATCATTTAATTCAGTTTCATATTCTGTAATATCGTCGAATAATGGATGTGTAAAAAACAAAAAGGCCCTTGAATTATTTAGTATGTCAGTATAATTTTCCTTGTTAAAGTCTTTTCCTTTAATTGCATAATTAATGTTTTGAGGATATATCCTGGTTATCAACTCAAGTATAGTTGAAATATATTTGTCCATTAAGGAAAATATATTTTCATTGCCCTTTGCCAGTTCATCAGGAAATGTAATGTATAGGTCTATTTTTTTATTCATAAAAGTTAGACTGCAATTTTAAAATGTTCAACACAACTCAGAACGCAATTGGCCATTTCGGAATAATCGAACAATAAATTTTCAACGGCATTTTTATCGATACTTACAACAACAGTATCAACAGGGAATTGAATTGAAGAAATCCCGAAATTAACCAGTAACTCAGAATAGAATAATTCTTTCATTTCCTTAGATGAAGAATTGATTTTAATATTGCCGATTGAAATTTTGCCAGATGCTATAATAAAAAGAGAATATTGATCTTTTAATGCCTGTAAATCAATAGATGAACCTGCATTGAAATTATGTACAGTTAAATACCTAGCTATTTCAATTAAAATTTCTTCCTCAAGATGTGCAAGCAAATATGTATTGTTAAGGAGTAAAAATTTATCCATTAAAAGCATTTCATTGGGTTTATCAATGGATTGAATTAAATGCCCCATCTCAACCTGCAATTCAGGACTTAGTCGTTCGATAACACTTGCAAATAATTCAGGGTCTTTCCGATATACAATAATTGACGCTATTTCCCTTAATAAAGGATTTGGATGGAACATATTGGCAATAAGTTCATTTCCAACCTGTATATGTGACATTTTAAGAGTTAATTGCATAGCGCAAATGCGTGGATAAAAGGAAAGTAAATTGTAATCCCTTGTAAGGGTCGCTGATATCAGCTCTTCATTTGTCATACTCTCAATAGGGAAGTAGTATTGAAGTCGTTTAACTTTTTCGTTGTCCGAAATATTTTCAATTACAGGGAATAGGATAACTTTGATATCATCATAAACAAAATGATCAAGAAGTTCAATAGCATGGCTGATATCTGCTTGCGATCCTTTTTCAATTAATTCTTTTATTTGATTAATTGTTCTTGGATTATATGCTAGAGATAGTAATTCAAAAAGAAGATTATAATTTTTCTCAATTTCACTCTTATAAGCCATTTTCAGGTTATAAAATTTCTTTTCTTTAGGGAGGGTATTATAAGCTAACATATTCCAACCCATGGTACTAATAGTACGAACAATTACATTTAAAATTCGGTTAAGGTTTAGGTTATTGGCCTGGAAATTTGCTTCGCGCAATGCCTCAATAGTATGGTGGGTAATCCTTCTGTTTTGGTTTTCAAGTTTATTTAAAAGCAATTCAACAGTGCGTGTAGTCCCAATTTTACCATAAATACGCACTGCCCGTGCCAGAATATTGTCGTCAGTTCCCGGATTAAGAAACAATCTTTCGAGATATTCAATTGCTGGTTCTCCTATTTCAACCAATACTTCAAAAGCATAAGCATGATACTGGGGAGAACTTAAGTATTCAATTAACAAATAACTATGTTCAGGGCTGCAAATCTTTGATATAGCTTTTATAGCTGCTATTTTTACTTCAGGTTCAAACTCGCGCGACAGGTTAACTAAGGCAGAGGTTAATTTTAAATCTTTTTTAACTCCAATCATTTCAGCAGCAAATACTCTGTCCTGTATACTTCTGCTGGTTGTTAAAAGCTCAATATCCCTTTTTGTTTCCTGCTGGTGCAGCTTTTTTTCAAAGGCTTGTATTATTTGTTCTTTTAGTTCAGAGATTTGTTCTGATATTGGATTAATTTTTTTTATTTCAGGTAAAGAATCCAACAAAGATTCTTTCAGGATACATTGCATTACATATTCCTGAATAGCAGGTTCAGGATTGGCCAACATTCTTTGCAGGCTTCTTTGATATGTTAAAGGGCCAATCCGGGAAGAAATTTTTAAAGCATTTATTACCCTGACGGAGTCATTTCCAACCAAAATCTTTCTAATCTTTTCATTGTACGATTCAGCTGAAAAGTCTACCATACGGTCAATACGCATTTTTTTTACTGAATCGATCAGGGTAGCTTTATAGATTTTAACGAGCTTAATAGAAAAAATGAACCAGATAATGGTTAGTGCTAATGAAATCATTAAAATGATGATCAAACTATAAAACTTGAAGTAAATAAGCCCAAATATAATACTACCTGCCAAAAACATACCTGACATTACAACTGATCCTTCAATACGAGGAAAAATTGTTTGTAAAAACCGAATGTCAAGTGTTTTGAAAAGTGTTCGTAAAGATGGAATTTGTATTGAGTATTTTGTTGTTTCATAAACTATCTTATTCATTCCAAACAAGATAAATAAGAAAGTAAAACGTGCTAAAGCTGTTGCGTTGCCTAGTGTAAAATGGATGACAAGTGTAGCTGAAATGACAATTAAAACAGCAATAGGCATTAAAACTAAACTGTAAGGAGAATCGTATGAATATAAAATTTTATGAGCTAAAAAACGGTCGACCCCATAGGTAAATAGGAACAAAGTACCAATAAAAAGTCCATAGAATTTAGACATGCCGATAATATGAGGGAAACTCGCACGGGTTATTATGATAAAAGAAAAATGTATTAAAAACCCTATGACTGAAGAAAATAAAGTAAATAAGAATAAATAACCTGTAAGTTTTGATGAAAATACTATGAAAAGAGTACGCTTTACCGGAATATATTTATCTTTTCTGTGTTTAAAGGATTTAACTATACTGTGCGTTATGTTTAAAGGAAATTGGAGCAAATAGTGCAAAACAAGAGATGCCCCCA
>Ga0105103_10001246_pt1 | contig 14214 bp, 16 predicted proteins | sample PPLLaktember2015_2_FD_79107 | JGI IMG/M metagenome (GOLD analysis project Ga0105103, IMG submission 79107) | Freshwater sediment microbial communities from Prairie Pothole Lake near Jamestown, North Dakota, USA - PPLs Lake P7 Core (6) Depth... | ecosystem: Environmental > Aquatic > Freshwater >...
CAGCACGACCTGAACCCGGGCGCCCTGGCGCGGCGGCTGGAAGCCGTGGTGGAAGACTGCGTCAACGCCGTCGGCGTGGACCTGAACACCGCCTCGGTGCCGCTGCTGGCGCGCGTGTCGGGGCTGACGCCGGCGGTGGCCGCCAGCATCGTGCGCTGGCGCGATGCGCACGGCGCCTTCCGCAGCCGCGTGCAGCTGCTCGACGTGGCGGGCCTCGGGCCCAAGACTTTCGAGCAGGCCGCCGGCTTCCTGCGCATCCGCGACGGCGACAACCCGCTGGACATGACCGGCGTGCACCCGGAGACCTATGCGCTGGTGCAGAAGATGATCAGCGCCACCGGCCGGCCCATCGACCGGCTGATGGGCGCATCGGACGTGCTCAAGTCGCTGAAGCCCGAGGCCTTTGCCGACGAGCGCTTCGGCGCCATCACCGTCAAGGACATCCTGGCCGAGCTGGAAAAGCCGGGGCGTGACCCACGTCCGGATTTCAAGGTGGCACGCTTCAACGAAGGCGTCAACGACCTGCAGGACCTGAAGCCGGGCATGCTGCTGGAAGGCACCGTCAGCAACGTGGCCCAGTTCGGCGCCTTCGTCGACCTGGGCGTGCACCAGGACGGGCTGGTGCACGTGAGCCAGCTGGCGAATCGTTTCGTCAGCGACGCGCGCGAAATCGTCAAGACCGGCGACATCGTCAAAGTGCGCGTGGTCGAGGTGGACCTCGCGCGCAAGCGCATCGCGCTGACGATGAAGCTGGACGCCAAGCCGGCGGCGAAGGTGGCCGCTGCGGGTTTCAGGCCGGCGGCGCGCAGCGAAAAGGTGCGACCGGCAGCACCGCAGACCGGCTCGGCCATGGCCGAAGCCTTTGCGAAGCTGCGCTCAGGGCGCTGAGAAGTCCTCGCTGCGCAGTTCGATCGGCTGGCCGTGCGGCGTGCGGTCGGCCGCATGGTCCCAGGCATCGCGGGTGCGTGCCAGTTCGTCGGCCGAGCTGGCGCCCTTGGCTGCGACCAGCGCTTCCAGCGCCGCCAGCCAGTGCCGGTAGTAGGTATCGCCCAGGTCGGCATCACCGGCGGCCTGCGCCACCGCGATCTGCTTGGACAGCGCGTCGGCCCATTCCGGCCAGCTGAACAGGCCACGCTGGTGTAGTGCCAGCGCCATCGCGAAAGCCTGCGCCTGCCAGGGTTCGGCGAACACCGGTTCGCCGCAGTCCTGCGGCATGCCGGGCAGCAGCATCGCCTTCATTCGGCCGACTCCAGGTAACTCTCCCAGGCGTCGAGCGCCACGCTGGTGCCCGGCGCTGCCTCCGCGCACCACAGCTCAGTGCCGCTGAAGGCCACCCGGTAAAGCCACTGCGGCTGCTCGCCCAGACCCTGGGCATGGGTGTCGGCGAAGACATGCGCGCCTTGCACGCTTTCGATCACGCCCTGCTTGCCGTGGGCGTAACCCGGCAGCCGGGTGTGGTGGGCAACTCGCGCACCGCGGGTGCGCACCTGGTCGCCGACCCGGAAGCGCGCCGGCGCGCCAATAGAGCGCTCGGTGGGCGAGCCCTTGGCAAGCGCCGCCGCCACGTCCGGCGCCTTCAGCACCCGCGCCACCGGCACGGTCGGATGCAGCGCGCGTCCGGCGGCCAGCTCGTCGGGCATAGCCAGTTGGCGCTCGGCCAGCAGCTTCTGCAGCGCGGCGATCCAGATCTGGTAGTAGCTCAGGCGCTCATACTCGCCCAGCGTTTCGCGAGCGGCGCGGCTCATGTCGATGTTCCAGCTGCCGGTGGCGCCCATGGCCAGCGTCACGGCCAGTGCGCGAGGCTCCCAATCCGCATGGAACAGCTCGCCCTCGGCCTCAGGGACGACCCGCTCCGCATTCGGCCGGCCGCCCAGGTCGGCATGGCTCAGGTAGCTCATCGTGCCGGCTCCAGCGGCAACCCGGTGCCGATCATCGAATCGCGGGTGACCAGCTCGGCCAGCTGCTCCTCGCTGAAGCCCTCGGTGTGGGCCGGGCGCATCGGCAGCACCAGGTAGCGCACTTCGGCGGTGGAGTCGACGACGCGGATTTCGGTGCTCTCGGGCAACGTCACGCCGAAGTCGGCGAGTACGCCACGCGGGTCCTTCACCGCGCGCGAGCGGTAGGGCGCGCTCTTGTACCAGGTGGGTGGCAGGCCCAGCACCGGCCAGGGGTAGCAGCTGCACAGCGTGCAAACCACCATGTGGTGCCGCTGCGGCGTGTTCTCCAGCACCACCATGTGCTCGCCCTGGCGTCCGCTGTAGCCCTGTGAGGCGATCGCCGCAGTGCCATCGCGCAGCAGCCAATCCCGAAACGCCGGGTCGACCCAGGCGCGGGCGACGACGCGGGCGCCGTTGCGCGGACCAATCTTGGTCTGGTAGGTGTCGATCAGCAGGTCCAGCGCGGCCGGATCGATGTAGCCCTTCTGCGCCAGTACCGTTTCCAGCGCGCGCACGCGCAGGTCCATCTCGCCGAGTTCGCTGTGCTCGTGGTCGTGGTGCTCGTGACTCATCGGCACATCGTAGCGCTTACAGTTCCGCGCCATGAAAGCCTTGCAGATCCATGCCGGCGCGACGGCGCTGAAGCAGTTGCGCGAGCGCGGGCTGCAGCCGGCGGACGTGCGCATTGTCCCGGCGGCCGCAGGCGGCCCCAAAGGGCTGATCCTGAACGGGCTCGACCGCTTCATCTTCGGCGACTGGCTGGTGGCCAGTGCACAAAGCGTGCATCTTCTGGGCGCATCGATCGGCGCTTGGCGTATGGCCACCGCCTGCCTGCCGGACCCATCGGCGCAGCTGGCGCAGATGGCGGTGGACTACATCCATCAGGACTACGAGCACGCGCCGGGCAAGCCGCCGACACCGAGCCATGTGAGCCAGGTCTTCGGCGCCAAGCTGCACGAATGCTTCGCCGGGCGCGAGGCCGAGGTGCTGGGCCATGCGCGCTACCGCTTGCATGTCTTCACCAGCCGTGGCCGCCATTTGCTGCAGCGAGAAGGGCGGCTGCGCATGCCGTTGGGCTATATCGGTGCGTTCCTGACCAACACCGTCAGCCGCAAGGCCATGGGCAACTGGCTGGAGCGGGTGGTGTTTTCGGATGCGCGCGAACCGCTGCCGCTGGCGCTGCACGACTACCGCACGCACCAGGTGCCGCTGGCCGCGGCGAACCTGCAGCCCAGCATCCTGGCCAGTTGCTCGATCCCGTTCTGGCTGGACGCCGTGCACGACATTCCTGGTGCGCCGCGTGGTGCCTACTGGGACGGCGGCATCACCGACTACCACCTGCACCTGGACTACGGTTCGCTGCCCGAGGGCCTGGTGCTGTACCCGCATTTCCAGAAGACCGTGATCCCGGGCTGGCTGGACAAGGCCCTGAAGCGCCGGCACCGAGCCACCGCGCATCTGGACAAGGTGGTGCTGCTGTCGCCGCGGCCGGAGTGGATCGCCACGCTGCCAAACGCCAAGCTGCCCGACCGCAACGATTTCAAGGGCTACGGCGATGACCTGGCCGGCCGCGTGGCCGCCTGGAGCCGCGCGCTGCGCGAAAGCCAGCGCCTGGCGGACGAATTCGCCGCGCTCGTCGGCTCGGGCCGGCCGATCGAGGCATTGCCGCTGGCCTGAGACTACAATTCGCGCTCAGACAACTTACAAGGACGCGAAAGGCAGCATGGTTATGACACCGCGAACTACGGGCTTCGTCACCGAAACCTGATCGGCCGCGCGGTCACGCCTGAACCTTTTCACTGTCACGACAAGAGCGCGGTCCCGTACCGCGCTTTTTCATTTCCGAAAGTTGAACCCATGATTGCGATCACGCTGCCCGACGGCTCGAAGCGGGAGTTTGCACAGCCCATCACGGTGGCCGAAGTGGCCGCATCGATTGGCCCAGGCCTGGCTAAGTCGGCGCTGGCCGGCAAGGTGGACGGCAAGGTCGTCGACCTGGGCCACCGCATCGACGCCGATGCCGCGTTGGCCATCCTGACCGACAAGAGCCCCGAAGGGCTGGAGGTGATCCGCCACTCGACGGCGCACCTGCTGGCCTACGCGGTGAAGGAGCTGTTCCCCGACGCGCAGGTGACCATCGGCCCGGTGATCGAAAACGGCTTCTTCTACGACTTCTCGTACAAGCGGCCCTTCACGCCCGAGGACCTGGTGGCCATCGAGTCGCGCATGTCGGAGCTGGCCCGTAAGGACGAGAAGGTCGAGCGCCGGGTGCTGCCGCGCGACGAGGCTATTGAACACTTCAAGGGCCTGGGCGAGCACTACAAGGCCGAGATCATCGGCAGTATCCCGGCCGGCGAGGACGTGTCCCTGTACCGCGAAGGCGGCTTCGAGGACCTGTGCCGCGGCCCGCACGTGCCCAGCACGGGGCGGCTGAAGCATTTCAAGTTGATGAAGGTGGCCGGTGCCTACTGGCGCGGCGACCACCGCAACGAGATGCTGCAGCGCATCTACGGCACGGCCTGGGCTACCAAGGACGAGCTGCAGCAGTACCTGCAGATGCTGGAGGAGGCCGAGAAGCGCGACCACCGCCGCCTGGGTCGCGAACTCGACCTGTTCCACCTGGACGAGCATTCCCCGGGCACGGTGTTCTGGCATGCCAAGGGCTGGACGCTGTGGCAGCAGGTGGAGCAGTACATGCGCGCGGTCTACCGCGACAACGGCTACCAGGAGGTGAAAGGCCCGCAGATCCTGGACAAGGCACTGTGGGAGAAGACGGGCCACTGGGACAAGTACCGCGACAACATGTTCGTTACGGAGTCGGAGAAGCGCGACTACGCGCTCAAGCCGATGAACTGCCCCGGCCACATCCTGATCTTCAACCAGGGCATCAAGAGCTACCGCGACCTGCCGCTTCGCTACGGCGAATTCGGCCAATGCCACCGCAACGAGCCCACCGGCGGGCTGCACGGCATCATGCGCGTGCGCGGCTTCACGCAGGACGACGGCCACATCTTCTGCACGGAAGAGCAGGTTCAGGCCGAGTGTGCGGCCTTTACGGCCCTGTTGCAGCAGGTGTACCGCGACTTCGGCTTCAACGACATCATCTACAAGGTGGCGACGCGACCCGAGGCGCGTATTGGCAGCGACGAGGCCTGGGACAGGGCCGAGCAGGCGCTGATGGCCGGACTGCGTGCCAGCGGTGTCGACTTCGAAATCTCACCGGGCGAAGGCGCCTTCTATGGCCCGAAGATCGAGTACACGCTGAAGGACGCGATCGGCCGACAGTGGCAGTGCGGCACGATGCAGATCGACCCGAACCTGCCCGAACGCCTGGGCGCGGAGTACGTGGCCGAGGACGGCAGCCGACAGCGCCCGCTGATGCTGCACCGCGCCATCGTCGGCAGCCTGGAGCGTTTCATCGGCATCCTGATCGAACAGCATGCCGGCGCCATGCCGGCCTGGCTGGCGCCCGTGCAGGTGGTGGTGGCCCCGATCACCGAAAACCAATCGGACTACGCCGCAAGCGTCGCGAAAACGCTTCAAAAACAAGGAGTTAGGGTACAGAGCGATTTGCGCAACGAGAAGATTACGCGTAAAATCCGCGAGCATTCAATGCAGAAGGTCCCGTACATCCTGGTCGTGGGTGACAAGGAAAAGGCAGACGGGGCCGTTTCGGTGCGCGCTCGGGGCAATCTGGATCTCGGGGTTATGCCGCTTGACGACTTCGCCGCGAAGCTCGCCGACGACATTCACCGCAAGGTCTGACACGCCGGCGCGCCTTTGTCGTTTTTTGCGGCGCCGCTTGCCTAGGTGTCGCGTTAAGGGGTTTGAACTATCGCTACCTTCATGGACCGCCGCACTCCGAACGCGGAGCGCAAGCACCGGTTGAACCGGGAAATCATGGCGCCGCAGGTGCGCTTGAATGGCGTGGACAACGAGCCGCTGGGCATCGTGAGCATCATGGATGCGCTGCAGATGGCTGGTGAGAAGGACGTCGATCTGGTCGAGATCGCCGCCACGGCCGACCCCCCGGTGTGCCGGTTGATGGACTACGGCAAGTTCAAGTACCAGGAACAGAAGAAGGCGGCCGAAGCCAAGGCGAAACAAAAGGTCATCGAGATCAAGGAAGTCAAGTTCCGGCCCGGCACCGACGAAGGCGACTACGCGATCAAAATGCGCAACCTGCGCCGCTTCATCGCCGAAGACGGCGACAAGGGCAAGGTCACTCTGCGATACCGTGGGCGCGAGATCACCCACCAGGACATCGGCATGCGGCTGCTTGAGCGCATTCGCGACGAACTGGCGGACGTCTCGGTGGTGGAACACATGCCCAAGCTGGAAGGGCGCCAGATGATCATGGTGCTGGCGCCGAAGAGAAAGTGATCTGAGGAATTCGCTGTCGGGGTCTGGTCACCCCTGCAGCGACAAGAAGCTGCTGCAGGCCCCCAAGCACCGCATGACGCATGCGGTCGCCTGCAGACGGCAATATCAAGTAAGGAGCAGCAATGCCCAAGATGAAGACCAAGAAGAGCGCGGCCAAGCGGTTCCGCGTGCGTCCGGGGGGCACCGTCAAGCGCGGTGCGGCGTTCAAGCGCCATATCCTTACGAAGAAGTCCACCACCCGCAAGCGCCACCTGCGTGGCGTCAAGGAGGTGCACGAGACCAACATGGGCAGCATCGCCAAAATGATGCCTTTCGCTGGCCTGTAACGACTTCAACGCACAAAGGAGAAAGACATGCCTCGCGTCAAACGTGGAGTCACCGCACACGCCCGCCACAAGAAGATCCTGGCCCTGGCCAAGGGTTATCGCGGCCGTCGCAAGAACGTCTTCCGCATCGCCAAACAGGCGGTGATGAAGGCCGGGCAATATGCCTACCGCGACCGCCGTACCCGCAAGCGTGTGTTCCGCCAGCTCTGGATCGCCCGCATCAACGCGGCATCGCGTGAACTCGGCGTCACCTACAGCAAGTTCATGGCCGGCCTGAAGAAGGCGCAGATCGACATCGACCGCAAGGTCCTCGCCGACCTGGCCGTGAACGACCCGGCTGCTTTCGGCAGCATCGTCGAGAAGGTGAAGGCCCAGCTCAGCTGATGTTCGACGCACCGCGCGTCCTCGCTGGGGACGCTCGGTGACTCGTTAGCATTCGATGGCCGTCACGCAAGGGGCGGCCATTTTTGTTTACGACCCGCCGCTTCGCGGCTTCGCATCGCTTCGCGATATGAGTCTCCAACGCAAGCGCAAGCGCTTGTGTTTCTGCAAATGGCCATGAACGATCTGGACACACTGGTACAGGCAGCGCAGTCCGCCTTCGATGCCGCGCCGACGCCGGCCGAGCTGGAGAACGCCAAGGCGCGTTTCCTTGGCAAGGCCGGGCAGCTGACCGAACTGATGAAGGGCCTGGGCGAGCTCAGCGTCGAGCAGAAGAAGACGCGCGGTGCCGCCGTCAACCAGGCCAAGCAGCGGATCGAAGCGCTGCTGCAGGCGCGGCGCGAGGCGCTGGCCCAGTGCGAGTTGCAGGCCCAACTGCGGGCCGAGGCGCTGGACGTCACGCTGCCCGGCCGCCAGCGCGGCACGGGCGGGCTGCATCCGGTGTCGCGCACAATGATGCGCATCGAATCGATCTTCGCGTCGATGGGCTTCGATGTGGCCGACGGCCCCGAGATCGAGACTGACTGGTACAGCTTCACGGCGCTGAACAACCCCGAGAATCACCCGGCGCGGTCGATGCAGGACACCTTCTACGTCGACATGAAGGACACCGAAGGCCGCTGGCTCAACCTTCGCCCGCACACCAGCCCGATGCAGGTGCGCTATGCGCAGGCGCACGCCCAGCGCCATGCGGGTTCAGCGGCCATGCCCGAAGTGCGCGTGATCGCGCCAGGCCGCACCTATCGCGTGGACAGCGATGCCACGCATTCACCAATGTTCCATCAGTGCGAAGGCCTGTGGATCGGAGCGGACGTCAGCTTCAAGGACCTGAAGTTCGTGTTCAGCGACTTCCTGCGCCAGTTCTTCGAGACCGATGAACTGCAGGTGCGCTTCCGCCCGAGCTTCTTCCCCTTCACCGAACCCTCGGCCGAAATCGACATCGCCTTTGCCAGCGGTCCGTTGAAGGGCCGCTGGCTCGAAGTGGCCGGTTCCGGCCAGGTGCATCCGAACGTGGTGCGCAACTTCGGTCTGGATCCGGAGACGAACATCGGCTTCGCCTTCGGCATGGGCCCGGACCGGCTGACGATGCTGCGCTATGGCGTGAACGACCTGCGCCTGTTCTTCGATGGTGACCTGCGCTTCCTGTCGCAGTTCAAGTAAGGCCGAAGCATGCAATTCCCCGAATCCTGGTTGCGCGAGTTCTGCAACCCGCCCATCATCACCGCCGAACTGGCCGACCTGCTGACCATGGCCGGGCTGGAGGTGGAGGACACACGCCCCGTGGCCCCGCCGTGCAAAGGCGTGGTCGTGGCAGAGATCGTCGAGGCGGTGCAGCACCCCAATGCCGACCGCCTGAGCGTGTGCAAGGTGCTGGCCGGTGCGCATTCGCCCGACGGCCCGCTGCAGATCGTCTGCGGCGCGCCCAACGCGCGTGTTGGCATCCGTGTACCCTTGGCGCTGGTCGGCGCCGAGCTGCCGCCGGCGGAAGAGGGCGCATTGCCCTTCGCCATCAAGGTCGGCAAGCTGCGCGGCGTGGACAGCTTCGGCATGCTGTGCTCGGCGCGCGAGCTGAAGCTGTCCGACGACCATGGCGGCCTGCTCGAACTGCCGGCCGATGCACCGGTGGGGAAAGACATCCGCGAGCTGCTGGCGCTGGACGACACCGTTTTCACGCTCAAGCTCACGCCCAACCTGGCGCACGCACTCAGCGTCTACGGCGTGGCCCGCGAAGTCTCGGCACTGACCGGCGCGCCGCTGCTGACGCCGCTGATCGAAGCCGTCCCTCCCAAGCATGACCAGAAGCTGCCGGTGCAGGTGGAAGCCCCCGATCTGTGCGGGCGCTTTTCCGGCCGTGTCGTGCGCAATGTCGACACGAAGGCCAAGACGCCGTCGTGGATGATCGAGCGCTTGGCGCGCTGCGGTCAGCGCTCGGTGACGGCGCTGGTCGACATCTCCAACTACGTGATGTTCGAGTACGGCCGGCCGACGCACATCTTCGACCTGGACAAGATCCACGACAAGCTGGTAGTGCGGTGGGGCCGCGCGGGCGAAAGCCTGAAGCTGCTCAACGGCAACACCATCGACATCGACGCCTCGGTCGGTGTGATCGCCGACTCGCACGCGGTGGAGTCCCTGGCCGGCATCATGGGCGGCGACGCCACCGCGGTGTCGGACGACACGCGTCATGTGTACGTGGAAGCAGCGTTCTGGTGGCCGCAGGCGGTGGCCGGACGCTCGCGTCGCTTCAACTTTTCAACTGATGCCGGGCACCGCTTCGAACGCGGCGTCGATCCTGCATTGACGGCCGAACACATCGAGCGGGTGACGCAGCTGATCCTGGAGATCTGCGGCGGCGAGCCCGGCCCACTGGATGACCAGACGCTCAGCCTGCCGCAACTGCAGCCGGTGACGCTGCGCGTGGCGCGTGCCGCCAAGGTCATAGGCATGCCGCTGAGCCAGAAGCGCTGCGCTGAGGTCTTCCGGCGCCTGGGCTTCGCCTTCAGCGAAGGCCAGGGCACGATCACCGTGACGCCGCCGAGCTGGCGCTTCGACTTGCAGATCGAGGAAGACCTGATCGAGGAAGTGGCGCGCATCGTCGGCTACCAGCAGCTGCCCGATGCGCCGCCGGTGGCGCCGATCCGCGCGCGCACGCTGAGCGAATCGCGCCGCAGCCCACATGCGGTGCGCCACGCGATGGCGGCGCTGGACTACCAGGAAACCATCAACTACAGCTTCGTCGAGGAGCGCTGGGAGCAGGAGCTGGCCGGCAACAGCGACCCGATCCGCGTGCTCAATCCGATCGCAGCGCCATTGGCGGTGATGCGCTCCAGCCTGGTCGGCAGCCTGCTCGGCGTGCTGCACTACAACCTGGCGCGCCGTGCCAGCCGCGTGCGCGTGTTCGAAATCGGCCGCGTGTTCCGCCGCGATGCCCAAGTGCCGGACAGCGGCAGCACGGTGGCGGGTGTGGACCAGCCGCTGCACATAGGTGCGTTGGCCTTTGGCCCGGCAACCGAGGCGCAATGGGGCCAGAAGGAGCGTAGCGTCGACTTCTTCGACCTCAAGGGCGACATCGAGGCGCTGCTGGCGCCGCGCAAGCCGAGCTTCGTGGCCGACATCCATCCAGCGCTGCACCCGGGCCGCTGCGCGCGCGTCGAGCTCGATGGCCGCGTCATCGGCCATGTGGGCGAGCTGCACCCGCAATGGCGCCAGGCCTACGAACTGCCGCAGGCTCCGCTGCTGTTCCAACTGGAACTCGACGCCGTTCTGGCGCGCGACGTGCCAGTGGCGCAGCCGGTGCCCAAGCACCAGTCCTCCTGGCGCGATGTGGCGCTGGTGGTGCGCGAGGACGTGGCCCATGACCGGCTGGTCGGCACGCTGGCGCAAGACCCGTCCGGCCTGGTGCGTTCGGTGCTGCTGTTCGACGTCTACCGGCCGGCCCAACCGGGCGGCGACATCGGCGCCGGCGAGCACAGCATGGCGCTGCGGCTGGAGCTGCTGGACGCCGCGACCAACCTGACCGACGAGCGCATCGACGCGGCCGTGGCCGCTGCGGTGCAGCGCGCGCAAGCGGCCTTCGGTGCGCGGCTGCGCGGCTGATTCACCCGACAACCCCAGGACCAAGCCATGGACCCCGTGATCCTGCCGAGCATCGAGACCCCCACGCTAACCAAAGCCGACTTGGCCGAGCTGCTGTTCGAGCGCCTGGGCCTGAACAAGCGCGAGTCGAAGGACATGGTCGAGGCCTACTTCGAGATCATCCACGACACGCTGGTCAAGGGCGGCGACGTCAAGCTCTCAGGCTTCGGCAACTTCAACATCCGGCGCAAGGCGCCGCGCCCCGGGCGCAACCCGCGCACCGGCGAATCCATCCCGATCAAGGCGCGCAACGTCGTCACCTTCCATGCCAGCCACAAGCTCAAGGCCATCGTGCAGGGCGACACACCGCTGGGAGAAGACTTCGAGTAAAGTCTTAGCTTTCCCGTTAGATCTTATTGATTTCAATGGAGAAAGCGCTTCCGCCGATTCCCGCCAAACGTTACTTCACCATCGGTGAGGTCAGCGAACTGTGCGGCGTGAAGCCCTATGTGCTGCGCTACTGGGAACAGGAGTTCACGCAGCTCAAGCCGATGAAGCGCCGCGGCAACCGGCGGTACTACCAACACCACGAGGTGCTGCTGGTGCGGCGCATCCGCGAACTGCTGTACGACCAGGGTTTCACCATCAGTGGTGCGCGCAACCGCCTGAGCGAACTGAGCCATGCCACGCGGGGCAGTGCGCCGCCCAACGGCGCTGCCGGGGCTGTGCTGCCGGACGAGTATCTGGTCGAGGCCGATGCCGAGCTGCAGGGCGACGACGCTGCGGTCGCCACGCCGGTGCCGGAGGTGCGCGAGTTCAGCCTGCAGCTACTGCGCCAGGAACTGCTGTCCATCCGCGAACTGCTGGCGCCGTAAGCGCTATCCCCCAAGGGGCAACCTCTATAATCCGAACGTCAGTCGGGGCGTAGCGCAGCCTGGTAGCGCACTTGCATGGGGTGCAAGGGGTCGCGAGTTCGAATCCCGCCGTCCCGACCAGTTCATCCAACGGGCCAGCTCTCACAAGGGGCTGGCCCGTTTTTTCTGGCGCCGCCAGTTCACGCACCGCGCGCTGTCTGGCCGCCTTCCACCGGCAGCACCGCGCCAGTGATGTAGCTGCTGGCCGGCAGCGCCAGGCTCAGCATCGCATGGGCCACCTCTTCGGGCTCGCCGTAGCGGCGCAGTGCAGTGTGGCGGCGGGCGAAGGTGGCCTTGTCCTCCTCGCCGATGGCCGCGGTCATGCCGGTGTGGATGGGCCCGGGGCAGATGCAATTGACGGTGATGCCGTCGCGGCCCAGTTCCACCGCCAGCGCGCGCGTCAGGCCGAGCACACCGCTCTTGGCGGCACAGTAGATGCTGTCGCGGTTCTGTGCGGCCATTGCCTCGGTGGAAGCGATGTTGATGATCCGGCCGGCGTGCGAGCGGCGCAGGTGCGGCAGCGCCGCGCGCACCACGCGCTGCGGCGCCGTCAGCAGAATCTCGAGCACACGCGCGCATTGCCCGTCGTAGCCCGGGTCGTCCAGCGCCAGGAACTGGGCCACGCCGGCGTTGTTGACGACGATGTCCGGGCCACCGAAGGCCTGCGCCACGCTGGCCACCACTCGCTCGATCGCGGCGGCATCGGCCACGTCCTGCGCCCAGCCCTGCGCAGTGCCACCGTCGCGCACGATGGCCTCGGCCACCTGCGCCGCGCCAGTGGCATCGCGGTCGGTCACCGCCACGTTCGCGCCGTCGGCCGCGAAAACACGCGCTGCGGCGCGGCCGATGCCCCTGGCTGCACCGGTGATCGGCACCATGCTTCCGCGCACCGTGCGGCTCAAGTCCAGGGTCCTCATGTAGATTCCCCTCGGCATGCCGTTGCGCAGATCGCGCATGATGCATGCTGCCGGTCGTCGGCCAAGCCAAAAGAAGGAGGACCAAGCCGCGATGAAAGATCTGGATTTCAGCGGCAAGACTGTGCTGGTCGTCGGCGGTGCCAGCGGCATCGGCAACGGCATCGCCCATGCCTTCCGCCAGCGCGGCGCGGCCGTACATGTCTGGGGAACGCGTGCCAACGCCGCGGACTACCGCGCCGACGAAGGCTCCGACCTGACGGGACTGCACTATGCGCAGGTGGACGTGTCCGACTTCGGCGCAGTCGACGCCGTGCGGGCGCCCTTTGACGAACTCGACGTGCTGGTGCTGTGCCAGGGCACGGTGCTTTACAAGCGGCAGGAGTTCGCGATGCTCGGCTTCGAGCGCGTGCTCGACGTCAACCTGCACAGCGTGATGGCCTGCGCCACACGCTTTCGCCAGATGCTCGCCGCGTCGCGCGGCGCACTGATCACTGTAAGTTCGGTGGCCGGTTACGGCGCCAATGTGGGCAACCCGGCCTATGCGGCATCGAAGGCTGGCGTCATCAGCCTGACGCGCACGCTCGCCGCGGCCTGGGCAGGGCAGGGCATCCGCGTCAATGGCATCGCGCCGGGGTTGGTGGACACCAAGCTCACCAAGGTGACCACCGATCACCCGGAGCGACTGCAACGCGCGCTGGCGCAGATCCCGGTGCAGCGCCTGGGCACGCCCGACGAGATGGCCGGTGCGGTGCTGTTCCTGGCCTCGCCGCTGGCGGCCTATGTGTGCGGTCAGACATTGCGCGTGGACGGCGGGCTGGGACTCTAGAGCCGCAGCGCATCGACCTCGTATAGCGCCATGGCCGGTGCGCCCGTGGCGCAGGCCGTCGCGGCCTTCACGAAGGCGCGCGAGGCCGGCACCGCAAAGTGCGCCAGCAATGCCTCGCGGTCGGCCCATTCCTCGACGAAAACCAGGCGCAGCTGGTCTTCCAGGTCGCGATGCACCGCGTACGAAATGCAGCCCGGCTCGGAGCGTGAACGCCCCACATGCTCCAGGCTCAGCGCCAGCAGCTCGTCGATGCACTCCGGTCGCGACCGGATGCTGCCGGTGACGAGTACTCTGCGTGCGGCTTCAGCCATGGGTCAACCCAGCAGCGGCGATGCCGGCAATGCAGATCGCCTCGTCCTCGTCGCCAGTGCCGCCCGACGCACCGGCTGCGCCTATGACCTCGCCGGAGGCATCCTTGATCAGCACCGCGCCGGTCTGCGGCACGAACTTCTGCGACGACACGCTGGCCAGCGAGATGAAGAACGCCGGCAGGTCCTTGGCACGCTGTGTCAACACCCGGGAACTGACGCCCATGCCGAGCGCGGCGCAGGACTTGCCAGTGGCGATGTCCAGGCGCAGCGCGCTGGCGCCGTCCTCGCGCGCCAGGGCCTTGACCTGGCCGGCCGCGTCGACGACGACCACGCCCATCGGCTTGTAGCCCTGGGCACGTGCTTCGGCCAGCGCGGAAGTGATCAGGGTCTGGGCCTGTTGCAATGTCAATGCGGTCATGTTGTCGGTGCAGGGTGGAGGAAGGATCCGATTCTTGCGCATCGGACTGAGGCCCATCGGGAAACCGCTGGATAGGCCACCGGACCCTACGGTTGCGTGCGCGCCGCACTTCTATCCCGACCGGTTCCTGAAGTTGGTATTGCCGCAGGCCGATTCGAACATTGG
>Ga0105103_10001247_pt1 | contig 14213 bp, 12 predicted proteins | sample PPLLaktember2015_2_FD_79107 | JGI IMG/M metagenome (GOLD analysis project Ga0105103, IMG submission 79107) | Freshwater sediment microbial communities from Prairie Pothole Lake near Jamestown, North Dakota, USA - PPLs Lake P7 Core (6) Depth... | ecosystem: Environmental > Aquatic > Freshwater >...
CGGTTGAAAAGAACAACATCCCCGTCACGAAGCTGACGCTCTACGGTGTAGCCGGGTTCGATCATGTCAGCGACGGTATCCAGATTCCCATCGGCAAGCCGGAGTTTCCGGTTGTCAGGCCGGATCACGTAGTTGGCACCGCATGGTGCATTGACGTCCGGGCGGGCAGGACCGTTTCGCACAATCTGCTTGAGCTCTTCAATATTATGGATCGTAACCCGGACAGGTATGGTCATCTCATTTGCAACTGCACGTGGGACACCGACCTGTGAGACCGAGAGGTTCGGGTCTGGAGAAATTACGGTACGGGATGAGAAATTCACCCTCTTGCCGGAAAGGGAACCACGGAACCGCCCATCCTTGCCTTTCAGGCGCTGGGAAAGGGTTTTTAACGGCCTGCCGCTGCGGTGGCGTGCAGGGGGGCAGCCCGCCACTTCATTATCAAGGTAGGTCGTTACATGGTACTGTAAAAGTTCCCAGAGATCTTCGATGATCAGCTGAGGTGCCCCTGCATCCTGGTTTTCCTTGAATCTCTGGTTAATACGGATAATATCCACGAGTTTGTGGGTGAGATCATCTTCCGAACGCTGCCCGTTTTCAAGAATAATCGACGGGCGCATGGTAACCGGGGGCACCGGCAGGACCGTAAGGATCGTCCACTCCGGGCGGGCGACATCAGGATTGATGCCGAGAGGGGTAAGATCCTCGTTGGGAATCTTTTCCATGCGTGCCCGAATATCGGCAGGAGTGAGTTTATGCTCGACCTTCTTGCCGCCTTCCACCATGACTTCGGAAAAGGTAGTCGGTTTCTCAAAGTTTATCTTGAGCTGCTGATCACCGCAATGGGGGCAGATTCGCTCTTTTTTCACGTCCTTTTCCGAGAGCAGGTCACCGGTCTGGTCATCCTCAGTCCCCACTACCTTTTCAATTTCGTCAGGGCTCAGCAGGACACGCCCGCATGAACGACAGGTGACACGCAGCAGCTTCCTGATCAGGCGCGTATAGCCGACATGGATTACCGGTTTTGCAAGTTCAATGTGGCCAAAATGCCCGGGGCACTCGCTTGCTTTCTGGTCGCAGGTTTTGCACCTGAGGCCGGGATCGATGACACCCAGGTTCAGGTCCATCAGTCCCTGGGGGTACGGGAACCCGTCATCATCGTAGGTATCCGCCCAGATGATCTTCCTTACACTCATCTCGCGGATCTCTTTTGGGGATAATAATCCGAATTCAATTTGTCCAATTCTTTTTGGGCTTGGCATGGTGCACCTCTTCAGACCACATCTTGGAGTCTCAATCTTGGGGCGATCCCCATACTCTTCATTTCATCCAGCAGGAGTTTAAACGCATAACTCATCTCGACAGAGTAGATATCTGTCTCATTTCCGCAGGCAAGGCAGCGGGTCATATTGCGTTTGCGGTCCAGCATCGCGACCATACCACAGCGGGCACAGACATATTCCTGGACCTTATCGGATTCATCAAGTAAACGCTCCTTGAGCGCCATTGCTGCACCGTGGCCGATCATGACATCCCGTTCCATCTCACCAAAACGCAGCCCTCCTTCACGTGCCCTGCCTTCTGTCGGCTGACGGGTGAGCACCTGCACCGGTCCACGTGACCGTGCGTGCATCTTCGAAGAGACCATGTGGTAGAGTTTCTGGTAATAAATGACACCCACGTACACATCGGCCTTGAATTGCTTCCCGGTGAGGCCATCGTACATGATCTCCCGTCCGTTGTGGGAAAAACCAAGTTTCTTCAGGGAGGATCGTATATCTGCTTCACTCTCTCCGCGGAATGCGGTACCGTTGATCCTTCTTCCTTCAAGTGCACCGACTTTGCCGCCGATCATTTCAAGCATATGACCGACGGTCATACGGCTTGGGATCGCGTGGGGGTTGATGACAAGATCAGGACAGAGACCGCTTTCGGTGAAAGGCATATCCTCCTGGTGGGTAATTAATCCGACAACACCTTTCTGACCATGCCGGGATGCAAACTTGTCACCGACTTCCGGAATACGAAGGTCACGGGTCCGTACTTTGACGAGGCGGGAACTGTTCTCCCCTTCAGTAATAATCACGGTATCGACAATCCCGTGCTCATTGCTGCGCATGGTAACAGAAGTATCCCTGCGTTTCTCAACGGCAATGAGTTCTCCGGAGGGTTCTTCAAGGAACCGTGGCGGAGAGGTTTTTCCGATCAGGACATCTTTTTCCGCTACAACGGTTTCAGGATTAATCACCCCGTCCTCATCCAGGTTCTTGTACGAATCTGCCCCGTGAGCACCGGCGACATCCTCTTCAGGCACTTCAATCCTGTCGATCTGACCACCGGGATAACGGCGTTCTTCTCCTTCATAGGTCCGGAAGAAATGCGAGCGCCCCAGACCACGTTCTATCGAAGCCTTGTTGAAGATGAGTGCATCTTCAATGTTGTATCCCTCATAGGAAAGAATTGCAACAACAAAATTCTGCCCGGCAGGACGATCGTCAGAACCGATCAGTTCAGAAGTCTGGGTATGAGTAAGGGGTTTCTGCACGTAGTGGAGCAGGTGACCGCGGGTATCCGGGCGCAGTTTCATATTGGCTGCACCAAATCCCAGTGCCTGTTTGACCATGCCTGCACCCATCGTAACACGGGGGCTTGCGTTATGTTCCGGGAACGGGACGTGTGCAGCACCAATACCGAGAATCAGAGAGGGGTCGATCTCCAGGTGAGTGTGATCGGGAGTTATGTCCTCGGGGTTCATTGCGATGAGGAGATCTTCTTCTTCCTCAGCGTCAATAAACTCAATCAGCCCACGCTGGACAAATGAGTTTATATCAACTTCTCTTTTTGCCAGTTTTGCAAGATCTTCGGTCGTGATGAGCGGCGCGCCGTTTTTCAGGACGATTAATGGTCGACGGGCACGACCACGGTCTGTGAGAATCACTACATCCCCGTTATACTCCTTGTGGGATACGTTCACCTCGGCTGAGATAGCGCCCTGACGGCGCATTGACCTGATGCTGGCTACCAGTGCTTTTGCATCGTCGTCAAGCCCGATGAGCGCCCCATCAACAAATACGCGGGACTTCTTCATCGGGTTTCACCCCGTATCTGCTCAACGCCAAGATTATACAGAAGACGCATAACTTCGGCTTCATCATCAACGCCCTTGGAGATTTCTACCATCTGGGCAAAGTTCTTGACGAGACCACAATTCGGACCTTCAGGAGTTTCACTTGGACAGATACGCCCCCACTGAGTCGGGTGAAGATCACGAGCTTCGAAGTGAGGCTGAGAACGTGAGAGCGGGGAGATAACGCGACGCAGGTGAGAGAGCACGGCCATATGATCTACACGATCGAGCAGCTGAGAAACACCCGTTCTGCCGCCGACCCAGTTACCGGTGGCAAGCGGATGTAAGAGACGCTCGGTAAGCACATCTGCACGTACTGCGGTTGCGATCGACAGGTCACGGTGACGCATACTCGCACGCTCAAGCTGGTATTTGATATCCCGGGTAAGCCGGTTTAACGAAATACGGAAGAGATCTTCCATGAGGTCCCCTGCAAGCTTCAGACGCTTATTTGAGTAGTGATCCTTGTCATCAATCCTGCGTTTGTTCAACACAAGATCGAAACAGGCCTCTGCCATGCGACCCAGGAAATGCCCTTTCGCAAGCCTGACGGACAGTACAGCTTCCTGATAGCCCTCATCGCCCTCTTTCAGGTTTGCAGGCAGTGAGTAATTGAGATGCGGCAGGAGGTAATTGTCCAGGACGAATTCAGCCCGCTTCCGCTGGTAATCCTTCGTCTGGTTGGGAGCAAGCTTTTTACCCACATACATAATACCGCCTTCAACAGAATCGCATTCGCTTTCTTCCAGGTTCTGCATCATGAATGTGAGGATATCCTCATCAGGCGAGACTGCGTTCACGACCTCCTGATCATTTGTCATACCGAGTGCACGCATCAGGTCAACGAACTTGAGATGCCCGGCGACAGACGGGAAAGAGACTTCAAGCAGGTTCTTTTTATTACGCTCGACAACGACCAGTGCACGGTATCCCCGGAACTGTGAAAAGACTTTTGCGACGTAAATACGCTCATTATACCGCTCGGTGAACTCTGTCATTATTTTGTTGGATGCAAGGTCCTCAAGCGTCATAAGTACGCGTTCAGTACCGTTCACAATGAAATATCCACCCGGATCAAAAGCATCCTCCCCGTGTGAAATACGCTGCGCATCATCCATGCCGTACAGGTTGCAGGCAAGTGAACCAACCATGATCGGTAATTGCCCGATGGTGGTGATTATTGGTTCCTGGCGTTCTTCACCATGCACGAGGGTCAGCCCCAACTGGATTGGGGCTGCATACGTAAGATTGCGTAATCGTGCCTCGCAGGGGTAAAGTTCTCCCTGGGATCCGTCGGCTTCCCTGACGAGCGGTCGTTTAACGGTAATCGAACCCAGCTCCACCCAGACGGGTTCATTATTTTTCCCCCGGTTCTCGATATCCGTCTCGATAACCTTCTGCTCATTAACCACTTTCTGAAGATTGTGCTTTAAGAAATAATTGAAGGAATCAAGTTGGTGGCGCGCAACATGCTCCCGTGAAAAATATGCCTTCGATAAAATACTTCTGTCAATCAGACTGACCACCCCAAAAATTATTTCTTCGGTCTCTTGATTACGAGACGATATGCCTCAGCCCTGCCGGCCGTATGACTCATCCGTACAATCCGTATAACATCGTCAACGTTTGCGCCAATCGTCTTGACCGCTGGATCGTCATGGTAAATTTTAGGTAATTGTTCCGTAGTAATGTTGTAGTGGGAGAGGAGCGCAGATACCTCCTCCTCACTCATGATGCTATGGTCTGGCACCATTACATGCTTCAACACATTCAGTTTGGTGCTCAATGAAAAACCCCCTCACAGATGAATAGATTTCCTTTCAGATGCATCACCGCAAAAAACCCACGATTTCTCGTGGCAACGGGCCCGGAGGGATTTGAACCCCCGACCACCTGGTTAAAAGCCAGGCGCTCTACCGAACTGAGCTACGAACCCAATACTGACTAAGATGTACAGCATTATAACAATGCCAAAAAACTATATAAATATTTTCACCCAGGCAAAAACAAAGGTACCCGGATTACACTTCAGGTCTTTGGGAAATTTTTTGTGACCTGGCAGATGCAGACTGATTGATTTTTTCGACTTCAGAGTGGCATATTAAAAGGATGTACGCCCAAAAAAGATGGCATCAGGATGATGTTGTTCCCGACATGTTCCCTTTTATCTGGCGAAGCCGATCCTCCTGGTATTTAATATTCATTTCCATGCCCTTGATCGCATTTGATATCTCTTCACTGACTCTTACTTTTGCATCATCGAAATTATAGGTAGTTTCGAGAATTTTCATGAGCCGCTTGTTCACATCAATGCTTTTACTCAGACGGGCATATTCTGCTATGATTTCCGCGTCAAAACCGGACTGTTTTGCCAGATCAATGTCAGATTTGATTGCCTGTTGTCTTTTGAGGACATGCTCGATCGCATCGTACAGTTCACGGTGAGTGATTGGTTTCAGGACATAATCTTCGATATAAATCCCGTATTCCTGTGCTTCTGTAGGAGTAAGCTGTTTTGCAGTGAGCATGAGCACCGGAATATCCTTTGTCCGGGGATTTTCCTTAATTCGTTCAAGGGTCTCCCATCCGTCAACGGGTTCCATCATAATATCCAGAAGAATCAGATCGGGTGTTACGGTCTTCAGGATCTCCAGACATTCCTCCCCACCATAGGCAGCAACAGTCCGGTAACCTCCCCGTTCCAGCATAGTAACAAACACATCGACAATAAATGGACTGTCATCGACAACAAGAATGGTATACATCACATCGACTCCCCGATTGTCTTTGCAACCGCGAGCATCTGGTTTTGAATGGTTACCGGATCCTTTCTGTCATTGATAACTGCTGCAATAAGAAAATTTTCTCCTGCACCAACCACCATAACTGAAGTATCCGGCGCATGGATTGAGATCGATTCCAGAGATTTCATCCTGATAATGCCTCCAACCGACTCAGCAGTTGACAGGATAGTTGCGAGGAGAGCTCCCAGCCATGGTTCATTGAGATCGCGGTCGAAATACTTTCCGGCTACTATCCCGTCACGGGAAACAAGAGCACATGCTGCTACCCCGTCTATCGACCGAATTTTATCAATAAATCCAGAAATTTTCTCTTTCAACATGTCCGGCACCTGTTGCACTACCCTTGTAATTCATAATTACCTGATGGTAACATATATACATATCTTTTTTTTTGCGTCGATTTATGAGTCAGGAAAAGAAAAAATCGGGGCTAACTGTGCCGCTTGAAAAATCTCCCGGACGTGAATCATCCCGGTAAGATACAGGATAGTGATCTGAAATTTCACGGTTCAGGAAGTTTCTCTTTTCCTATAACAAGATAAATAAACAAAATGATCCAATAGTAAGAGAGCGGGGCCATAGGGTAGCCTGGCCATCCTAGGAGACTGGGGGTCTTCTGACCTGAGTTCAAATCTCAGTGGCCCCATTTCTTGTGGTATTTTTCTGGTAGTCGAAATGAAAATTACTGAATCTTGTATCGATTGTTTACTTTCCCGCGTGCTGCTTGAATGTACGCTCACTCATGCCAGTCCCCGTGTCACAGAAGCGACCATGACCGGGTGCAGGAAGGTAATGAATGAGATTCGTTCTGCACCGCTTTCCCATCCCCAGATTGCTAGCCGGATTCATCGCCGGGCATATGAATTGCTCAAAAATCCTGATCCATTCGCAGAACTCAAGCGGAAGGGGAACCAGCAGGCAGCAGACGTTTGCAGGGATATCCGGAATGACCTCGGGACATTCCGCGATTATGTCCTCGCGTCGGTAATAGGAAATACCTTTGACTATGGTGTGAAGGGACACCTTGTTGAAGAAAATTTTTCCGTTTTTTTCAAGAAAGAATTTTCAACAGGGCTTTTTATCGATCATACAGAAAAAATCGCCTCACTCTGCTCCCGTGTTGTATTTCTGAGTGATAATTGCGGTGAAATTGTGCTTGATCGCCTTCTTATCAAATATCTTAAAAGACACGGGTCTCATGTAACTCTCGCTGTCAAGGAAGCCCCCATACTCAATGACGCAACCTTACAGGATGCACGGGATCTTGGACTTGACACCATCGCAGACAGGGTAACAACGACGGGAGGTGGTGCCGAGATCGGGATATGCATGGAAAATATTCCGGAGGATCTCCGAAAGGCCATTTCGCAATGCACAATCATTATTGCAAAAGGGATGGCTAATTACGAGTCCCTTTACGAAATGGACAACCTGCCTCCGGTGGCTTATCTTCTGGCGGCAAAATGCAAGCCTGTTGCAAATGAGCTGGGCGTACCTGTGGGTTCAAAGATCGCTATGCTGCAATCATAGCATGGCAACGCCAACGATAACCGTTATCAGATGCATCAGTCCATTCGAGTATCAGCCGATCTACGGCCTTTTTCCTTGAAAAAAATATATTTGAGATTCAGTCGCCGCCTGGTTCTCATCGAACAGCGGAGCAGGGAATTTTTTAGTATTGATCTGCCACAGGAGCGCTCATCAAGGGCAGCTGTCTTCATCCTTTACACCTACTGAGAGATTCCAGTTGTCTGATTTTACCGAAATACCATAATTTTTTGTGACAAATGTAACCTTGTTCATATGTTTTTAAGAAAATCATAGAAATTTATGAGAGTTCCCCGCCTCAGGGCCTCTCCGAGGGAGGGGGGCAAAGAGATTGAAGGGTCTTACCGATCCGCCGCGGGGGCGTCCCTCCGGGGGCGGCGGCGTTGCTCCTAACGTTGCTCCTAAAAGGAAAACAGATTGATCCAATTCGTCGGAATACAACGAATTCATGATTCTGTGCGAACTTATGATTCATGCGAGTTTCTGAAAGAACCAAAGAAAACCAGGAGATATAACAGGACAATTCATAAAATAGTTCCGGAGATATATCAATCCTGACCTTAAATTGCCCACAGGTTTTCACAATAACACCAGCTCCCATAGGATTTTATCCGCCCAATCTGATCATTGATCATGGTACTTCTGGAAGGAATCGCCCTTGGATGGCTGCTCATTGTAATCGGTGCTGTTCTTCTCCTTGTCGAGGTGCATACCCCGGGTTTTTTTGCGACAGTTCCCGCAACGGTCATGATATTTCTTGGGATACTGCTCCTGCTGGGAGTTGACATCTTCAACTCGGGATGGGGGGTTATTATCGGTGTAATTATCGCAATTGGTGCAGCAGGGTTCACAGTCTGGATGTACGGGAAAATCACACCGGATGAAAGCCCGACCACTATCAGCCGGGATTCCCTGATCGGCATGGAGGGACGGGTGAAAACAACCGTCGATCCAAACACGCTTTCCGGGAAAGTATTCATCGCCAGCACAGAATGGAGCGCACGCTCAACCGGTTCTGAAATTCCCCCCGGAAAAAAAGTGAAGGTTGTTGATTCGCATGGTGTACATATCGTTGTGGAAGAGGTGAATTAATATGCCCTTTATTGATACGCTTATCGTTATTTTTCTGATCCTTGTTATCGTCGCAATTTTTGCCAGAGGTGTCGTGATCATCCAGCCGTATGAACAGGGATTACAGATCCGTCTTGGACAATATGTCGGCCGGATGAATCCCGGGTTTCGCTGGATCGTCCCGTTTGTCAGCGAAGCGATCAAACTCGACCTGCGCACTACGGTCATCGATATTCCCAGCCAGGAAGTGATCACCAAGGATAATTCGCCGACAAATGTCGATGCGATTATCTATATCAGGGTGATCGACCCCGAGAAAGCATACTTTGAGGTTTCAAACTACCGGTTGGCTACTGTTGCGCTTGCCCAGACAAGCCTTCGTGGGATCATCGGGGACATGGAGCTGGACGAGGTCCTGTATAACAGAGACGTGATCAATACAAAACTCCGTGACATCCTTGACCGTGAGACCGACCAGTGGGGTGTCAAAGTGGAGCGGGTCGAGATAAAAGAGGTCGATCCGATCGGAGCTGTCAAAAATGCGATGACCGAGCAGACTGCTGCTGAGCGTGCCCGACGGGCTGCTATCCTCCGTGCTGACGGCGAAAAGCGCTCGGCGATCCTCAAGGCAGAAGGCCTTCGGCAGAGCATGATCCTTGAAGCGGAAGGGGAGAGGCAGAGTAAAGTCCTCCGTGCTGAAGGAGAGAGGCTCTCCAGAATCCTGCAGGCACAGGGTGAAGCTCAGGGGCTTCGTATCCTTTCTGTCGGTGCTGCACCCCTTGACAAAAAGGCGATCACCGTCCTGTCCCTGGACGCGTTGAAGACGATGGCAGCCGGGCAGGCAACTAAAATAATCTTCCCGTTCGAGATCTCTCAGTTGATCCGTCAGGGTGCGAAATTCCTTGGAGCTGGCGAAGAAACCCCTGAAGAAGCAGGAGTACGCCCGATTATGGATGAGAGTATCCTCGGAGATATTCCCCGGCGCGAGGCAATAGATGCAATCTTAAAAGAGATTCAGGATGCGGTGCCGAAAGTTTCCGAAGACGAACTGAAAGATACCAGTAAACGGAGACTCCCGATTGAAAAGGAGAAAGCAGATTCAGTGCCAAAATCATCAGAATAGTGTTAATATAATTAATCCCCGCACCATTCTTTTTTTCCCTTCTGGACAACCGGTGGCGGATGGTTTTTACCTGATCGACGACTATACCGGGATACGGTATGTTCCACCCGAATTTTAAGGATACGATCGCTGCTTCACCCTATATTTTTACCCTTGGGGTGGCCGGTGACAGCGGGTCAGGAAAGACAACGTTCACCGAAGGAATTCGAAGCATCTTTGGTAGCGACCTGGTTTCCACAATTACCCTTGATGACTATCATAGTCTGGACCGTGAAGGGCGGCGGGAACAGGGACTGACGCCTCTTAATCCACGGGCAAACCGGATTCATCAGCTCGAAGAGGACCTCATCTTACTTAAACGCGGGGTTCCCGTAGAAAAACCTGTTTACAACCATACAACGGGAACTTTTGACACCCCGGTGATTTTTCGTCCCAATAAAATCCTAATCCTTGAAGGGCTCCACACGATGTTTACCCCAAATCTTCGCAAATATCTTGATTTTACCCTCTTTGTGGATCCAGCAAAAGGAGTAAAATCTGACTGGAAGATTTGGAGGGATATCAGAAAACGCGGTTATACCCGTGATGATGTCATCCGGGAGATTGCCGAGAGAGAACCGGAATATGAACGTTATATTGCTCCTCAGAAAGAGTATGCAGATGCTGTCATTGGGATAGACTACTCAGAATACGGGCGTCACCTTGGAGAGGAACGCAATGTCTACCGGATCACACTCTCCCAGAGCAGGATGAAGCATACTATTGAGAATATCGATCTCTCGCTCGACCTGTATTCAATCCTGTCACTGTCCGAGAGAAATTTTTCGCTTGAATTTCTGACAAGCGACCATAACGGGCACAGGATGGGAGTATTGATAGCAGACGGTGAACTCAGCGGACATGTGGTGAAAAAGTTTGAACTCAGTATCGAGCAGCAGACGCAGGTTCATCCAATCTCCCTGTTTATACACCGGAATTATGTCACGGCAGGTGATCTTGCACAGCTGATTCTCTGCTGGCGCATTATCCACCGCCGCATCTTCATAGAAACTGAGCTATAACAGACCTGAACAGGAATTCGCTCAAACGAAAAGAGAATGCATGTTATGAAAAGGAAAAGACGATACGAAAGATACGAGTGCGCTCCACTATGGTTGAAATGCCGGGGGCGCTTATTGGATGCCGCAAACATTCTCCGAAGGACCGGGCAGGATCATGCGAACTGAGGAAAAGACAAAGCTATGAAGAAGATTGCAGTCATGACGGGAGGGGGAGACTGCCCCGGACTCAACGCGACAATCCGGGCGGTTGTACAATCGGGTTTGAGATATAACCTGGAAACCCTGGGAATCTGTAACGGGTGGAAAGGGTTGATTGAGGGTGATTTGGTTCCGCTTAAGGATTCCTCTGTTTCCGGTATAATATCATGGGGCGGAACTATCCTTGGGACATCGCGGACGGATCCGCTGAAAGATCCAGCTGACATGGAGAAAATTCAAAAAAATGTTCAGGATGCTGAAATCGATGCACTCGTGATCATTGGAGGAGACGGGACGCTTTCTGCAGCATATGAAATTTCAGAAAATGGGATCCCGCTCGTCGGAATTCCAAAGACAATCGACAACGATGTTTTCTGCACCGATTTGGCTGTAGGTTTTGACACCGCGGTCACCGTTGTCACCGAAGCGATCGACCGGCTCCGCACTACTGCAGAATCCCATCACCGGATCATAGTTGTCGAAGTAATGGGACGCAATACCGGTTGGATTGCCCTTATGTCAGGGATAGCCGGAGGGGCAGATGTAATTCTGATACCTGAAATACATTTTACCATGGACGAGGTCTGCCAGAATCTCGAAGCAAGGTTAAAGACAGGAAAAAAATTCTCAATTGTGGTAGTTGCCGAAGGGACTCATCACGAGGACATCGCAGGGGCGGAGGTCCCTGAATGTAACCGTGATGATTGCGGGCATGAGAAATTCGTGGGTGTGGGAAACCTGCTGGCAAAGCACCTCGAATCCCGGCTTGGCATTGAGACCAGGGTAACGGTACCTGGCCATGTCCAGCGTGGTGGCACGCCAACAGCATTCGATCGGTTTCTCGCAACCCGGTTCGGGATAGCAGCAATCGAACAAATCGTTGCAGGTAACTTTGGCTGTATGGTAGCTCTGCAGGGTTCCCGGGTTGACACAGTCCCGCTCAAAAAAATAGCTTCACGGATAAAAACGATAGATCCGGGTTTTTACTACCATCTGACGAATTTCAGGAGCGGGTAACAGGAGAAAATCTTCCCCGTTCCTTCTGTTGTTTCAGATATGCAGCAGATAAGGCAGTGCGATCAGAGACACCAGTACAATCAGCATAAGGTAGCTGACGGCGCTGCTTACGTATCCTGAATATTTAATAAGCCCGCGCCGGTCGAGCAGACGATCCACTCCCTCTTTAAAGATATACCCCCCATCGAGCGGGATCATAGGGATTGCATTAAAAATGCCGACGTTGAGGTTGATCCAGGCACACCAGAAGAGCAGGTGCACAAAACCCCAGAAACCCTCGAACGGGACTGAGTAGTAGGTCGTGTCAGGAGTTTCGAAAGCAAGGATACGGAGGAACTGGACACCATTATCACTTGCAAAGGGGATGATCAGGAACTGGAAAAATCCCACGGGTGAAAGCAACCCCCGGACAACAGCCATAACAGCTGTTCCGTCATAATATTCGACCCCCATAAATCCACTGGTCCTGTCAGCGACATCAGCAGGCCAGGCGGCAAGGGTGAGAGGGTAATCCTTCACATTTTTATCATGTTCTGCGGAAAGAATCAACTCGTCTCCGGGTTTTGTTTCGTTAAGAATATCCGAAATATCGGCCCGGCTGTTGACCGGGACACCATTTATTGCTGTTACTATCGATCCGGGAGAGATACCTGCACGATCCGCAGGATAATCCTTGTAGACCCCATGGATGATCGGGACACTGACGGGCATTACCAGTCCCATGCAGAGAATGAGAAGGACAAAACAGGAAAAACCGACGACAAGGTTGTTGGTGATCCCTGCACCGAACATGCGGATCTTGGCCATTCCTCTGGTGTTGTCAAGTTCTTCTTCATCCGGCTCAACAAAGAACCCGACAGGAATGACGGCGACGAGTGCACCCATCGTCTTTACTTTAATGTTTTCAACACGACACAGGATCGCATGCCCGAATTCGTGAACAGCAATGGTTATGATAAATGCAAGCCAGACCGCAAGGGTGGACGGGACATATTCGTTAATACCTGGCAGGAGCAGGATATTCTGAGGCTCGTAGATCCCGGTGGGTTCCGGCTGAACAAGCAGGGTATAGCGTACCGAGACAAAAAGCATGATGGTGATGAAGACCGATACGATAATAACTGCAATAACCCCTGCCGATCCGTAAAACCGGAAAAACCTGCGGAATGCCGCAAATTTGTCAAAAAATCCGATCCGGTTCGTTTTTATAGCCATAATCGGACCATAGAAAGTGATGTGATCCTCCCAGAGTTTCCGGGAATGGATATAATACGCTACCGCTGCGTAGACAGCGACGAGAAAAATGATCGGAAAGATCCAGTCCATTCGTTATTTATTGCATTGCAGGCCACATAAAACAATGGCTCGGTATATTCCGACGGGAGCGATAAAAATCAGAAAAACTCTGACAGATGGCTCTGTTCTTTTTCCCCGATCATGTGGGAGACTGTCTTCCAGCTTTTCCTGGCAATCGGTGGGGGAGTTTTATGTTCATCGATATATGCAGAAAGGAATGCGATTGTCACTGGATCTGAAGAATACCCGCTCCCGATAGTTCCATACTTTTTTGAAAGGGTCGCTATCGCGTGGTCCCGGACAACTTTTGCAACAATGCTTGCAGCGGAAACCACTTTGAAGGTCTCATCGGCGTGATGTTCGGAGATGATCTCACAGGTACATGCAAGATGGGATTTTACCATTTCTGCGTACCTGAACTCATTCACATCGCAGGCGTCGACATAGGCTTTTGAGGGGGCAAGCTTGCCAATGACCTGTGCGTGTGCCCGGGCAATACAGGAGTTCATGGTCATGCCCTTCCGGATCTCATCGATCTCGTGCGCGTCGATTCGCACTGTTGCTACCCGGAACCGCTTTCTGATGACTGAATAGAGGTGTTCCCGCACAGCGGGTGAGAGCAGTTTAGAGTCCTTCACCGCAAGATCAGTAAAAACATCCTCCGAGGAGACGCCGACAGCAGCAACCACCAATGGCCCAAGAACGGACCCTTTACCCGCCTCGTCCACCCCGCAGATCATGTACATTGATTAATGCGCAAATTATTTCAATGCCGGTGATGGTAACCGGTAGTCATGTACATTATCATAGTGGGACTCGGGGGAATCGGGAGAAACCTGGCAAAACAGGCAATCGAACATGCAAACAATGTTGTCGTTATTGACCAGGATGAAGCCCGGTGCAGCGAAGTCCTTGAACACTATGATGTACTGGCAGTAACCGGCAATGCAACGGACAAGACGACCCTC
>Ga0105103_10001250_pt1 | contig 14204 bp, 15 predicted proteins | sample PPLLaktember2015_2_FD_79107 | JGI IMG/M metagenome (GOLD analysis project Ga0105103, IMG submission 79107) | Freshwater sediment microbial communities from Prairie Pothole Lake near Jamestown, North Dakota, USA - PPLs Lake P7 Core (6) Depth... | ecosystem: Environmental > Aquatic > Freshwater >...
TACTCGCATTCAAATTTGTACCCCCCCGCATACGACGACGTCTAGACGATCCCTTCTGTCCAGCTCCCATAGCTTTTGCGGTTGCTACTTGTTGGGCATTCGCAGCTAGTGTCTTGTTTGCCGCAGCATCAATCGGAGTCCCAGTAATTTGCTGAGTAAATCCTGTATGAAGTGGGGGCCCCGAGTTTACAATAATTTGTCCAGCAGACGTTACCGTGTTCGGTAGAGTTGTCATCTTAATCTATTGCTCAGAAATAAGGAAAATGTCGGCTTGTATGTCTTCGATTCAAATTCAGGCACTCGTTCGTCAAATGGATGAAAGTATGCGTCGTCATAAGGGTTTGAAACGCACAAATAAACACGAATACAGAAAAAGGCTTCTAGAAGAAAATCAGTTGTTAGCAAACGTTCTTCCATCTGTATTTGAAATGCACTTTGAAGGTAAACTCGATCAAAAATTCTTTGAAATGCTCAAACTTCGCAGAAAGATTGAAACGGGCGAAATGACAGAAGATGAAGCTTCTAAAATTGTGGGTCAACTGCTCTTCGATCAGTATGTGGCACCTGTTGTGAACCAAACTCCTGCTCCTCAATCTTTGTCGTATGAAGAGTATTACCGCCAATTCGAGCAAAATACGCAAGGCGAGCAGCCCTCAAATCCTCCGTCGTCTTCGGAGCCAAAGTCTGAGTAATTGTGTTACCTTCCAATCCACACATTCGTGTCCATTCTTCTTTTGTTGTATTTTGAAACGTCTTCAAACAGATAGATAAGTCTTTGGGAGTTTTCTTACCTGCGCGACGAGTATAATTACAATTCGTCATGACGATGTATTTTTCCCAGGGTCCAGTTCGCAAACAGAGAGCATAAAATGTTGACAACGCTTTCCAAGACACAATAGTTACAGGTTTGATCGTTGTATGCTTTTTGTACTTACACTGTACAGCTGAATACTTCCCATTCCTTTCTGCGATTATATCAATTCCCATATCGGGACGCTTTAGACCAAGTCCGGTTAGAACGTGATCTGGAACGTCAGATAATCTCCAAACTTGATCATATCCTCGGACATGTTTCAAGTAGAGCACACAAAATTCTTCAAACACATCTCCTCGAATCTTTTTGTTGTCTCTTGTTCTCATTTCAGTAAATGTATGAGCCGGTTGCTCATACCATTTTTGGCATTCCTTTTGAAACTCATCAAACAAGTTTAGCGGACTTCTGAGTAAAATTGTGTGGAGTAAATTCTGCATTTTGTTACATTAAAAAATTACAAAAGATTCAAATCCATTTTATCTAAGCAGATTCAGCTTTGAAGTCAGAACGCAAAGTCATAAGCATCTTACCTAACTTGTTTTGTCCACGCCATTTTGATGGAGTCTTCGACTTTTCAAGATCCATCGAAGTGCCAATTCCCCAGTATGTATCACGAGGATCGGCTTCTCCGATTAGCTTATCTTCGGTTGCCATCAATTCTTTGCGGAGCTCCGGATGCTGAACAAACTTTGCTCGCAAACCTGTTTCCATAATAGCATCCCTCTTTGCGTCCCAAACTTCGGTTACAAAGTTTTTTACTTTCTTTCCAAGCGCCTTGGCTGCCTTGGGTGTTTTTGATTTCACAATCTTGTCAAATACTTCCTGATCTTCAAACTCCTTTGCCTTCATCGCTTGAAAGTAGTGCTCCACAGTAGGATACTTGACTCCCTCAATTTCAATTGGGTGGGCTGACATGTTGCTCAAATTCCTATGAGGACCCTTGCTTTCGTCGGCACCAAAGAACAGAATTGGTTCTGGTTCTGGTTCACCCTTTATGAGTTTACGTCTCTTGGGCTTCTCTTCTTTCTTTTCAGACTCTTCAACCTTCTTCTCAGTTTCTTCTTCCTTCTTCTCGGTCTCTTCAACCTTCTTCTCTTCTTCATTCTTTTCAGATTCTTCTTCTTTCTTTTCCTCAATTTCAGCTTTTGCTTCCGCAAGAACTGCTCCTTTCATACGTTTGAAGACGAATGTACGATTGAGGAATGAGAATGTTTGCTGCTGCTGATTTAGGGTCACAGCCGTCTGCTGATTGTACAGTTCTTGAAAGTTTTTCGATTCAACAAGTTCAAATCCATGTTCTTTCATGATTTCTGTAACTTTTACGAAAGGTACCAAATATTCTACAGCTGGCTTTTCAAAACTTTCTAAGTAAACTTTTACGGGCATTCCAAATTCTTCCGTCCACGATTCACGATCCGTATACTGCTTGGTATACTCGCCGACAATCGTCTTTCCATTCGTAAAGATGTGACTCATCTTTCCAAGAAGAAGCGAGTAAATCGCCTGTCCATCCGAACAGGTTCCAAAGAAGATGTCCTTTCCATGTTTTTGAATATTCTTTGCGAAAGCTCGAAAGATCTCTTCAGATTCACACGCGTAATGCATAGTGAACTGACATGAAATGGCATCAAACTTTGTTAGGCCTTCAAATTGTGATAAATACTGAGTTGGAGCTGTTTGAGTTCCAAGCACAATGGGCATATACCTGTCCTCCTGCTCAAAGAGAGGATACTCAGTCATGTCTCCATGAAGATAGAGAACGGGTGGCAGATACTCGTGAGGCTTGTCTGTCTTTTCTTTCAAATATCGCACCACAGCTCCCTGCTTAGGGGATTCCAAATTTGCCAAAGAAATATCCATCGCTACAACTTTTCCAACATGATTGCGCTTCCATTTGTGCATATCCCCACCACGTCCACATCCAAGTTCTAGAAGAGTATCGTCTTTCTTGACATTTTCCATGTAGAGAGCATCCTTTATACGATTGTGAAATTTGTAAACCTCCTCGAATTCACGGCTCGTCCGCTTCAGGTCATCGCGATAATAGGCATCATCTTCCGCGGTAGGATCCGGTGGGTTTGTTACGAAAGATGTGAGCATCTGTTCCGTAACGGGGATATGGATTGATTCCCAATTATCTTCTGCGACTTTTACATCATTTCCGTAATTCGGCTGTTTCAAAACACGATACTTATACGTTTTATCATATCGAGTTCTCATAACCATCCATCGATACTTTTCAATATCGAAGAAACATTCAATAATTGTGTTGTCTTCCACTTTTTCTCCTTTCTGATCAACTGCCCTACCTTTCCCGTCTACAGGAATATAAATGATATACGCATCGGGATCACGGGGGGCAGACGGTTGAAAAGGTGCCGGGATACGAGTATTTGACTGCGACAGTCTTTGAAGATCTTCCGGTAGCTTTGGAGGAGTATATTCTCCATTCATCGTTTGACGAGGATACACAATGTCACCTCCTGCTGTTTTTGACACGTATAGCTCTCCTTTCTTTACAGGTTGTCCGTTTGTTGGGTCAATGACATTATCATTGGTGAACCTGACCAGAAAGTCAATACTGTTCTGTGCGGGCGGTTTCCACTTGTAATTGTGAACCCACGTAGCTCCACGTCTTGCTTCAGGTGGAGCTAATCCAGTACTGCGAGGCGTAAAGATCAATCCATCTGTTTCATACTCAAATTGGGTTGACAGGATTGTCTTGATAGCCTGTTCCATTACAGAATCATCTCCTGCGAGGAACAGCTTTGTTTCCACGCGAAGGGTGCTTGCCGATGGATTTGTAACAAACCGTGTCTTCAAATCTTCGGTAAAGAGTCTCGCGCAACCAAGACGAGATTTCAAAGGATTCTTAATAAGATCCTCATCACTTGTCATAAGTGGTAGGCTCTTCACATCACGATTGCGAAACCGACAAACATCAAAGATACAGAATAAATTCTTATCTGCGATATATTCCCCATCAATGAAATCGCCAACATGACTATCGTCCATCGCAGTAATACCCGTCCACACAAGCTGATCTACTGTTGTAGGAATTTTCAAAACTTTGCGATCACGTGCTACGTACAAAGCAGCCCGATCACCGTCTGCCTTCACAGTTACAGTATACCCTTTTCCAATGTTGTGTGGTGTCGTGGGATTCACGTGGTTTCGCTTTAGTGTCACCGGACTATAGAATGTGTTTGAAGACATTTGAAACTCCTGAACATACTTTTGGATATCGGCGTTCGAAAGTAGAAACGGTGATTCGTAAAACGATTGAGAAATTACTGTCAAAATTTTCAGAAACTCTTTTACGATCAGAGCATCTTCAATCATCGTTTTCTTGTTGATAAACTCAATTTCAAGCTCATACTTTGGTTGCTGCTTGATAACGTCTTTGATTCCCTGTTTTGAATTTTCAGGACGAGACCTTACCATAGAAAAGTCAATACGAAAGAGTTCACCTTGAGTAATATATGACTTGCGATTAATGATTCGAAGAACTGTCTTTGGATCATCAATTGAGCCATCCCAATCGCGACGAATTTCCTTTTCAGACCGAAGAGTAAATTTGACATTCACATCAGGGACGTCAACTACATCCTGCTTTCCATACCCTTTTTCATAATACGGTTTCTTTTGTTCAACAATAAGCGGTACATCTTTGAATGAATTTTGTACACACACTTTGTGAACACGCGGAAGACCATAAACTGAAACTCGGATGTTATCTGCTCGATAAGCAAGAGTTAGGCGATCTTCTTCTTCGTGCTTTCCAACCGATAAAGTTTGGATAGCCTTCAGAATACGATCCGCTACATTCTTCGTTTGAATACGACCGGAAAGAAGCTTACATTCTAGCTCTGCTTTCGGGTCCTTTTTGGAGATTGTAACAAATTCGGTGACTTGTGAAATCACCTGCGGAGTAAGTAGAGTCTCCATTCTATTATCTTTTTAGCAGGAAGAAAGGCTATTCGTTTTTAATCATGAAGTAGTCGTTCATAGTTCTTTCTTAATTTTTGATCATCTTCCATTCTCTTCTTTTGATCTATGCTAAACTGAATGTATTGTTCAATTTCTTGTAAACAATCGTTATTCAAATTATCTGTCGACACAAGAACACCCGACTGTGTTTTCGTGTATTCGTCTGTATACTTTTTGATGATTTGAAAAATTTGTGTATGTTCATTCGTGTCCATACGATCTATCTGATCTTTCAACCACTCCTTCTTTGTCCGCTGAATCGTATTCATTTACTATACTTAAAGTTTACTATGTAAGTTATTCTTCAGGAGGAGGAAGTGTTTCTGTTTTCTTCAGGCGTCTCTTTTTAGGTTTATCTTCTGATGTGATAACCACTTTCTTTTCAGACCCCTCTTCTGTAGGAACCGACACAGATGCTCCCTGGGGAGCCTCCTCTTCTGTCTTCGTGGAAATAAGAGGTTCTTGAACAGGACCTGCTACCTTACTCAGCAGCTTACCAACAACTATAATATTTTGGTCTTCTTGCTTAAATTGAGCTCCTATAACTTCAAATTCAATATCATCATCAACTTTGATATTTTCAAATTCTTCATTCCCTAAATGAAGATCACGGGGGATCAAAACTTTGATAGGCGGCGTTTCTGCGTGAATACCTACCTTGCTTCGAAGCCTGACAGGTGCCTTGAACCTCTGTCCAACATGAGGCATACACATGTCTGCTTGAAATACAACATCGTAATCAACACCTCCTTTGATATAGTTTATACGACCAAGAGAATAATTTGCGATAGTAATACTGTTTCGATGAACATACCCTTCAGGAATACACTTTCCCTCGTATAATATCTTTAGTTGAGCTAAAATAGATGTTTGGATGTTTTTTTGTAAAAATTTTGATTGAATGTGAACTTTCTTCGTAAGTTGTCTGCGTTCAAAAAGAGGATCCATGTTGTTATTTTCTTTCTAGGAGGATTGTTTAGACTATTTAATCATCCGACACCCACTCTTCAGAATTTTTAAACTTCAGTGGATTAATTTCTTGTTGAACCACAATTTCACCTGAACGAATGTTTTCAATTTTTAGCATAGCTCTGTTTTCACAATTGTGAACTATTTCAATTTCTACATCAGAATTTTCAAATAATTTTAAATATTCACTCCCACATACATAATACTCTTTTTGATTATATTCAATAACCATACCATTATCGTCGCTTTTGATTAATTCAACACCTGAGCTACGCTTACGCTTCGGCATTCTTTATTCTTTCTTTACGTCCACATTGAAAAAATCCATTTTGAATTTAAAAAGTTTGTTGGTATAGTTAGTTAACTAGATAACTGCTTGATAGACACTGTTCCAAGTGCCACCCTTGATTTTGCTAAGCTTACGGGCGTATTCAATTTCAGATGAAATGTTTACCCCGTTGTTTTTAAGCACTGTAGCAATTCGCCTAGCTTCAGCGGTCCATCCCTTCGCAATCGCGGTGTGAAGTTCGCTAACAGTAGACATAGTTTACCGGGTTGTGATGATATTTGTGTTATTACAAAAAAAGAATCCATTTTACTTGAACTTCTTTAAGAGATCATTTCTGTTATCATTTTCATTAATTAGAACATCATATTCCTCGGGTGTAATCCAAATAATTCCTTCTTTTTCTTGAGAAATAGCACGACGTATAACCAAATCTAAATAAACACAAAGTTTAGTTTTTGTAATGGAAGGTGGAACTTCTCCTGTAAGCTTTTCTGCGAAAGCTCGCAAAGATGCCTCTTTAAATGTACGACACGATCTTCCTTTGAAAGATTTTTCGCGTTTCATAATTCGTGTGTTCACATCATCTTCTATATTAAATTTTAAATCACTACCATCCACTGTTCCAAAAAAGTTGGTTTTTGTTTTTAAGAATCGTTCTTTTGCTGCGGATAACCATTTATTGTACAAATCTCGCTCTTCGCCTACAGGTTCAATTAGCTCCTTATTTTCATTGTAAATTTTCTTGGAACCCAAAATATACATAGGAGTATTTTGCTTTGAATAGATTACCAACGGTTTCGCATAAATAGGAGGATTTGACCAATCGAGCTTCAGTAAATGCCTGATACGTTCTTCTGGAGTCAAAACGTTATCTAAGATGTACCAATCCAATATGAAGTCATCAAATTCTCTTGCAAAATCTGGCCAATCAAACGCCTCACGCTTTGCTATGATGTTAATATCTTCAACTTCTTCTTTGATTTCTGCTTTTCCTTCTTTTCCTTCTGGGAGCTGAACTATTTTTCCTGTATCAAATTGTATCGTCTTTTCAACCATCGTATCATTGTCGGAAAATGTCAGCGAAAGAACTCCATCTCGTGATTCCAGCTTTCCAACACGTTTGTCCTTCGTTTTAAATTTAAACTGACTTTCGATGGCATTCTGAATTAGGTAATCCAGCACATCTTTGCTATACTGCTTCATAGAAGGTTGAGAATAGATATCGGAAATCTTCCAAATTGGTTTATTGGAAAATAGAACGAGAAGCTTGTCAAACACTTCGTCACGAATATCCAGGATAGCAGACAGAGGTCTCACATGATCCTTGTCTTCGTCATCCTTGATTGTTCGACAAACTATATCAGTTACCGTATCTTCAAATGTTGGAGCCGACATTTCAAACAACGATAACTTGAGTTCCTTTCCATCCTGTGCTCGAACTTGTGGAATTTTTAAATCACGCCAATCCTGTGGTAAATTATTGATTCCCTGCTGAAGATCGCAATCCATCGCAGATTCCATAATTACCTTTTTTACCTTTGCGATTCGAACAGCTTTTTCTTCGGAGTATGCTCGATATACACTTTCGTCTATCGTTTCTTGATCTGAATTTGGAAATACACAAACATGAAGATATACTGTACAGTTTTGGTATTCAAATGGAAGCATCGCGTGAGAAAACGTTCTCATACCACGTCCGAGAATCTGTTCAATACGACTCATGTTATACCACGGATCCAGAATATGGACTTGTCTGACAAACCGAAAATCTACACCTTCCGAAACCTTCTTTGATGCTATTACAACACGAACGTCAGACCCATTAGCATTTCGCGGATCTTTCACTCGATCAAGCGCGCGATTTAATTCTGCTTGTGTTTGGTCTCCAGTGAATAGCAGATATTTACCACGAGATCCCTTTGATGTTTCGCCTGAAGGATTGCCCAACATTGAACTACCACCCGCGTTTTCAAACCCATGTTCTTCTAAGCACATCGCAAACATGTTTGTCCCAATTTCTACAGAGTTTGAATACACAAATACAACTCCAGTTGAGTTAAGAATTATGTTTAAGATCAGCGCAAATTTAGAACTGTACAACCCAACTTTTGATGGAGCCAAAAATGAGTCAACTCCTTTACGATACGAATATGTGCCAATTCCTTCAAACGTTTCACGAAACGTCTTTCCATCGGGGAGAACACAGATTGTATTCGTTGAAAATGGTGGTTTTGTTTTCAAATTTTGAATGTACTTTTGTTGATAGGGAGACACAAATGACTGCGTAAGCTTCAAATATTTGCGAGGTGTATCAATCTTCTTTCCTTCGTTGTCGTACTTTTTTATAGGAGCCAGCATTTCAGTTGGAGGAGGAAGACGGAACGGAAATGTAAATGGGTTTTCGCCTCTCAAATATGAAACATAATCTTGACACCATCCTCTGAATCGTATTTCCTGACCTTCTTTAAAATTCATATTTTCGTCAAATATTTCAGATCTTGTAATTTGTTTAGATGTATCCAGCTTGCGTTCGTTCCACAAAAACAGTGTAAAATAAAACAGAATTTCCTCAGCTTCGTCGTACATAGGAGTGGCAGTAAGAAGAACTAATGTAACATTGTTTGCCAACTTTGTTATAAATTCAATCGCCTTTGCGGATTGTTTCGTAATGGTAGCAGGTTCGGTTGTTTTCAAATTGTGAGCTTCATCTACAATAATCAAACGGTTGTCAAACATGTCGTGAACCCACTGTATGAAATCGTTGTCAGTCTTTTTATCCCTGTTGTTCTCAATGAGAATTGCGATTTCTTCATATCCATAAAATTCATAAAATTCAGACAACAACTTGTCTGCCAGACGCTTCACCTTTTCTTGTGCTGACCGATCCGTCATACGAAGAGGTTCTGCTTGTGCCCTCTGAATAATTTCGAGATACCGACGACCAGTACATTGCTTAGAAAGCAGAATACCATCCTCGTCTGAAATAGCTTTGGTTACATCAAAAATTTGATCTTTAAAATTTTGCTGAACAGCTGGACTTGAAATCATGAGCACCTTCTTGTTTTGAAATTCTGGACGAATAACATACTCTTCTGCGATTTGAATAGCAGTACACGTTTTTCCTGTACCTGTACCGTGAACCATTAACAACCCCCTCACTGTGCTTTCGGGACTCATGACACGACGAAGAAATCTCTGTTGAGGCTGAAGTTTGAAATCTTTTGTTCTGGCCAAATCTTCACGCATACGTTTCAACGTTTCTAGTTCAGCAGCGGGCAAAGTAGGAGCCACAGTTTCTTTCAACTCTGGGTGACTAATGTTTACCATTACACTGAAAATGGATTTGTTTTTGTAGAATTACACAGATCACAAATATAATCAGGATGAGTAAGACTGCTATCAAGAACTTCTTTGATCATCAGAGGGAGGTTACTGCTCGCCGAGAGGCTTATTATAAGCGTCTCGAGGAGGAGATGAATAACCCCAAGGAAGAGGAAGTTGTAATTGACACAACCGTGTTTGATAAGGAAGTTGAATACTTTGATTTCCTTCTCAAGAGAAATTGGTTTCTTGATGTAGAGAGCATTGTGGATCTGCTGATGGACGCAGATGAAGATGTCTTTCAAGAAATCATAAAACGGGCTAGCTCATACGATGAGGTAATCCGTGAGGTGATCTACTCGTTTCTTCCGCTCCCAATTGGGAACCTGAAGTTGAAGCTTGTTCGTCTGACAGATGAAGAAGTGGAGCTCCAGGAGATCGAAAGAGAAGAGAAAAGGCAAAAAGAGATGCTGGATGCCTGGGAGGCTTATAAGACTGAACAAAAGCTTGAGCCTCCAGTTGGATATTTGGATGCTGATTTGGATGAAATGTATTCTGAACTTCAAGAGCTGAAGAAGAACTTGGAAGACGCAAAGAAAAAGAGTTTGACTGGACGTTACGTTCTGCCTGCTATGCGAGACAAGGTAGTTGCCGAGGACCCGAAGGTTCTTGAAGTTACCAAACGTATCGAAAAGACAGAAAACGAAATCGTTCGTCAAAATCAGCGTATTGAACAAGAACATGATGAATGGTTCATGCGGAAGCGGAACGAATTTGAGCAAAAGATGCTCTCAGTGTAAAAAGAAATCACACGTGCTATTGGAATGCTCGTGTAAAAAATCATTTTGTACACAGTGTCGCCATCCAGAAGATCATTCATGTACAACAGATTACGTTGAAAAAGCAAAACAAAAGCTTACAAAAGACAATCCAATTGTTGTAGCAGAAAAAGTTATTAAAATATAAACTCTTTTTTAACGTCTTTTAAGTGAAATGTAAATTCCTATCAGCACTCCAATTGCTGCTGGAATTGTAATTAAACAAATAATAATCAACAAAGGTTCTGCCATTATACAGATTTTGCTCGATAGATATAAATGGAATTACTACATATTTCAGCTGCCGTAGTGTGGGTGGATTTCGTAACAATGGCTCTTTCAAAAGTTTTTTCAATGACAAGATCACTTGACGTTTGGTATCAGAAGTTTGGGGCTATAGCTGTTCTCTCTGATTGCCTAGTTATTATTCTCGGAATCCTGTTAGCTCAATTTGTGGCCCCCGGAGCTTCGGTTACTACTCTTGCGTTAGTATCCGTGGGTATCCAACTTGTTCACGATTATCTTTTCTATTTGCTTGTCATTCTGGGTATCCCCAAAGGTCACAATTCTATGATTGATTTGTTCAAATCTTATTCTGCGGAAGGTGGATATAAAATTTTGATCGCAGATGCGCTAATGATTTCTGGTAGCGTGTTTTTGGGCGATCATCTAACACAATATAATGATAAGATTGTAACATTTGTTGGATTGCTTGGTGTTTATGCCCTCACCTACATTCTCTACACAAAATGATAAGTAATATATAAATGGAACCTTGGGTTTGGGGAGTTATAGCTGGTGTACCAATTATTGGATTAGGAGTGGCTTATGCCGCTGGAGCCTTTAGTACAAACATACCTGCTCTTGATGAAAAGATATACCAAGAGCAGATTAAGCGAACCGAATTTACTGGCGATGATGACGTGGGAATAACTCAGGGTGGAAGACGCAAACATAAAACTAAGAAGTCAAAATCTAAAAATAGAAAGACTAGACGGAGACGATAAATTAATAGGCCACAACAGCCATCAATATCAGACTAAGGATAGAAACAGCAGAAACAATTCCTACAATCGTTAATATAGTTTGAGTGTTGGTCATATTCTCGCGACTAACATACTGATAAACCACATATGCTACTACAGCAAATACTATAACATTTAGGGGAGTAAACTTGAAGTTCATTTTATATTAAAATGTAAAAAATAAGATGGCCGGTGGTATGTTTGGAACCCCCCTTGAATTAAATCCCAAATGTTTAGTTTTTTCTGCCTTTGTGCTCCTGGTATACTGGATGCCCCACTTCAAGGCACTGGAACACCGAATTGTGATGGCATTTGTCCTGGCAACCACCGCATACGTTTTGATGGCTTGGTATGACAAGCTGTACGACTGTAATGATCGTTTTGGTCCTACCTTTCTAGGATGGATCTCTATGCCGTTCAAACCTGCCGATTATCGTGCTAAATTTGAGCAGCTCCCAGTTAAATATCAAAAAATTGTCCGTACAGCGGACATAGTTATTTTAGTAGTCCTGCTTGGACTCGTATTTAGCCCGTATTATACTGGGCCGGCTCTGGTGAAACGGGGTAACTAGATTCATCGTCTGAATCAGAATCTTCTGTACATACGCGAGACCTTTCCAGAGGACCAGACGGTGGAGGAAGACGAGTGTACTGCCTTAATAGACTGTTCAGTCTACAAAGCAGCTCCTCCTTCTCCTCGCGTTCCTTCTCAATTTCCTCCTCCAGCTCATCACGCTCCTTCTCCAGCTCAAACTTCTTGTCAAGAACCTTTTCTAGCATACTAGTGGTCCTCCCAAGATTGTACCAGTCAATCAGACTGGCGATAAGCATTCCATTGATGAATCCAAGCCCAATCATGATAGACGAAATAATTGCGATCATGTTGTTGTCCATTTTTTAATCACTATCTTCATTTTCAAAATCATTTCCGTTTTTCAGCATGCTGACGAAAATCTGATCTGCGTTTCTCAAAATAATTTTTTTGAGCGTTTCATTTTCAATTGTGAGTGTAGTAATTCTTCTGCTCTGCTTACAGGAAAACACACATTCGATAAGAAGATATAATACTCCCATAAGAATGGCCGTCATTTGAATATGCGCAGAACAATTACACTTGGTAATCTGATTGTGATCCATTTTAGGTTTGAAGTTCACTTCCTAAAATAGACACAAATTCATTTTTAATAAAATGGTCGCAGGGGGTAAGGATGATAAAACAGTCTCCTGCGTATGTTTTACGTTCTCGCATTCCTATTGATGTCATTTATGTAATAAATTCTTATATCCCTCGTCCACCCAAAAAGAAACCTGTGAGTCCAACACTTCAAAAAGAGTTACAAAAAATTCAGTCATTCGAATTGAAAGGAAAGAACGGAATGTACATGAAAGGACTTGACGATTTTCTGCTTGATTAGTTCTTTGGCATGTGAACCTTGATTGCTATAAGAATGTAATTGCGAATACGGTAGGGACGAATGTATTCTATATTTGAAAGAAAGTTCAGACGATTGAAATTATAATTTGATGGAAGTTTCAGAAATATAAAGTTGGGCCGTATCTTTCGAAGAAGAACTTCTTCCAACCATTCATCTACTCGTTTGTCTCCCATAAAGAGTTCAAGTGTTTCATTCTCTTTGTAGTTGGGACCTCCCCACGGAGGATCTACAAATAGAACATCCGACTTCCAATTAAATAGTTTAGTTGAATCTCCGTGATGGAGTGTCACATTTTCCAAACCATACACTGCTACGTTGTTTTGTAATACCCTGAAGTTTTCTTCATTTAGTTCAATACTGTTCACAAACAGGAAGTGTAGTCCAAATTGAATTGTGTCTCCTCCTACACATCCAGTCGCATCTGTAATTGTTTTTGTTTTTAAATTCCCAACTATCTTTGCCATAATTCCCAATATTCGGTCTGCGTCTCTTCTGCGTGTTACACTGTATTCTCCTTCTTGTGTAAGACGTAACTGTGTGTAGTCTATTCCTTCTTGTATTGGAAAGATTTCTTCCATTAACTGACATACTTAAACAATTTGAAGATGGGTATCCATTTCCAACGAAAAAAAACAAGTTAACAGTTTCCCAATCTGTTAACTTGTTGTCAAGTTCGCAGATAGCTAATCTGCTTACTCGCAGGCTGTCCCAGTAGACTTACCGTTTGGATGTTTTGCTCAGACATCCCAAACTAACCCTCTGACCGGCACGATTCTGGTATCGTGGTCTTACTCTCTTTCTTAGTGTAAGCAACTTGGCGGTATTTCACCGCTTAGGATAGTTCATTAGCTGCTCTAGAGAGCTACAGCGATGTAGTTCTTTAGAATTGCTTTTGTTCTATCAGACTTGATGTTCAGAGCATCTCGTCCTGCTATTCATATTCTTGAATCAAAAAAATCCGTTTTCAAAACCAAAAACCCTTCCTTCTGGGCTCACCTTTCGGTTTTACTTTGGTTTTGTTTTTGCCGTTACGTATTGTGAATTGCGTTCTTGGCCTCCTCCGCAGCTCGCAGGGTCTCCGTTGCCATGTTGAGAAGCTCCTTGGCCCTCTCCACGGCGATCTTCGCCCTGGTTACAGCCCAGTCGGCTGCCACCTTCGCTTCACCGCGGGTCACACTGGCATCAGCTGCCTCCATCCGGGACCTAGAAGAATTGGCGAGATTCGCCAGCTCCTTCGCCTCGTCATCCGTCTCACGAAGCTTCTCGGCCGCCGCCCACGTGTCCTTCGCGGACTCGGAGACGGCACCGATTGCCAGGTACAGATTGCGCGCCTTGTTCTCGAAGGTAGACATTGTTGGTTGTGTTGTTGTCAATATGTGTAAGAATAACGATAATACTGACATGTTGGAATACACCAAGTTTGATTCCGGAAATTCCATTTTTTCGCCCCGCCCCCGAAAGTGAGCGCAGAATGTTTTTTCTGTTTCCTATAATGAATTGGGTACCAAGTGATTTATAAGGCGTGGTCCATTGTGTGCCCCA
>Ga0105103_10001253_pt1 | contig 14190 bp, 12 predicted proteins | sample PPLLaktember2015_2_FD_79107 | JGI IMG/M metagenome (GOLD analysis project Ga0105103, IMG submission 79107) | Freshwater sediment microbial communities from Prairie Pothole Lake near Jamestown, North Dakota, USA - PPLs Lake P7 Core (6) Depth... | ecosystem: Environmental > Aquatic > Freshwater >...
ACGCTGGCGTCCGTCGACGGGCAGATCGAGGTGTCGGTGCGCGACGACGGCGTCGGCTTCGACACGACCGTCGAGCAGGGCTCGGCCTACGGACTGGTGGGCATGCGATTCCGCGTCGAGGCCCAAGGCGGCACGCTGACGCTGCGCTCCCACCCGGGACAGGGCACCACCGTGCAGGTGCGGCTGCCGCAATCAGGGCCGGAGCCGGGCTGATGGCCTTACAACTGCCGGGCTGTCGGTGCCGTCCTACGCGGCACCGTGGCCACGGCCGACACGGGCGCAGCGAGCTGGCTTATCGCCTGGTCCGCACGCAGGCGCCACACTGGGCGCACCCATACCCCAAGAGATGGGCAAGCACTTCAGTTCAGGAGATCCACCATGCTGCACTACGCCGTCGTCTTCTTCGTCATCGCCATCATCGCTGCACTGTTCGGTTTCACCGGCATTGCCTCCGGCGCTGTGGGCATCGCCAAGATCCTGTTCATCGTCTTTGCGGTTCTGGCTGTGGCCAGTTTCCTGTACGGCATGCTGTCCAAGCGCTGAAGCGCACCCGACTGGCCACACCCTCTTCCACCGCTTCCAAGGAGTACCGATGTTTGCCAACAAGACCCCCGAAGTCCAGAACAAGCTTGTCGACCAGGCCGCCGCGTCGGCCGACCAGGCGATCCGCTCAACCCAGCGCGTGGCCAACGAGGCCCTCGATGGCCTGGCCGGCAGCGTGCAGGACCTGCGCGAGCATGCCGCCCCGATGGTCGACCGCGTCGCGGAACGCGCCAGCGCGCTGGCCCACCATGGTGTGGACGCCGTGCGCGAGCGCAGCCACCGCTTGAGCGAGAGCGCTCATCGCGTGGCCGGTGGCACGCGCAGCTATGTACGCGACGAACCGGTCAAGTCCCTGCTGATCGCCGCCGCCATCGGGGCGGCAATGATGGGCTTGCTGGCCTTCCTGGCAGGGTCACGCCGCCAGGTCTGAACCCACACACAGCGGCCTGCGACGGCTGCGTCGAAGATCAATCCGGCTTTCGCAGATCGCGTCGTCGGATCGAATACTTTGCGCGGTACATTGCCGCGTCGGCGCTGTGGATCAGCTGCTCAGAATCTAGGCCGCGGGTGGCGTACATGGCGATGTCGATGCCAGGCAGTACCGACGTGCGGATGCTGCCCACGCCCAGCGGCGCCGCGAGGGCATCGAACATCTTTCAGGCCAGCCGTGACAACAGGTCCTTGTCCTGCCAGTCGGCCACCAGGCAGGCGAATTCGTCGCCGCCCAGCCGGCTCACCCGGTCCCTGGCACGCACGGCATGGGTCAGCCGCAGCGCCACGATGCGAAGCACCCCGTCGTCGAAGCCGTGGCCGTACCGGTCATTGATCGGCTTGAAGCCATCCAGATCGATGTGCGTCACGGCCAGTGTCTGGCGTTGCGACCGTGCGAGTGACAAGGCCCAGTCGGGGCGTTCGCGAATGCAGCTTCGGTTCGGCAACGACGTCAACGGGTCTGTGCGCGGCAAGATGCCGCGCCAGTCGCTCTCAGGCCTGCGTACCGCGCAGCTGAGCCCGGGTCTGCGCCAGTGCCGTCTGTGCCTCGAGCAACTGATGCTCCGGGCGCTGGCGTCGTCCGAACCTCTTGCTGCAGCGCCATCTGCAGCTGGCCGAGTGCGGTCACGCAGTCCAGGACATGGGGCCGCGCAACGGCAGCCGGATCCGCCGCGCTGCGATGCAGCCTGTCTTTGATGGCTCGCAGCAGGACATTCCAGTCGTCCATCGGCACGGCATTCGGCGCGGGTGGGTGCAGGGCCGTGGTGGTCGCCGGCAGCCACTGCAATGCCTTGAACGGCAGGCGCTCGGCAATCCAGCCGAGCTTCATGCTGTCGGGAACGGCATGAGTCTTGGCCATAGGGCTGTACGGCAGCGCACGCTGCCTGGAATCTTCATGCCGCCAGCCGGGCGTCAGGCCAGCGCGCCGTCACGGCGACGCTCATGCGGGTGATATCGGCCTGCAACGCCCGACGGCGCGCGCCATCTGCAGGCCGACGCCTCCGAGGTCGAAGCCTGAGTTGTGCCGCCGCGGAAAGAGCTCCACACGCTCTGCATCCAGGCCAGGCAGAAGGCGGGCCCCGAGCTGCGCGACACAGCTGTCGAAAAAGGCATCCTGCGGCTGCATCTCATCGAGTCCGGCCATCAGCTCCAGGCTGCCTGCGTGGACCTCGCGTTCCAGGGCCGATCGCGGGCGGCGGCTCATGCTGCAGGCCCTATCAAGGTTTGCGGCCGGTGGGCGCGCGGCGGTGCGCCCCTGGAATGTGAGCTGGCGTGCGCGACGCAGCCTGACGCGGCGCAGGTGTGGCCTTCTTGGGCCGGTCCAGACCAGCCACCTGGCCAGGCGCGGGTGCGCCTTCGGCTGTGAAGTCGGCATTCTGTTGGGCCAGGCTTTTCGGGACAATCGGGCGTCGGTTGGAATTGCGTGGCATGAGGAGCTCTAGGCGAATGACATCAAAATGCAGCGGCCCCATCCATCGGCCACCACGGCAGCGCTTGGTTCAAGCTTGCGGCGCTGCCACGCTGATGTCTGTTCGTTGGCGCACATTACCTGTCGCTGCGCATCACCAGGGCTTGTACGGGGGCCAGGTCGTTGCGTAGCGGTCCCAGGCGCGCTTGCCAACTGCCGCGCAGACAGCACTGAGCGCCGTGCCCCATGCGATGTCGATGATCGACAGCATGGGCGGCCAATCCTTCAGCGTGGACAGGTTCGTCAGATCGTAGGTGGCATAGGCGAAGAGGCCGAACAGCGCACCGGACTTCGCCGCTCGTGCCAAGCCCTGCGGGTTGCGTCTCAGCCCAGGCGGTGCCACCGCAAAGATTAGCAGCCCCAGCGCATAGACCGCGTAGAACAGTGCTGCCACCGGCAGATTCGGGCTGTCGGCCATCAAGTGCGCCAGACCTTGCGCATACCACGGCCGGGCGATGATGCGCAGCCAGATCAGGTCGAGCACCACCATCAAGATCAGCATCGTGCCGAAGGCCACCAGATTGTTGTTCAGCCCAGGCTCGGCCACGGGATTCCGCCGCGGCAAGGTCTTGGTCTGCCGACCCCACGTGTCCGTGTTCTTCCGCACGCGCGTAGGTGTTGGCACGGTACTCGAAAGCTTTATCTCATCCATGGTCTGTCAGCGTCATATGCGGCCCATCAGCAGCAGCCGAGCACCACCACCAGCCCCAAACCAGCGCTGGGCCGTAGCCCCAACTGCGGCTGTGGCCCCAGGTGGGCAGCGTGCCGAAAAGCAGGACGATCAGGACGACCAGCAATGTGGTGGCCAGGCTCATGTTGAACTCCTTGGCGCCCAGGTTGCGTTGAACCCTTCGGAACCGGAGTCAGAATAGCCGTAACCCGTGCAGGGTTCTGTACGCTGGCGAACACATGGACAAAACCTTGGCTCGCGTCCTAGGCCCTGTCGGACATGGTACCCAACGGCGGCAGCCGGCGCGTATGCTCGAATGCTGCAGATGGCACGCGCGACAACCCGTGTGCGCGGGCCTGTTGCCGATCCAGCACGAAGGAACAAGAACATGCCCAACCTGCGGCGCCATGCCGAACGCCACCGCACCGACCGCATCGGCTGGCTGCGCGCCGCCGTGCTCGGTGCCAATGACGGAATCGTCTCCACTGCCAGCCTGGTGCTCGGTGTCGCGACGGCTGGAGCCAGCCATGCCGACATCCTGATCACCGGCGTGGCCGGCCTGGTGGCTGGGGCGATGTCGATGGCCGCAGGCGAGTATGTCTCGGTGCATTCGCAGGCCGACACCGAAAACGCCGACCTGTCGCGCGAGCGTGCCGAGCTGCTGGCCAACCCGGCAGCCGAGGAGCGCGAGCTGACGGCCATCTACGTCACGCGTGGGCTTGATCCCGCGCTGGCCCAGCAGGTGGCCAGCCAACTGATGGCGCACGATGCACTGGGCGCACATGCCCGAGACGAGCTCGGCATCTCCGCCACGATGAGTGCGCGGCCGGTGCAGGCGGCATTGGCTTCGGCCGCAAGCTTCGCGGCCGGGGCAGCGCTGCCGCTGGCCGTTGCGGCACTGTCGCCGTCGCCGGTGCTGGTCGGCGCGGTATCGCTCACCTCGTTGTTGTTCCTGGCCGTGCTCGGCGGCACGGCGGCGCGCGCCGGTGGGGCCGGCATGCTGGCCGGCGCCTGGCGCGTCACCTTCTGGGGTGCGCTGGCGATGGCGATCACCGCCGGCGTGGGGGCCTTGTTCGGTGCCGTCGTGTGATGCCGGCTTGCGGCGCCTGGCTCATCCGAGCAACTGCTGGTAGACGCGCCGGTCGGCCGCATAACAGCTGCACGCGGCGGCCTCCAGGCCCGGGCGATCGAGCACGGTGAGCTGGCCGCGCCGGTATTCGATCAGGCCGGCTCGTTGCAAGGCACCGGCCGCCCCGGTGATGCCGACGCGGCGCACGCCGAGCATGTAGGCCAGGAACTCGTGCGTCACGCGAAAGCGGTCCAACTGGGCGCGATCCTGGCTCATCAACAGCCAGCGTGCCAGGCGCGGGCCGATCAGGTGGAAGCGCAGGCATCCGGCAGCCGCGGCCAGTTGGGCCATCAGCACATACACATAGCGGTGCATCACCCTTTGCAGGGCAGAGTTTCGCGCCAGCTCAATGCGAAACGGCGCCCGGCCGATGCGCCAAGCCTGGCCCAGCCCCTGCACCAGCGCGCGCAGGGGCACGCTGTCCACGTCCAGCGCCACTTGCACCCCCAGCATGCCTTCGCGGCCGACCATGCCCACCTCCAGCGCGGCGCTGCCATCGTTCAAGGCCAGCAAGGAGATGAAACCTTCGGTAGGGAAGTACACATGCTGCGTCGGCGTGCCGGGTTCGCACAGGGTCTGCGAAAGCACCAGATCCACCGGCTCGCACAGGGCCAGGAGGCGGCGGCGCGCCGGCCGCGGCAGCAGTTCGATCAGGTGATTGGAGGCAACGGCCATGCGGCGAGTCTGCGCCTTGGACACCGGGCCGACCGTCTGCTGGCGCACATAGTGGCGTTCAGCACGCCAGAAGACGCGACTGCTCCTTCGCCACCGAGGCATAACACTCGCAGGCGCGCAGCTCCAGCCGGGCGCGGTCGAGCATACGGATGCGACCCCGCTGATAGCGGATCACACCACTGCGCTGCAGCCTTTGTGCCGCCACGCTGATGCCTTCGCGGCGCACACCCAGCAGCCGGGCGGCGTCCTCATGGGTCATCGACAAGGCGTCGTCGGCCGAGCGATCGAAGCCCAGCAACAGCCGGCGGCTCAGTTGCTGGTCGATCGAGTGGTAGCGGTTGCACAGCGCGGTCTGGGCCACTTGCGCCGTCAGCGCCTGCGCATATCGCAGCAGAACCTGCAGCATTGGCACGGAGCGTTGCAGCAGGGACTGCAGCGTCGGTGCGCTCAAGCGCAGCGCGACGCCGCTGGCCTGGACCACGGCCGCGCTGGGCATGGCATTGCCGCCCATGAAGACGGCGATGCCGATCATGCCGTCGTGGCCCACCACCGCCAGCTCCGCCGAATCGCCGTCGCGTGTGCTGGACATCAGCGAGACCACCGCACTGGTCGGGAAGTACACGTAGGCTGGTGTGTCTCCAGATTCGCACAGCACTTGCCCGGCGCTCAAGCGCACCCAATTCAGGTGCGGAGTCCAGCGTTGCCGTTCTTCGGCGTGCAGCGCGGCAAGCAACTGGTTGGGCAGGCAGGTGGCATCCCGCACGTTATGATCGTTCATGCCCTGCCCTCGGAATCCATCGAGCCTGAATGATCATCGCGGGCCGCCGCGACGACCATCAGGAACGGCCGCCTCGGGCCGTGGGGGCTGTCCTACAGCGCAGTGGTAGGCAGCAGCCGCTCGTACTCCTTCTTCACCACCGCATAGCACTCGCAGCTGCGCTGTTCCAGGCCCGGGCGGTCGAGCACCAGGATCCGTCCGCGCGAATACTGGATCAACCCGGCCTTCTGCAACTTCAGTGCCGCTTCGGTAACGCCTTCGCGGCGCACCCCCAGCATGTTGGCGATCAGCTCCTGCGTCATGCGCAGCTCGCTGTCGGACACCCGGTCCAGGCTCAGCAGCAGCCACCGGCACAGCTGTTGGTCTAGCGAATGGTGCCGATTGCACACCGCTGTCTGCGCCATTTGCGTGATCAGCGCCTGCGTGTAACGCAGCAACAGGTGCATCACCGCCGGCGAAGTCTCGAACTCCAGTTTCACTGCCTTGGCCTTTAGCCTGAAGCCGTGGCCGGCGCTTTGCACCACCGCCCGGCTGGGCGTGGATTCGCCGCCCATGAACAGCGCCACACCGACGATGCCTTCGCGCCCGACCACCGCGATCTCGGCTGACTCACCGTTCTGCATCACGTAAAGCAGCGACACGATGGCCGTGGTCGGGAAGTACACATGCCCGAGCGTGCTGCCGGATTCGTACAGCACCTGGCCGAGCGGCAGCTCCACCGCCTCGAGCTGTGGCTGCCAGCGTTGCCATTCGGCCCATGGCAGCGCGGCCAGCAGCCGGTTCTTCCTGGGGTCGGCAGCTGGGTTCAGCAGAGACTGCGCAGGCATTCGATGCAGACCGGTGTGCCCAGAAGCGGGCTGACTGATTGTCCAGGGCCATTTTAAGCAGCCAGGGCCGTTGCCTGTGTGCGCTAGCGAACACAAGCGCGGGGGCGAAACGGCATGCCGTCCGACAGACAGCGCCAGACGCCCCGCCTAGGATCAACGCACCAGATTTCAACCGCCTGGTCCCATCGACGCAGGGGTGCCCGTGTGCCCCAGCCGATCCCTCGACATTGCGCGCCAGCCCTTGGGCTGCGCGGCCGGAGTAGCGCATGAAGACCGATGTGATGGCCAATCCCCGCTGGAGCACCGCGTCGTTTGGCGACGCCGCCGATACCTCGCCAATGGAACTATCCGATCTGGGCGAGCACCTGCAACACTGCTCGGCCCGCTCCGGGCAATGGGCGCGGCTGCGCATCGCTGTCGAGTCGATGAACGGCTTCGTCAGCACCCGGCTCGTCACCACCCTGGCCTTGTTGAGCCTGCCGATCCTGCTGCTGGCGCTGCTGCTGTAGCCGATGGCCCAAGCCGAACTGCTGCGCCTGCTGCCCGATGCGCCGCAGGCGCTGTGTGCCATTCTCGACAGCGGCCACAGGCCGGTACAGCCGCCGATCCGCTCCGAGATCTTCGGGCCGCAGCGCTTCGCGCAGCACGGGCGCAGCCTGGGCGAAACCCATCGCGCGGCCCGCGCACGTGCGGCCAGCTTCTTCCCGCGCCTGAAGGACAACATCCGTGTCCTGCGCCAGGCGCACCACTATCTTGGCTTGCAGGCCGCCACCGGCTACGACGTCAGCCCCGCGGCGGAGTGGCTGCTCGACAACTTCCACCTCATCGAGGCACAGCTCAAGGAGATCCGCGACGGCCTGCCGCGCAACTACTTCCGCGCGTTGCCGATGCTCCTGGACGAGCCGCTGGCCGGCCTGCCGCGCATCTACGGCGTGGCCTGGGCCTTCGTGGCCCACACCGACGGCGCCTTCGACGAAGACTTGCTGCTGCACTTCCTGGCCGCCTACCAGGAGACGCGGGAGCTGAACCTGGGCGAGATGTGGGCCCTGCCCACCACCGTGCGCGTGGTGCTGGTCGAGAACCTGCGCCGCCTGGCCGAGCGCGTGGCCACGCACAAGGCGGCACGCGAGGCGGGCAACCTGTGCAGCGACCGCATCGAGACCTTCACCCTGCACGCGCTGGATCAGCTGCTGGCCCTGATGGAGCGGCGAGGCGTGGCCACGGTCTTTCTGGCGCAGATCGCACAGCGCCTGTCCGGCCGCCAGTCCGGCAACCTGATCCGCGTGCACGAATGGCTGGCGCGCGCGTTGCCAGATCCCGCCGCGCAGCAGGCGCAGCAGGTGGCCGACCAAGCGGCCGACAACCTGAGCGTCAGCAACGCGGTCAATTCGCTGCGCGCCATCGGCGATGCCGACTGGAGCGACATCATCGCGCGAAGCAGCCTGCTGATGCAGCGCATGCTCGGCGCGCCGGTGTTCGCGGCCGAGGCAGTGTCCACGCGCGACCAAACCTTGCACCGCATCGAGCGGCTGGCCCGGCGCAGCGGCCGCAGCGAGCGGGTGGTGGCGCAGACGCTGCTCGACCTGATCAGCGGCGCCGACGCCAGCCAACCGCACCAGGCGGTGCCCAGCTACTGGCTGAGCGGGCCCGGGCGGGCCGAATTGCTGCGCTCGCTCGGCCTGCACGAACGCGGCGCGTGGCTGTGGCGCGCCGCGGCGCGGCGCCTGGTGCTGCCGGCCTACCTGGGCACCTTGCTGAGCCTCACGCTCGGCCTGGTGGCCTGGATGCTATGGCGCGATACGGGCGGCCCGTGGACCTGGGCCGCAGCTGCACTGATGCTGTTTCCGGCGTCCGAGGCCGCGGTGGCGCTGGTCAACCGTCTCATCAGCGAATCGACACGCCCGCAGCAACTGCCGAGGCTGGCGCTGGCACAGGGCATTCCGCCAGCGTACCGGGTGCTGGTGGCCATGCCTGTAATGCTCACCGATGCCAGCTCGGTGGACGCACTGCTGCACCGTCTGCGACTGCACCACCTGGCCAACCCGGAGCCGCTGGCGCAGTTTGCGCTGCTGTCCGATTGGGCCGATGCCAACACCGCGCACGCGGCGGACGACGATGCGCTGCTGCAGCACGCCCGCCAGGGCATCCGCGCGTTGAACACGCTTCATCCCCCTGCGGCGGGACAGCTGTCGCGCTTCGTGCTGCTGCATCGCGAGCGGGTGTTCAGCCATTCGGAGCAACGTTGGATCGGCTGGGAGCGCAAGCGCGGCAAGCTCGAGGCGCTGATCGCGCGCCTTGCCAGTGCCGCCCCAGGTCCTTTCCTCGAGCTGGGTGAGGATTCGCGCTTGGCCGATGGCACCGCCTACGTGCTCACGCTGGACAGCGATACACAGCTGCCGCCGGGGCGTCTGCGCGAGATGGTGGGCGTGGCCGCGCACCCGCTGAACCGGCCGCGCCTGGATGCGGCGGCGCGCCGCGTGGTCGGCGGCTACGGCATCCTGCAGCCGCGTATCGTCACGCCCTTGCCGTCGCCGCAACAGATGACGCCGTACCACTGGCTGTTTGCCGGGCAGTGCGGCATCGACCCCTACAGCGCGGCCAGCTCCGAGGTCTACCAGGACCTGTTCGGCGAAGGCAGCTTCACCGGCAAGGGCCTGCTCGACGTGCAGGCGATGCAGGCGGTGCTGGCCGGCCGGCTGCCGGAAGGCCAGGTGCTGAGCCACGACCTGCTCGAAGGCTCGCTCGCCCGCTGCGCTGCGCTGAGCGACATCACGCTCATCGAGGACGCGCCCTTCCACGCCGATGTCGCCGCCTCGCGCGTGCACCGCTGGGAGCGCGGCGACTGGCAGCTGCTGCCCTTCATCCTGAACGGCGTGCGCTACCCACTGCGCGCCATCCACCGCTGGAAGATGTTCGACAACCTGCGTCGCAGCCTGGTGGCGCCGCTGTCGCTGGCGCTGATGCTGATGGCGCTGGCCGGGCACGGGATGACCCCCTGGGCCGCACTGGGGCTGGTGCTGGCGGCCTTTGCCACCGGGCCCATGATCAGCGCGGTGGCCGGCTTCTCGCCCAGTCGCGATGACATCGCCAAGCTGCACTTCTACCGTCAGGCCGGGGCCGACCTGCTGCGCGCCGTGTGCGGCGCACTGTGGCACCTGGCCCAATTGCTGCAACAGGCAATGCAGTCGGCGGATGCGATCGTGCGGGCTCTGTATCGCCTGGGCGTGAGCCGACGGCACCTGCTGCAGTGGACCACTGCCGCGGTGGCACAGGCCTCCGCCGCGCGCGACTTCGCACCGCTGCTGCGCCGCCATCGGCAGGAGCCGCTTGCCGCCGCCGTGCTGCTGCTCGGCCTGGTCGCCGCCAGCACGCCGTATCCGGCCTGGTCTCTGGGGCTGTGCACGCTGTGGGGCCTGTCGCCGGTGTGGACCTGGTGGGTCAGCCGGCCGCGCAGGCGGCTGCGCGGGCCCGCGCTGGCGGCGACAGACAGCATGTACCTGGAAGGCATTGCACGCGACACCTGGCGCTATTTTGAGCGCTGCGTCACAGCGCAGGACCGGCACCTGCCGCCGGACAACCTGCAGACCGCACCGCACGACATGCTGGCGCGCCGCACCTCGCCCACCAACATCGGCCTGTACCTGCTGAGCGTGGCCATCGCGCGGCAGTTCGGCTGGATCGGCACCCAGGAGCTGCTGGCGCGACTGCAGGCCACGCTGGCCACGGTGGCTACCTTGCCCCAGCACCGCGGCCACCTGCTCAACTGGTATGACACCGCCAGCGGCGCGCCGCTGCTGCCGGCCTATGTGTCCACCGTCGACAGCGGCAACTTCTGCGGCCACCTGCTCGCACTGGCGCAGGCCTGCCTGGATCTGGCCGAGGCACCCTTCGACCCCACCTCGGGGCACCGCGCGCTGGCGGCCTCCAGAGCGCGGCTGGCACCGCTGCTGGCCTCTCGCCAAAGGCTGTCCGCCGAGCGGCGGGACGAACTGCGTTGGTGCCTGGCCGACCATCGTGCCACACGGCGCTCGGCCGCACTCGACCTGCAGGCGCAGGCCAGCGGCGCGGCGGCCGACGCGTCGTGCCGCCTGCGCTCCCTGGCCCGCAGCTGCCAACAGCTGGCGGCGCAGGCCGACTTCGGCTTCCTGTACCACCGAGGGCGCCACCTGTTCCACATTGGCTACCGAGTCGCCGAGCAGGCGCTCGATTCCGGCTTCTACGACCTGCTGGCGTCGGAGTCGCGCCTGACCAGCCTGTTCGCGGTGGCCAAGGGCGACGTGCCGGTACGGCACTGGGCATCGCTAGGCCGCCCCTTTTTCGCTATGGGCGCCGATGCGGGGCTGCGCTCCTGGTCGGGCTCGATGTTCGAGTACCTGATGCCCACGCTGGTGCTCGACGAGCCGCAGGGCAGCGTGCTGGAACAGGCCCACCGAGCCGCGCTGCGCGAGCAGATCGCCTTTGCCGCGGCCCACCAGGTGCCCTGGGGCATCTCCGAGTGCGCCTATGCCGGGAGCGACCACACGCTGGCTTACCAGTACGCGCCGCAGGGCGTGCCCCGCCTGGCGTTGCGGCGCACCCCCAGCGAGGAGTTGGTGATCGCGCCTTACGCCACCGCGCTGGCAGCGCAGATTGCCGTGCGCCGCGCCAGCCGCAACTTCCATGCACTGCAGGCGCTAGGCGCTCGTGCGCGCTATGGCTTCATCGAGGCGGTGGACTTCACGGCGGCACGCCAGGCCGACACCGCGCCGTTCACGCTGGTGCAGACCTTCATGGCGCACCACCAGGGCATGAGCATCGTGGCATTGGGCAATGTGCTGCTGGACGGCGTCGCCCAACGCTGGGGCAGCCACAGTGCGCTGATCGATGCCGTGGGCTCGCTGTTGCACGAACGCACGCCGCGCGAGGTCTCGGTCCTGTCTGCACCGACGGTCGCGCCGCCGGCCCCGGTGCGCGAGCGGCGTGCTTCGGGCCTGCTGCGCGAGGTGCAGCCCGGCGCTGCGGCGGTGGAGCCGACCCACCTGCTGTCCAACGGCCGCTATGGCGTGTCGCTGCGCGCCAACGGTGCCGGCTTCAGCCGCTGGGGCGAGACCGGACTGACCCGCTGGCGCGACGACGCGCTGCGCGATGCGCACGGCAGCTTCTTTTACCTGCGCTGGCCGCAGGGCGCGCGCAAGGACGCGCCGGCGCACCCGGTGTCGATCACGCAGCATCCGGCGCCCGACCCGGCGGCCCATTACCACAGTACCTTCCACGCCGACCGCGTCTGCTTCGATGCGGCCTGGTCCGGCGTGCAGGCCCACACCACGGTCTGGGTCAGCCCGGAGGACGACATCGAGTTCCGTCAGGTCGAGATCAGCAACCTGGGCGAACGCACGCTGGAGATCGAGCTGCTCTCGGCCTTCGACGTGACGCTGTCGGACGCCCGCGCCGACGAGGCCCATCCCGCGTTCATGAATCTGTTCGTGCGCGCCGAGTGGCAGGCAGCGCAACAGGCGCTGTGGTTCGAGCGCAAGCCGCGCCTGCCCACTGAAGCTGCGCTGCGCGTGGCCCACTTCCTGGCCGACAGCGATGCCCAGGTGCAGGGCCTGTGCGTGCTGACCGACCGACAGCGCTGGTTGGGCCGCAACCGCGACGCCAGCCAGCCGCTGGCCGACTTCGACCTGCCCGCGGCCATCGCCGACGCGCCACAGGCGCTGGACACGGGGCTGGATCCGGTGTGCGCCATGGCCGTGCGGCTGCGCATCGCACCGCTGGCCAAGGCCCGGCTGATCTTTGCCACGGCGGCCAGCGACAACGACGGCACCTTGCGTGCGGTGATCGACAAATACCGTCAACCCAGCCACGTGCAACGTGCCTCGCTGATGTCGGCCACGCTGGCCGGCATCCGCCTGCGCACGCTGCGGGTCAGCGCCGAGACCTTCGCCGCGATCCAGACGCTGAGCACGGCCCTGGTGCTGAGCCTGACGCGGCCGCTGTCCGGCTCGCGCCACACCGACGCAGCCGAGGTCTGCGACCGGCGGCTGTTGTGGCGCTTCGGCATCTCTGGCGATCGGCCGATGCTGCTGGTGTCGGCCGGCGCGATGCAGGACCTGGGGCTGCTGCGCTCGTTGGCCCAGGGGCTGCGCCTGTGGTCCTGGGGTGGCATTGCCTGCGACCTGGTGGTGGTCAACAGCGAGGCCGCGTCCTACCAGCTGGCACTGCAGCGCGAACTGCTGGCGCTGCGCGAACGCCATGCGTCGGAAATCGCGGCCCAGCCTGGGCTGGTGGCCACCGCCTTGCACGTGCTGCGCCGCGACGAGCTGTCCGACGACGAACTGTCCACGCTGCGGAGCCTGGCGCGCCTGCATCTGCATGCCGACGGCCGCTCGCTGCTGCACCATGTGCAGGCCTGGATCACCGAACACGAGGTGGCGCTGGAGCAGCGCCTCGAGGTGTCGACCACGGCTCTGGCCGACAGCGTGGCCACGGCCGCCGCCGCGTCACCGTCGCAGGGCAAGTTCGTGGCCGAGTCCGGCGAGTTCCGCTTCGAGGTCAGCGACGCGCAGCGCCCGGCGCGACCCTGGATCAACGTGCTGTCCAACCCGCATTTCGGTGCGCAGATCTCCGAAGCCGGCGGCGGCTACACCTGGGCGGTGAACAGCCGCATGAACCAGCTCACCGCCTGGTCGAACGACGCGGTGGCCGACCCAGCCAGCGAGTGCTTCCTGATCCAGGACCGTCGCAGCCATGCGCTGTGGCAGGTGGCCGCGGGTCCGCGCGCCGGGCTCGGCGACGCGGCTTCGGGCTACCGTGTGGCCCACGGCCAAGGCTACACCGTGATCAGCCACCACCGTGGCAGCCTTCAGGTGAACGTGTCGTGGTGCGTGGACCCGGACAGTGCGGTCAAGCAGGTGCGGCTGCGCCTGGTGAACCGCGGACACCGCACGCTGCATCTTCGCATCGCCGGCATTGCCGAATGGATGATGGGTGCGAACCGCGCCGACCGCGGTACGGTGCACACTGCTCTGTATCGACAGCGCCTGCCGGCGGCGTACGAAGCCGGGACCCTGATCGGCGTCGAGCGTCGCCTGACCGCGCTGCTGTGCACGCAGCGCGAGCGCGCTGCCGGTTTCGGCGACGGTACGGCCTTCTTCGCGCTGGCCGGCGATGCCGACGAGGCCGAAGACTGGAGCTGCGATCGCCGCGAACTGTTTGACGCACGTGGCCGCCTGGTGCTGCCCGACCACCTGGGTCAGTGTCAGGGCAGCGGCCTGGACCCCTGCGCCGCGCTGGCCACCCGACTGACCCTGCCCGCCGGAGCCACGGCCGAGCGTGTGTTCCTGCTGGGTTATGCCGAGAATCCCGGTGCCGCGCGCCGGCTGGCCACCACTGCGGCCACGGTCAACGCCGTGAAGCGGCTGGGCCGGGTGCGCGAGCATTGGGGTGCTCTGCTGGGCGCGACAAGCGTGCGCACGCCCGACCCGCTGTTCGACGCGCTGGTCAACCGCTGGCTGCTGTACCAGACGGTGTCGTGCCGGCTCTGGGCCAAGGCCGGCTTCTACCAGGCCGGGGGCGCGACGGGCTTCCGCGACCAGTTGCAGGACGCGATGGCGCTGGCCTGGGCGGCGC
>Ga0105103_10001255_pt1 | contig 14175 bp, 8 predicted proteins | sample PPLLaktember2015_2_FD_79107 | JGI IMG/M metagenome (GOLD analysis project Ga0105103, IMG submission 79107) | Freshwater sediment microbial communities from Prairie Pothole Lake near Jamestown, North Dakota, USA - PPLs Lake P7 Core (6) Depth... | ecosystem: Environmental > Aquatic > Freshwater >...
CGGCTGGTATGAAGAGGTCACGCTTATGCCTTCTGTAGCTGTCGCACGTGATGAACGCGCGATGTATCCTTCGGAACCACCCTTCGATCCGATTGGTCCATACCCGGAATTGCCTGCCGCTCGCGTCGGCGGAGAAGGCATGCGGAACGACATACACGGACTTCTCCGATCCGCATTCAGGCTCCTCGAGTTCGATCACGCCAACGCGGACACCCCAAGATGGAATCCTCTCGCACAATTCATCCGGCCGGGGATGACAGTGTTCATCAAGCCGAACATGATCGGCACGGCGCATCCGTCTGGAGCGTCCGACGCCTGGGTGTGGATGGTGACACATGGCTCCGTCATCCGGGGAGTCGTCGACTACGCAGCAAAGGCTCTCGAGTATCGTGGAACCATCTACATCGGAGACGCACCACAGACCGATTCGGATTTCGCGCTATTGTGTTCGGTGATGGGATTGAACGAGATCGCCAGGTCGTACGCGGACTCGCCAGACCTTCGGGTGGTGATCGTGGATCTTCGAGACGAATGCTGGACGACCGTGGAAGGCGTCATCACGAAGACGATTCCCCTGGAAGGAGACCCGAACGGATCGATGACGGTTGATCTCGGTGCAGACAGTTGGCTTGCAGATAAAGACACGAAAGATCCTGTCTACTACGGTGCGCACTACGATCAGCAAGAAACGAACCGACATCACTCGCAGGGACGACATGAGTATGCATTGTCGAGGAGTCCGTTCATGGCGGATGTCTTCATCAACGTCCCAAAATTAAAGACGCACAAGAAATGCGGTATTACGGTGAACTTGAAGAGCCTCGTGGGGATCAACGCGAACAAGAATTGGTTGCCCCATTATGTGTTTGGTTCCCCGGAATCTGGAGGTGACCAATTCCCGGCGGCCACATCACGCGCAAGAGCTGAGAATGTGCTCGTGCGATTCGGCAAATGGCTGCTGGTCCATGATATTCCGTGGATGCATGCCATTGCGCGCCCCATGAAGCGGATGGGGTACCGTTTATTTGGCGATACGGAACATGTGGTCCGTTCAGGAAATTGGTATGGAAATGACACCGTGTGGCGCATGTGCCTTGACCTGAATCGCATCCTGACGCATGCGAATGCTGATGGCGTCATGGGAACGGACCAGCGGCGCAAATACCTGTCGATCGTCGATGGCATCGTTGCAATGGAAGGAAATGGTCCAATTGCCGGCACGCGACGGAACGCCGGACTGCTGATCGTTGGCGAGGATCCTGTTGCCGTCGATGCTGTCTGTGCAAAGCTCTTGGGATTTGACCTCAAACGCATTCCGCTGATTGCGAACGCATTTCGACCGACGCGATATCCACTGACTGGCTCCACGGTCAGCGACATCACAGTCAGGAGCAATGTCGCGGCGTGGAACAAGAAATTGGAAGAGATCCGTCTGCACGAGAGCCTGCGATTCATGCCGCATTTCGGATGGGTGGGTCATATCGAAGAGCGACCGTGATGGCGTACGGATCAGCTTTCCTCCAGGCATTGTACTATCGACTTCCGTTGGTTGGGAGGGACCTGATGACCAGCCTCTACGGTCATCGACAGCGTCGGGTGCGGTATGGATCTGACTACCAGGCGATGCTCAGGTTTGCGGAAGAAGTTGAGGGTTGGTCAAACGAGACGGTCGAATCATATTCCCGTTACGTATTGTACGGCTTCCTCGAGTACGCATGTGCCCATGTCCCATTCTATGCGCAGTATCGGAGCACTCGTGAAGGAGTCGTACCGGAGTTGAACTCATTTCCAATCCTTGGGAAAAACGAAGTGCGGCGGCATTCGAGGGAATTCTTCTCGGACGAACTCCCACGGCTGCGATACCGCATGGGGCATACGAGCGGCACGACAGGGTCTGCGCTGATCTTTCCCCTCAGCAGCGGATGCTTTCAGCGCGAATACGCATATCGAACGCGACACTATGCATGGAGCGGGGTGGATGTCGATCGCAGGCCGCGCATCGCATATTGTTCGGGTCATCCGGTTGCACACCAGGGGCAAATGCATCCTCCTTTCTGGACCCGCGATTGGTCGAACAACTGGATGCTCCTTTCGTCCTACCATCTCTCCCGAGTGAATTTGCCGTTGTACTCGCGAGCCCTCGCCGAGTTTGATCCGGTCCTTCTTCATGGGTACCCTTCGTCCCTCGTGCTTCTGGCTGATGCGTTGCGGCTGCAGGGGACGCGCTTGCCGTCGCTCAGGGCCGTGTACGCCTCTTCCGAGACGTTGTTTCCACATCAGCGACGTGTGATTGAGGACGCCTTCCAGGTGAAAGTGTATGCGTGGTACGGTAATAGTGAAATGGTTGCAAACGCGATGGAATGCGAACAGGGTGAACTTCATTTGCGTCAGGAGCATAGTTGGGTCGAGATTGTGAAGGATGACAATACACCAGCTGCTCCAGGCGATGTTGGACGGATCCTCTGCACTGGTTACGGGAACAGGGCATTTCCGCTCATCCGCTATGATATCGGAGATGAGGTGCGAATTTCGAAGAACCAACACTCGAAATGCGGTCGGAGCGGCGTCTTGCTGGATGAAGTGACCGGGAGGATCGAAGACTATGTCGTCACACCGGATGGGCGCTTTGTCGGTCGGCTTGATCACATATTCAAAGACAGTGCCCACGTTGAAATGGCGCAGATCGTTCAAGAGGGGATTGAGGAAATCACGATGCGCATCGTGAAGACACCCGCCTTCAGTCCCTCAGACGAACTGGATATCCTCCGTGAAGCACGTCGACGGTTGGGAGAGAGCATTCGGATCAATGTTGAGTATGTGCAGGAGATACCGCGGGATGGTCGCAAATATCGTTTCATCGTCTCGAGACTGCCGCTCGATATGCGTCGACGGCCGTTTGGGACTTCCACATAAGAGGGTTCCATGCTACAAGTGGTTCAACATCAAAAGACAGGAGTCTTGGAAATCCTTGATGTGCCGTCTCCTGTTCTCACGCATGGTCGTGTCCTGGTCCAAACCGTTGCTTCGTTGATCAGCGCGGGGACAGAGCGGACAACCGTGGAGACCGCACAGGCGTCGATGGCCAAGAAAGTCAGGCTTCGTCCGGATTTGGTGCACCAAGTGCTGGCAAACGTGCGCCGGGAGGGAGTGGTCAAGACGTATTCCAAGGTCCAGAACCGGCTTGACCGCTATAAGGAACTCGGGTACAGTGCGGCAGGTATCGTACTGGAGTCAGACGTTGAAGATTTTCGAAAAGGAGATCGTGTTGCCTGCGCGGGTGCAGGATATGCTGTTCATGCAGAGGTGATCAGCGTTCCGAAAAATCTGCTCGCGACCGTTCCCACATCCGTTTCGCTGGAGGACGCATCGTTCACAACCTTGGGCGCGATCGCCCTGCAAGGGGTACGACAAGCAGACGTTCGGCTTGGTGAGACGGTGGTTGTCATTGGACTGGGATTGATCGGATTACTGTCGGTCCAGCTTCTGCGAGCGGCGGGTTGCCGTGTCGTGGGCCTCGACATCGCACGCGGTCAATTCGATTTGGCTCTGCAGCTCGGCTGCCAACTGGTGCGTGTGAGCAGTCCTTCTTCGGTCCAGGATGTCCTTTCATTCACGCACGGAATCGGAGCGGATGCTGTCATCGTTACCGCCGCGGCGCGAACAAATGAGCCCTTGGAGCTCGCCCAGCACCTTACGCGACGAAAGGGGCGCATCGTTCTTGTGGGAGTCTCGACGATCGCATTCTCACGTTCACCATTCTATGAGAAAGAGCTCGAATTTCGGATCTCCACCTCATACGGCCCTGGCCGGTACGATCCCTCGTATGAGGAAGATGGACAGGATTATCCGGTCGGGTATGTACGCTGGACCGAGCGCAGAAATATGGATGCATTCCTCGACCTGCTCGGACAAAAGCGGATATCGGTTCGGGAATTGACCACGCACCGTTTTCCCATTCAGGATGCCCTTCGGGCCTATGAACTGATCACCGGCAAGAAGAAAGAACGATACGCCGGTATCCTGCTCACATATCCGACAAGTGACATCGCTCAAGAGCATCGAATAGACGTCGATCAGAACCAACATCGATCGAGCGAAGGGTCGCAAGCAACCCTTGCCGTTATTGGCGCGGGGAATTTCGTCCAATCGCAGTTGCTGCCGAATATACCGGGCAAGACGGTGACGCGGAAATGGATCGTGACGGGACACCCCGTGACTGCTCGAACAATCGCAACGAAGTACCGGTTCGAACTAGCCGGAACCGATCCGGAGGAGGTCTTCGACGACGGCGATGTCACCGCGGTGCTCATCGGAACACGCCATGATTCGCATGCCGATCTTACCGCACGCGCGCTCCGGCATGGGAAACATGTCTTCGTGGAAAAGCCGTTGGCCCTGACGCCGGAGGAACTGTCCAGTATCGAGTTCGCATTTCAGGAGAGCCCTGAATCCCGTCGTCCCATATTGATGGTGGGATTCAACCGCCGTTTTTCTCAACCATTTGCGGATATGAGGCAGTTCTTTGCTGCCCGACAAGAGCCGCTCGCGATGCTCTATCGGGTGAATGCAGGTGTTTTGCCTCGGGCACATTGGACACAGCATCCGTCACAAGGGGGAAGGATCATCGGGGAACTCTGTCATTATATAGATGCTCTGTGCTGGTTCACAGGATCGCAACTCCTCTCTGTCTGCGCAGGAGCAGTTACGACACAAGATTCATCTCTTGTTGCTGAAGAGACGACAACCGTTCTGCTGAAGTTTCTCGATGGTTCCACTGGAACGATCGGCTACTTCGGAAACGGATCGTCCCGTCTGGAAAAGGAGTATCTTGAGATTCACTGTGGAGGCCGGTCGTGCGTTATGGACGACTTCCGTCGTGTTCGGTTCTACGTGGACGCTCGAGTCCGCGAGCAGCGCTACAATGGAACAAAGGGACATCGGCAGGAAATGGAGAGCTTCTTCGAGGCGGTCAGCGGAAGACGACCATCCCCAATGGCATTCCGTGCGGTTGTGGAAGCGACACGGGCAACATTCGCCGTGCGTGAATCGATTCGTTCTGGTGTTCCGGTGACCCTTGACGAGGCCAGGCGGCAATGATGGCGCGCGTGTTCATCGAGGGGATTCCTGTGGACCGCGTGACCATGTCGGAGACGATGGAGTGGATTGCGTCGCGCATCGCCAAACGATGTCAGGGAAGTTACATGGCGGTATTGAATGTCGCCAAACTTGTCAAGGCAAGACATGACAACGATCTTCGCAAGGCCCTTCTCGAGGCTGACGTTGTGACAGCGGACGGGATGCCACTGGTATGGTGTTCTCCACTGTATGGTGAACGAATTCCGGAACGCGTAAGCGGGTTCGACATCATGGTGGAGATGTTCCGTCGTGGTGCGTCGGAGGGATGGTCGTTCTACCTCCTCGGAGCCACAGAAAAGGTCCTTCGAAGCACGGTGGACCACATCTGCGCTCAACATCCCGGCATTCGTATCGCCGGATTTCAACATGGATACTTCACTTCGGAGGAGGAATCGAAAGTGGTGGACGACATCCGCGCGTCGGGAAGCGATGTCCTTTTATTGGCATTTGGCACACCCAAGAAGGAACATTTCGTTCGGCGCTGGAGAGCACACCTCGGCGTCTCCATCATCCATGGTGTCGGTGGCAGCTTTGACGTCCTCGCAGGCGTGACCCGGCGAGCCCCGAAATGGATGCAGCGAGTGGGACTCGAATGGCTGTACAGGCTTGCGCAAGAACCGAGACGAATGTTCCCTCGCTATTTTGTTACAAATTCGCTGTTCATCGCAATGATCCTCACACAACTGGTGCGGAAGGTTGGACGTCGCTCTTTGGGATGATTCATTCGAATTTGTTCTCTATATTGATGTAATTAGCCAGGGATGGGATTCACATGGGAGGCATGCTGCGCCGGAATTGGCGCTCCGTGTTCATTGTGCTGATGCTTGGCGTCGACACGATCGCGCTCGCACTCAGCGGCGTAGCTTCATTGTATCTGCGTCAGTACTCAGAGCATCTTCCCAATCTCGATACTTCCACCGTACTCCAGTATGTGATGTTCTTTGGCTGCACAACCCTCAGCATTGGCACGATCGTCGGCGTTTACCGCTCTGCATTCCACCTTACCGCTTCCAAACAGTACTTCCTTGCCTCGAAGGCTTATTTCTACAGCATCGTTTTCGTCCTTGCATCGCTCTACGCGTTTCAATCCGGCCACTTCCCGCGCCGATTCACGCTGATCTTTTTCGCCGTTCTGCCGGTCGGATTCATCGCAGGCCGCTACGTTCTCGGTCGGCTGGACCTGTTCTTCCGTCGGTTCGGTCTTGGCATCCACCGGTCGCTTGTTGTCGTGGATGGCACGGGATGGCAGGAGGTCACCCAACGCGTCATGAATATCCCGGCGCTCGGTTATGATCTCGTGGGACGGATCTCTTGTGGTCAACATGCGCAGGGAGGACTGCCGGAATCGCTGGACGCCGACGCGTCTCATCTTCCGCTATTCCATGTCGACGAGGTGCCCGCCCTGATTCACGAGATGCGAATCGAACGGATCATAGTTCCATCTCTCGCGATGCTCCAGAATGGCTGTGATGAGTTGATGCGCATCTGCGAGCGCGCGCGTGTGAAGCTAAAGGTTCTCTCTGATGAGTCTGAGGACCTGCTTCGATTTGCCGCCGTGCGTGACCTGGCAGGCATCACTCTTGTCTTGCCTCCGCGTCGCAGAATCGAGGCGGCAAAACGAGTCGTGAAACGTCTCTTTGATATCATCTTCGCAACCCTTGCCATCATCATGCTCTCGCCATTGTTTCTGTTGATCATGTTTCTGGTCTTGCTGGAGGATGGCCGGCCGATCTTCTTCACGCAGAAGAGGGCGTTGGTGAAGGGGCAGAACGAATTTGACTTCTACAAGTTCCGCAGTATGCGGCGGAATGCGGAAGAGAAGCAGCAGGAGCTCTACCGGCTCAACAAGACAACAGGGGGATTGTTCCATGTCGAATCTGACCCACGATTGACCCGGATCGGTAGATTCATTCGGAAACATAGCATCGACGAACTTCCGCAGCTGTTCAATGTCATCAAGGGCGACATGAGTGTCGTCGGTCCTCGACCCTTAATGATCGCTGATCTTGAGAATATCACCCCGGCGAATGCATTGGAAGGATACTATCGGTTGCGGGCCAACGCAAAACCCGGTATGACCGGCCTTTGGCAGATTTCCGGAAGGAGGGAAGTCCCCTTCAGAGAGATGGTGCTCCTCGACCTGTATTACATCGAGAACCAAAGCCTTGCCTTCGACCTCGAAATCCTCTTCGCCACCATCCCCGTTGTCCTCTTCGGCAAAGGGGCCTACTGAATCGTTGTCCCGCCTCTGGTAATCTGGACAATTTCTTGTATCTTGGTGTAAATAGGCCTGGAGCCTAGAGCGGAGGAGTCCAAAGCCTTTGAGCAGTTGAGCCTTTGAGCAAAATCATCGATGTTCTGCTCACAGACTCAACGACTCATTGGCTCATAGGATCATCGGCTCGAGACTCCTAGGCTGTTGGCTGCTTTTCCACTGACCACTGATAATTGACTACTGGATACTGTCGTATGAACATCTCGATCGTCGGAACCGGCTACGTCGGCCTCGTGCAAGGGGCATGCTTCGCGGATACAGGCAACGATGTCATCTGCATGGACATCGATGCGAAAAAGATCGCAGGCTTGAAAAAAGGAGTCATGCCCATCTATGAGCCGGGACTTGCTGAGGTCATTCAGCGCAATGCGAAGGATGGACGGATAACCTTTACGACCGATCTGAAGACTGCAGTGCAGAAGAGTGAGATCCTCTTCATGTGCCTCCCGACACCTCAGTCGGAGGACGGCTCGGCGGACCTGTCACGTGTACTCGGTGTGGCAGAGCAACTTGCCAAACTTGTCAATGCGCCGAAGATCGTCGTCAGCAAGAGCACCGTTCCGGTCGGAACCGTTGACCGGATCAGCAAGATCATGAAAACCCACGCGAAACATCCTGTGGATGTCGTGTCCAATCCGGAATTCCTCAAAGAGGGAACCGCTCTGCAGGACTCTCTCCGCCCAGATCGCGTTATCGTCGGCACAGCCAGCAAGAAGGCCGCCGCCATCATGCGTGAGCTCTATGATCCCTTCGTTCGCACCGGCAATCCGATCATTGTCATGGATGTTCGTAGCGCCGAATTGACGAAATACGCCGCCAATGCCTTCCTGGCAACAAAGATCACCTTCATGAACGACCTCGCGAATCTCTGCGATCGCGTGGGGGCGGATGTTGAGTGGATCCGAAAGGGGATCGCTTCCGATCCGCGCATCGGCAAGCAGTTCCTGTTTCCAGGCGTCGGCTACGGGGGATCCTGCTTCCCCAAAGACGTGAATGCGCTCGTTAAGACTGCAGAAGATCAGGGACATCCTTTGCGCATCCTCAAGTCTGTTGATGCGGTGAATACGGACCAGAAGAGCGTCTTGGTCCAAAAGATCCTTCGGCACTTTGATGGAAAGATCGCCGGAAAAACGTTCGCCGTCTGGGGGCTCGCCTTCAAACCGCAAACCGACGACATGCGCGATGCCCCTTCGCTCGTGATCATCAAGAAACTCCTGGAACTGGGCGCGAAGATCAAGGCGCACGATCCGGTTGCGATCGAAGTCGCGGAAGGCATCCTCGGAAAGCGCGTCAAGTTCTGCGCGAAGCCATTCGAAGCCGTGAAAGGCGCAGATGCGCTCATTATTGTGACGGAATGGAATGAGTTCCGCAGCGCCGACATTGGGAAAGTGAAGCAGCTCCTGAAGAAGCCGGTTGTGTTCGATGGTCGTAACATCTACGATCCTGAGGAAATGCGCCAATTCGGATTCGCGTACTATGGTATTGGCCGAGCAGGAGACAAGAACTAATCAACAATCATAAATCATCAATCAGAAATCTCCTATGCCTCGCTCGTTGGTGACTGGCGGCGCCGGTTTTCTTGGATCCCATCTTTGCGACCGACTGATCGCGGAGGGGCATGATGTCATTTGCATGGACAACCTCATCACGGGGAACATGCAGAACATCGTACATCTGATCGGGAATCCGAAGTTCTCCTTCGTGCAGTACGATGTGACGAATTACATCTTCGTCGACGGGCCGCTGGATTATATCTGGCACTTCGCCTCGCCCGCGAGCCCGATCGACTACCTGAAACTTCCGATTCAGACGCTTAAAGTCGGGTCGCTGGGAACCCACAAGGCTCTTGGCCTTGCGAAAGCGAAGAAAGCCCGCTTCTTCCTCGCATCGACATCCGAATGCTACGGGGATCCTCTCGTTCACCCGCAGTCGGAAGAGTATTGGGGGAATGTGAATCCCGTCGGGCCTCGCGGCGTCTACGACGAGGCAAAGCGCTTCGCCGAAGCGATGACGATGGCATACCAGCGCTTCCACGGGATCGAAACACGCATCGTCCGCATCTTCAACACATACGGCGAGCGGATGCGCGTGAATGATGGACGGGCCATCCCGGCGTTCATGTCTCAGGCGATCCGGGGAGAGGAACTGACAGTCTTTGGCGATGGAAGCCAGACGCGCAGCGTCTGCTATGTGTCAGATCTCATCGACGGCATCTATCGGCTGATGATGTCCGATTACAAACTGCCGATGAACGTCGGAAATCCTGAAGAGATCACTATGCTCGGTTTGGCCAAGGAAGTGCTCGCCCTGGTCGGCGGCTCGAGCAAGATCGTATTCCGGGAGCTTCCGACAGATGATCCGAAGGTGCGGCAGCCTGACATTACGAAGGCGCGGAAAATCCTCGGATGGGAGCCGCGGGTAGCACGGAAAGAGGGGCTCCAGCGAACGCTGGCCTATTTCCGTTCGGTGTTGGAGAACGACGCGAGAACGTGATCCGTGCAGAACAGCGATCGAACTGTTCGCCTCTTCGGCGTTGACGTGGTTGCGTCGGACAGGACCGGACTCACAACACGGTTTCGAGAACAGCTGCGTGCCGGGACGCACGGGTGGATAAGCTACTTGAACGTCCACGCGATGAACTTGGCACACGACCTCCCGTGGTTCCATTCCTTCTTAAAAGATTCCGTATTCACGTATTGTGACGGCGAAGGAGTTCGACTGGCTGCACGACTCTTGGGTCGCCGAATCCCTGAACGGATCGTCTTCTCGGACTGGATCGTTGATGTCTGCCGGACGGCCGCAGAGGAGCAGGCCGGGGTTTTCGTCCTCGGTGGTACGGAAGACGTCGCTACCGCTGCCGCGTATGAACTTCGGCGTCGGATACCGGGCATCGCCCTTGTTGGCTATCATCACGGTTTCTTGGATTCTGTCACGCACGCAACTGTGCTCGATCGCATCAATGCAAGTGGGGCGCGGATCCTGATCGTATGCATGGGAATGCCTCTCCAGGAGCGCTGGATCCTTGATCACTTTCCGCGACTATCGGTTCCGCTCGTCTTGAACGGAGGATCGGCACTCGATTACGTCGCGGGGATGAAGAAACGGTGTCCGCCTTGGATGGGGGCGATTGGCATGGAATGGGCCTATCGACTTTTCCAGGAACCGGGTCGACTCTGGAAACGCTACCTTCTTGGGAATCCGCGGTTCATCATCCGCGTTTTGCTTTCTCGCCTTGCCGCCTAGCATCAATGAGCAGCTCCCCGCACCCACTTAGTAAACTCCGAGCACCGCACAGGCATGAAGGACAATTCTTCCACCGGCCGTGATCTTCCACATGATGGTCGAAGGAGACTCGGGTCTCTCTCCTGGCGCTGGTGGACCCTGATCCTCGACCGCGTGTTCGGATTCGGCATCGGCATCCTTCTGGCCCGCTGGTCAGGGGTCGAGATGTACGGTGAGTATGTTCTTGCGGCGTCCATCATCGCCACGCTTGTGAACGTGAGCGACTTCGGCTTGACCCCTTCGCTCTTGATCGATCCGGACGACGCACCGAGTCGAGTCGCTCCGATCGCGCGGCTCAAGGTTGCGCTTGGGATCGTGTTCCTCCTCCTTGGACTGCTGCTTTCTGTGCTGAATTCAGGTCGACCGGCTTTGATCTTGATCGGTCTCGTTTTCACTTCCGAAGCGATCCTGAATGTTGCGCGCATTTATCAGACCACGATGATGGCGGAAGGGAAGTACCGGCTGGCGTTTATCGTGACAGCCGCGTCCCGGTTCGTTCAGGGGATGTTCCTCCTCGGGGTAGTCATGGTGGGGCCTTCGGCACATGCAGTCTTGTTTTCCATGGCCATCTTCAGCATCGTCGTGCTCGTTCTCAGTGCACGGGAATACTTGCGAATCGGCTCTCCAGCCCGCGCAATGTCGGTCCGGTCGCTCGCATTGTCGCATGGGAAGTTGGCGCTGAACCAGGTCGTCGTCCATCTTTCGGACCGTTTTGACGTCATCCTTCTGGGGTACGTGCTTGCGCCTGCCACTGTGGGATTCTATGGTGCGGCGTATGTCTTCTTCCGGAACTCCCGCATTTTTTCAGCTGCGCTCTCGAGCGTCTACCTTCCGGAGTTCGGACGCTGGAGTCGGGAATCGAGGCGGGAGCGATTCAACCGCTCTGTTCTGGAATCGCTTGGGATCGCCTTCGGCATCGGTGTTCCGCTGGCCCTTGTCTTGGGAATATGGTCGTCTGAGATCATTCAGCTTGCGTTTGGGGAGGCATTCGCTGATGCCGGGAACGTGCTCCAGATCCTCGCGGTTGGCATCCCGCTCATGTTCGCAGGGACACTCCTCGCAAATGTGCTGAATGGGTCGGGGGATTCGCGGACGCCGCTTTGGGCGGCAGCCATCGCGGCGGCAGGAAACATTGCAGGTAATCTTCTCTTCACGCCGCACTACGGAATGATCGCAGCGGCGATCTTGACGATCTCAGCTGAGTTTGTCAATGTGACGATGCTCCTTCCTGCTGCGATGCGCATTGTCAGGAACGCCCCCCATGCTGCCGCCGCGTGATTCCGTCTGGGTGTTGGGAGACTGGCACGAACCCCCCTGGGTGGGCAGTGCTACCACTGCTCAATTGAAACTCCTCGCCAGGGCTCTCCAGGCTCAAGGGCTCGTGGTAACCGTGGCCGAGTGTCCACGGACGTGGAATCCATGTGAGAGATTGTTCCGCCGTCACCGCAGAAATGAGGAAGAGGGTATTCCCATTGTCAGCGGCGGTGTCGTCGCGCTCCTGCGCGTTCTCTTCCTTTGTCGTCCCGCAGTGGTTCATTATTTTGTTGCACGCGCCTGGATGTTGCCCCTCTCGCTTGTCAGCTCACTGCTGAGGCTGAAGATCGTCTACACGGTGCATGATACCGTGTTCCTTCGATCTCCGTCCGAAGAATCATTTGTGCGACGTACAATGCGAACATTCCTGTGCAGGATCGCTGATACACTCATCACACCGAGTGAAGCGGATGCGGCACTCCTGCGTCGGACATACCCGCGTGCGACGATCGACCTCATTCCCAATGGGATCATCAATCGGACAGACGCCCCGGCGGATGATGTCCGGGTTCCGACAATTCTGTTTGCCGGAGGGCTTGGAAGTGCGCGAAAAGGATTGGCGTTCCTGGAGGAAGCGCTCGCACGACTATCCTGTCCACATACGTTGCTGATCTGTGGCGCAAACCCATGGAATGCCGTCCATTCCCGTTACGTCGGCGAATTGCCTCCATTGCAGTACAAAGCTCTCCTCAGACATGCGCGTCTTGTCGTCGTTCCAAGCATGTACGAGTCGTTCAGTATGGCAGCACTGGAGGCTCTCAGTGAAGGGATCCCTGTCATCCTCACGAACCAGGCTGGCTTCTCTCGCTGGATTTCGGAAGGAGAGGGCTGTCTGAAGGTGGAATATGGAGACGTCGTTGATCTGACGTCGAAGATCGAGAAGGTGTTGACCGACGATGCTGCATACGCATCCTTGCGGCGTGGAGGGTTGCTTGCCGCAGAGCGTTTCTCAAGTGAGAAGTTTGCGACGCGCATGCGTGCGGTGTACAGACGCTGCGGCGCGCGATTCATCCATGCCGAAAGAGGAATCCCGTCCGACTTGAATGCGAGCAGCAAAAACGCTCGGGTCCACATGGATCAACAGCTCTATGGGGTGCTGCGAGCGTGGCAAGGGACAGGACCAAACGCAAACGTCCGCAGAGCGATGATGTTGCATGTTCAACCCGAAGTATGCCGCTGGATGCGTGCGAAGCATTTCGGCGATGCCATCGAACCGACTCGAATCACTGGGCAGGCATCTGCGCACTTCATCTGGTATCTGCTGTGGACCCTCAAATGGATCATCCTCCGTCCTGTACGCCGTCACCGGCCCGTTATCGTGACGTCCCTCAACCAAGAGCGTAGAAACGCACGTGACGCCTTCGCCCAGACTATCGAATGGGCTGCTGCGACGGAGTGTGATGTGTGGCAAAGCACACCGATCGATGGAGCATCGGGCATGTTCACGATGCACACATTCTGCATCCCACTTCGCATGATTCGAACGCGGAAGGACGAAGACCGGGTGGCGATGCGGCAGACGTGCGACTCATTGAGCAGCGCCTTGCAGGAGGAACTGAATCTTGCCCTGCGGTGTGTGGCACTTGACGAATTCGTCGGATTGTATCTCGAGATTGAGCGCGCTTATATGGCCCTCATTGGCCGGCTTGCGGATGCACGACGGCTCGTGGCTCTCGTCCAGGATGCTGAATATGGAGCTCAGCAATCGCTTCTGGTGGATCTTGTCAACGCCGTCGATCGCCCGACGATAACACTGCAACATGGCATCCAAAGCGACACATTGACATGGGTTCCATTTCGATCTCGACTCTTCTGCGTTTGGGGAAGACAAGAATGTGACCGAGTCGCGGCCAGCTCGGAACGAACGATGTCCTTGCAGACGATCGCTCATGCATCGGGTGTCGAACCGGTGAGTCGACGCGATCCGCGGGATCTTGTCGCGCTGCTGGCGAATTACGATACACCCCTTGCGGATTCCTTCACGCGTTCACGCGAACGGATACGATACACCCTGGAAGAGTTCGCGCACTTCTGGAGATCGCATCGCACGAGGACATTGGTCGTGCGGCCGCATCCTCTTGATGACCCACGGGGATGGGAGGATGCGTCGTGGGCCTTGTCCTCAGAGTCACTTCGTGCAGATCTTCAACGCGCATCCGCTGTCCTCA